>OKVI01001164.1_pt1 | contig 11298 bp, 17 predicted proteins | sample 1607001 | NCBI WGS metagenome assembly OKVI01 (sample SAMN03281018, study PRJEB24777) | human gut metagenome | isolation source: fecal sample PR128 from 1 month old male Malay infant, vaginal delivered...
ATGACTTCATGAGGAATACCATAGGTCTTGGCAAATTCGATTGCCTCTCTAACCTCCCGCCCAGAAATATAAGGGGATCGCATGGTCATCGCCACCATCTTATTCCCTAAAATCTGATGGGCTAGGTAAACCAACAAGGAGGAATCTACCCCTCCCGAAAAGGCTACCGCTAAATTTTCTAATCCTTCTATGCCCTGTTTTACTTCTTCAATTGCTTCCATGTCTCTATCGCTTTATCTCTCACTGTTTGTAAGCTTACACCATGAGCTAAGGCACTGGCCCGACAATCATCAAATTCCGCCTTCACCCTAAGCGGCTTCTCATCTAGATAGGTCACCTTAAGTCCCACTGGACCATATGTAGTTTCTACCCTTTGTAATTCTCGATTCAATTCCCGCTTTATCACCTGGTAAGTTCGCAGGCCAATAGCGGTCGTCTGAATAAAGACTAGCCTTTCTAAGTTATCTAAGTCCTCTTTCTTACAAAGAAGGCTAAGTTTACAAGCAGGCCGTCCCTTTTTCATACCAATGGCTGTGGTAAAAACATCCAATGCTCCTGCCTTGAGTAGTTCTTGGCATGCAAATGATAAGGACTCTCCGTCCATGTCATCAATATTAGTTTCCACCATATATTGTTGGCTCATATTGCTAGGCCTATCTCCAAAGCCTTCTTGGCAGGCCATGATTCGGAGCGCATTAGGGAAGTTAGCCTCTTTCTTACCAGCACCATAGGCTACCCTATCGATACGTCCCGAGAAGGTGTCCACAAAATCACTAGCTAAACACTTAATAATGGCCATACCAGTTGGCGTCGTTTGTTCAAAATCAGCGCCTCCCAGTGTCACCGGCACCCCCTTAGCTAGTTCTACAACAGCCGGTGCCGGCACAGGAAGGGTCCCATGGGCACAGATTACACTGCCACCTCCTAGGGCGACTGGTGTGGCAATAATCTTTGGTTTGCCTAAGGCTTCATAGCAGATACAGGCTCCTACAATATCCACAATAGAATCAACAGCACCTACCTCATGGAAGTGGACTTCTAGAGGGTCCTTACCATGTACATGCCCCTCCGCCTGAGCTATAAGGGCAAATATTTCTAAGGCCTTATCTACAACAAAGTCCGAGAGGCTGGATTCCCTAATAATCTTTTCGATATCCCTAAAATGGCGGCCATGATGACTACTAGCTTGATTTTGGTCATGATGTTCTTTCAGAATTACATCAAATTGAGTAGCCCGGATGCCAGCTTTCAAAACTTCCTGACAGGTCAGGCTATACTCATGATCAAGACCTAGTCTAGCCAATTGGGATTCTAGATAAGAAAAATCTACCCCTAAGTCCAACATGGCGCCTATATTCATATCCCCACTGATGCCTCTTTTACAGTCGTAGAAAAGGGTATTCACACTTAGGCCTCCTTAGGAACGGACATAGAACCAAACGGTAAGATAACAACAGATGCATCTGGCCCCTTTCCAGCTAGGGCTTGATCCAAAGCTTTTTGTAAATCATGGTATGGTTTGAGATGAACAGCTTTCATATCTTCATCAGACAAGTCAGATACGGCCCAAGTCTGTGCCCACAGGGAAATTTCTGCCATCTTAGCAGCCTTGTGGTAGCCCAAGTGGAATTCTTGGTCAATCTTTTTCAAAACTTCTTCTCCAGTTGGAGCAGATGCCATAAGCTTAAAGAATGGTTTTGGGCCAATTCCTGTCCGGCATTTAGCTACCATGATGAGGATCCCATCCTGAGCCAAGGCTAATTTACCATTATCCAAGGCTTTTTGAGCCTGGTAGAGGTCAACATCCATAGGATATGGAGCAACGGAAATAACGATATCCGCTTTTTTTGGAATGGTTACGCAGAATACCTCATCAGCTTTTTCTACGCATTGATCAAAGCTAGCAAAGAGGTCCCCACAAGAAACGAAGTATACGCCATGCTCACTATCCAATACGGTTTGGATGGAGAATACGTCAATGTCCTTGAGAACTTTCATAGCATCAATCATATCTTCATGAACTGGATTCCCCGCGAGGGCCAAGGCTTGCGCCTTATGGGACAGAGCTAGTTTATGGTTTTGTTCGATAGTTTCATACTTGGCCACCCCTGGTAAAAAGGCCTTACGACCGCCGGTGTAACCGGCAAAATAATGGGGTTCTACAGAACCGATAACGATGACCTTCTTAGCCTCTGCAACGATGGAGTTAAGGTACATTTCCGTTCCATTAGCACTAGCCCCCAAGTAGGTCATAGGGTCATTCTTAGCATCGTGGTTATGAAGCTCGTCCTTAGCAGCGATTTCTTCATAGATTTCCTTAGAGAAAATCATATGATATTCTTCCAAGTTCCCCACCCTATGACAGCCAGTAGCAATGATAAAGGTTTTTTTGCGGTCTCTAATCTTAGGATAAATCTCCTTCAAGATTTTAGCTGTAGGTGTAGGCCGGGTCCCATCATTAACGATGATAACCAGTGGATCATCACCAGCGATAAAATCGTCAAAGGATTTTTGTTGTACTGGATGGGCTAAGGCTTCCTTAATTAATGTTTCTTCATCCTTTTTTTCCACTTGATTAGGATTAAAAACACCCAATAAATTCTTTTGGTCTAACTTTAAATTGATAACTTCATCCTTACCATAACGAATTGGAATTTCCATGGTAACCTCCTAAGCTTAGCGCTTTTACATAAGAGCACAGATACAGGTAATCACAAGTGAGCCTAATTCATAATAGAGATTGCCTCCTCTTCAGCCAAAAAGTGATACCTATCACACTTATAGAATACAACAAAATAAGCCTTTATACCTCTAATCTGGCTATTCCTATTTTTTATGTATCCATGACCTTAACAAGGTTAAGACACGTACATACGCCTTATGAGATAAAAGCAAACAAAAAACGACCTCCTAAAGAGGCCGTCCTGGTATGTTCTAGTAGTGGAAGTATCATCCAAAGACCAATAGGATCTCATTCATTATGTACAAATTTCTCTACTAGAACTAGACTAATAACCAATATTAAGATAGCTGCTGCCCAGGTCATGGTATCTAGAGCTGTCTCATGGGATACAATTAGAAGCCTTACTACTGCTGTAATCCCTATGTAGAGGAAGAAATCCAGGGGAAAGTGGTAGTTATTTTTAAAGTACTTTACAATAAGAGCCAAAAATTCGAAGTAAAGGAAGAAGGTGATGAGCTCTTCGATCAAGTCAGAAAAGCCACCATGCTTAAAAAAGCCTAGCCAGGCCGTATACCCTAGGCTTATTAAGGTATCCACAACAGCTCCACAGAGGACAATCCCTACTAAGAAAAGAGTTATGTTCATAATCCGCATGAGGATTTTAACGATAGATGCATAAACGGGTTTCATAGAATCTCCCAAATAAAAATATAGTAATAGGCCTCATAGGCCAATAAATACTGCCCTACTACAGAACAGAAGAGTTAAATCCGCCATTTTTCAATGGTTTCTTCATTGTTAAACTCCTTGGTCCGTCCATTAAATACAAGCCAGTCATTTTTAAGTTTCATCCGCACCAATTGCCGCAAAGTCTTTGTCTCTGAATAGGGTAAATTTTCAAGCTTAGAATCTTGCATGAATGTGAGCAACCGATCGATCTCAAAAAATATCCTCAGGTCTAGTAATTTCTCTCCCTTATCTAATTCTGGGAACTGATCCAATTCTCTATGCAAAGCTTGAAAAGACTCACCACCTAATTGACTAGAAGATTGCCGGTGTTCATAAAAGGCCAAAATTTTCAAATTCATCCGGTTGCGAATCTTTTCTAGATCTCCATCAGACCAATGCGGATTATCAATCGCATCAAACAAGGCCTTGCGCCAAGCTGACTCGCCATGAAAAGCAATCCGATGAGTATTACGCACAATCTGCCAACTTACAGTGACTGCTATTAATGCGATAACTATACCTAGGATCTGTAAGACAATACCCATAATAAACACTCCTGCCTAAAACACTTATATCTACTGCTTATACTCTTCTGCGTCGCTAGGCGCTTGGACTAGCAAAGCCACCGCCTTAGTATGTGATGGTGAGTAAGGAACTTACTTATCTATCTTTCCATAAATCCGTTCCATACCTTGGCGGGTTACTAACCACATTTTACCGCTTTTGCGGCACTCTTGATTAGTAAAGCCTTTAAATCGCCCTAAGCACACCTGCTTAATACGGTCGGCCGGTATACCCCAAAGTTGCCCGGCCTCCTGTGTTGTCATAACGTCCTCTAATATCATCTTCGCACCTCCAATAACAACGCTAATGCTGATGAGGCAACAGCCAAGGCATTTAACCAGGTTAAACCTTGGGTTGCAATTATTCCTAACATCGATAACAATAATACCACGAGTATTACTGATTTATTCATCGCTTTATAGTTAGATGAGAAAGGAAAGAGGATTTTTCCTCAGTCCTTTCTGTGAAATCTATCCCAGATTGTTATCAACCCGACCAAGATTGCTACTGTCTGGGATGCTCACTATTTTTAGCACCCCATCTATTATTTCACTTTCTCATGTATATATAATGACACGATTTCGTGTCCTTCACAATTAAATAACCCTCTCCTAATTTACTAAATTATTCTAGTAGATTAGGCATTTTTCATTTATATTGCTTGTACAGTATTTTAACACTCTTCGTATAGCTATAAGTAGAGAATTTTTCTTACACCTATATCGCTAATATTTTAACTATAGCTTCTCCTCTTTGTAGTTGGTTCGCTCCTTTACTATCTCCAAAGCAATGATTTTCCATGGACTTCACCATATAAATCTTGCCAATAAGCCATTCAGTAGTAGTCTTCACTTTTATGGGACTCCTGTTCCCTCGTGCATCATTATTAGCTTTGACATGCTCTGCCTTGATACTATTAATGAGTTTGTTCCCTTTTTCCACATTCTCCAATGCAGAATGAATCTCCACTCACTTCATATTGAAGACGCTGTTCAACTAAAAATGCTCACCGCTCTCCTTCAGGTACGCACTAAAAATCACTCAAGATCAATTAGCACAAGGGGTATGCTATTTTGTTGCACTAAAAAACCGCCTACATTATGTAAGCGGTTAGCATTTATTATTCACCAAACATTACAAACTTACCAAAATCAACAGGTTTATAGTTATCAATTGCGGCTTGTAACGATCCTTTCTCATCGTCCTCTATTATTTCCCATTTGCCAGATGCATCACTATTAAGGTCACAGGGCGAAAGGATATCATATAAATAATCCTCTTCAGAATCATCTATAACACGAAGAAATGGTTCCTCTATTCCTATACATTCATATATTTTACCATTTGTTAGTGAATCAACGCCAAAGCTTTCACCGATATACTTAACTTTCATATCCTATTTCTCCCATGTTTCAGTTTAAATACTTTAGTCCGGCTTTTCTATGGTAATACGAATGAATATCAAAAGAATATACATCAGAATTAATAGCACCTGCCCATTTTGCTATTTGTCATCTATACCATATTGTTTCACAAGCTTAGAAAGCACCGGCCATCCATTATAATTCCCTAGATGATTGGTGATAGGAGGACCTACTTCTACTAATTTGTTGATAAATCTTCCAAACAAACGCTCTCTATATACTTTTGATTCTATTGATATGTCCCACTAGTGCCTTGCTCAAAACGTTCATGTGGCAGCCCTTTTATTAGCTATGATACCACCACAGTCTTTAAGTGACGCATGTAATTTGGGAAATTCCCCAAGGTCAATTAGCACCAAGAGGTATGCTATTTTGTTGCACTAAAAAAACCGCCTACATTATGTAAGCAATTATCTGATTTATATCATGATGGTTTCGTATATAATTTTTATGTTAAACACAAAAGCTTTAGTCAGCGCGGCTTTTTCCTCCTCGGTTTCCGCAGCATCCATATTCTCCTCAAAATCATAACATAAATCTTCAAAGTCAGACGCCCATAAGCGCTCATATTGAGTAGGCGTCATTATTTGCTCCGACTCCGTTTCATGCGCAAGCATTCCCAGACCGTGAAAGCAATAGTCGTAAGGGTCGTATTGCCCGGAAATAAGCTTCTTAGTAATATCTCTAAGCCCTAGGCCTTCAGTCATACCCGTACCCATCCTTTCTTCCATTTATCGCTGGAAATAATAGAAACGACGACATTATCGTGCGCATTATATACCAAAACAACGCCGTCGTAATGCTTGATAAGTCTGTTGTTACTTTCTTTAAAATTAGGCGGTTTAGCCCACACATTAGCGATATCTGCCTCTGAAACATGCTGCTTCCGCCGCCCTATCTTTTGCTCGGTAAAGCGCGCCGACGCATGGTCTGATAACAGTATATCATGTTTCTTGTAAAAGTGGCGCACAGTCGACATATTCCGCTGCTTATATAACGGCCTCCAGTCCTTAGCCAAGATATCTGCGTATATCTCTTTGAGTACTTCACCCTCTAGCATCCTAGGCGTCAGCCTAGACACCATAGCCTATCCGCTATAATTTCTCAGGTATTGAGTGACAGGCCCTCCGCTTGCACCTTCTTGGCTCCAAACTTTCCAAACAATCGCTCTCTATGCACTTTTGATGCGGTTGATATATATCTCTAGCGCCTTGCTCAAAGCGTTCATGTGGCAGCCATTTTATTAGCTGTGATACTGCCACAGGCTTTAAGTGACACATGCAATGTAAGCTTTTGGCCGTTGTATATCTCTATAATACGTATCGATCCTACAATAGATTGTAATTCAACTCAGGAAGCACTTCTTCAAAAGGCTTCCATCTTTCATCTTGCCAACTATAGTATTTTCAGGAGCCCCCACTAGTACGAAAACTTATTTATCTATCTTTCCATAAATCCTTTCCATACCTTGGCGAGTCACTAACCATGTCCCGCCTGATTTTCTACATTCAGTACCTTCTTGCAACCGTGGTGGTCGCCCCTGGATCCCGGTACATAAATGTTTGACAGTTACATGGCTTTTCCCCCATAATTCTGCTGCCTCCTTTGTTGTCATCACTTCTAATAATGCACTCACTATAACACCCCCAGTGCTCTGAACAAGTTAACCACGGCTAATAGTAAGGCTGCCGCCCCTATAACCCAATACAATATTGTCATCATAAATGTCTGTTGATATAATAAAGAAGAAGAGTGGAGCCCTTTCGGGCCCCTGTGGCTACTTGTTAAGGAATCGTATTATTTCAATCGCTAATTGTATGGATACGATTACCAAGGGTAGCCACTTCTTTATTTTCTTCCTCGATATTTTAGCTCGTTCCTTAACTCTAAATACTCTACAACCTTATTCGGTTATAATGTTAACTAAAATAATAGAAAACACCTCTAATCTACTAATATCTTCTCCGAAGTAATCGTTTTTCATGAACTTCACCACTCAAAGCTTGTCACTAAGCCATTTAGCACTAATAAGCAAGTATATTGCTTATTTATCACCTCCGTATTACAATGTAATTAATAAGAGAGCGCAAGGCCCTTTCCTCGTTGGACTTAACCGTCCTGGAAGGGGTGCAGGCGCTCTTTTTTTATTTGTGGTTTTAGTAAATATAACTGCATCATCCCTAATAAGAAGCCCCTCTTCCACAAATGCTGTCCAGTTAGAAGTAAATACTTGATTTATCTGCCCTATAACTTCTGGTTTAGATAGCTTTGTTTTATCCATATTGATAACAAATCTTTGAGCCTGTCCTTTACCATGCTTAATCATATCAGTTTCCGTTTTCCTTAGTCTCCAATGCGGAATAAATCTTTAATAATGTCATTTGAAACCTCCTGTTTCATAAAAAATGCCCCAAGGTCAAGTAGCACCAAGGGGCATGCATATTGTTTATTTATTGTAGCTATGTTATAATTTAGGTAACAAAAGAGCGCAAGGCCTTTTCCCCCGTGGCCCTTATGGGTCCTGGAAGAGGTGCGGGCGCTCTTTTTTTATGTTCTTCTTTTTATTGTTATTACTTTTCCGTTTTCAATAACAACAACTTTATGAACAAAATCAGTTCGAGTATTAGTAAAAACTCTGTCAATTTGCTTTAATACATCTTTTCTTGATAGTGGCGTTTTATCTATATTTACAATAAAATTATTGGCCTGTCCTTTACCATGCTTAATTATGTCAAATACAGTGTTTTTTCCAGATCCCAATGGTGTTTTTAAATCATATCCATCACCATTAATTAAATAATCAGGCGTTCTCACATTAGGTGGATGAGAAACACGAGGTATTAAATGAACTTCTGCTTTTAAGTGCCTAGCTAATACTTCAGCAATCATTCTTTCTTCAGCGGTATGATCAATAAATACGTGCTTGCCATCAACTACATATGTATTCCCGCTAACAGTTACTCGGTCTAATTCTTTGACAACTGGTAACGTTAAGCGGGTTTTTGATTTTTCAGCATTGTAATTTCTTAGATGATTAACTATGGGAGCGCCAGATTTTACTAGCTTGCTTCCAAACTTTCCAAATAATCGCTCTCTATGCGCTTTTGATGCGGTTGATATAATTCTCTAGCACCTTGTTCAAAACGCTCATGTGATAGCCTTTTGGTTGGCTGTGAGACCACTAGTACCGTGTCCGCTCCTGTGTTGCTCCATTGATAGCCTTCTTAAGCTATTGGCCGCTGTGTGTTTCTATAATACATATCGGTCCTACAATAGATCAGAATTCAATTCAGGGAGTACGTTTTCAAAAGTTCTTTCATCTTCCATCTTGCATACAAATGCATCTTGCGGGATTTCTACAAAGATACCTTCGTCGTCATATGCATTACAAAACCAAAAACCATAATCTGCGGAATATAAACCTACATTGTACTTTCTATCAGAATATGAAAACTCTCCATTATTTGTAACCCATTCCAAATATTCTTGCTTTGTCATTTTTTACTCCCCGCCAAATAATTTATGATTTTACACTAGATATGAGAGAACGACAGATAAATACTATAAACAGTATAAAAAAACCCCCTAATTTACTGTATAAATTTAGTAAATTAGGGAGACTTTTTCCTTATTCTATTTAACCCCATAGAAGGATTCAACTGTAGTTTAATTGTAGTTAAGAAAAAGAGAGATAATATTAAAAGTATAGATTGATATTCTAAATAATCTTCTCGGCTTAGCAGATAAAGTTATTACTTTGGTAACAGCGATACTTATCTACCAAGCCACGAAGAAAAAGTAAGAGAGGGAGGCGAAAGCCTTCCCCACTTTCAACTCGATTATACTCAATGTTAAAAATTTATGCAATTACTAGAATATGCTCTTGCTGTTGCGATTATTATTGTAGTTATAGGTATCATATTAAATCTATTGCCGAGGTACCATTGATGTTGAGCGACGGGATGACAACCAAGTAGGTCACCGATTTATGGGGCAAAAGTCCAAACTCGGTTAAACAGTTTTGCACTGGGACCCAAGGGCTACCACCGCCTCCATAGCTCCTTGTTACCGGACCCGCTTCGCTTGATCCGACAAGTGCATATGGGGCTAATGCTATTCTGCGTCGCTAGGCGACTGGACTAGCAAAGCCACCGCCTCAACGTGCCTAGTCATGAGCAGGAAACATATATTAATCTGACACTACCACTTCATCGTTTTTTCCCTTTCCGTAAAGTCGTTCCATACCCTGGCGCGTTACTAGCCACATCTTTCCAGACTTCTTAAACTCGCCTTCCCTAAATCCATTCTTTACACGACCTCTACAGTTCTGTTTCAATGAGTCAGCAGTGACATTCCATCGCTCTGCAGCTTCTTGTGTAGTCATAATATCATCTAGTGCAAACTTCAAGTTCTTCACCTTCTAACTAAACGCTTGATTACTAATATCATCACAATAAGAGTTGATATATTAATAAGCAATTCTAAATATTGCATAATTCACCTCGTTGATTTACAATAATGTTGAAAAGGTGGCGGGGCTTTCACCCGCCCGCTTTTTAGTCTTTGCTAACAAGTTTTAAAATGATGATTGCTAGTGTCAGTAGCGTTACCTCATTTATTAAGCTTGTTAGCTCTTTTATTATGTCCACTTTTTTCACCTCCTTTCTACATCTTTATTATACCCTATACAGGGTATAAAGTCAACTAAAATAATAAAAAATCCCCCTAATTTACTAACTTTTTATAGTAGATTAGGGGTTTTCTTATTTAAAGACACATATATCGCCTGTACGGCGTTTTTGCTCTCTCCGCATAAAATCATAAGCGGAGATTTTTTATTTTGCTTAGAACGCATAGATTTTAGCGGTATTTTTAACAATTTCTTAAAAGCTTTTTAATTATGTTTAAAATTTGCATTTTTTGAACAGTAAATAATGGTTTGTGTCAAAATCGCCCCATTTTGTACATAAAAAAATAAAGCCTACCGATGTTACTCGATAGGCTCTACTTAATTTATTCTATTTTAGTAATCCTGCCACCAGGATTCCACCTGCGACCACTGCCCAGGTGTTGCGTTGCCTTTCAAGGCGTCGCTCCGTGGCTCTGTTTCGCTTGAGGTCCGCTTTCAACTGAGTCAAATATTCGTTGGTTGCGTTCAAGTAGCTTTTCTGCGTCATTAAGTCGCTTTTGGCTTTCATCAATTCGCTCTTTTGCTCGTTGTTGATAGCTTTCAATTCGCTCAATTCGTTCTGCTGCTTGATTGTTAAGCTCTGTACTTCTGCCAACGGCATCTTGGACGCCCTGATTAAGGTCAAGGCTTTTGCGTTGTTGCTCTTGAGCTCGTTCCACTGTACCAATGGCACGGTTATAGTCGGAGTCGGCTCGTCCGCTCGGACTGACCAGGAAAGCAACAATGACGCCAATAAGCACAATGCCAATGCCCATACAGAGGTATGGTTTCGCTTGTACCAGTTCTTTAACTTTGTCATACATAAATACCCCCTAATATCTGACATTACAGTCCACTTGAGTGCCAGCCACTAGACCGCTATCCGTGTATTGCCACATAGCAACATTAGGATAGTCGCACTGGCTATCGTATTGGGCGCACCATACAGGGACACTAGGGCATTGGCTATAAAGGTAGGTTTCATCATACAAAAGAGAATAACCACCATATACCCCTACTGAAGAGCGACCAGCCCGCCATAGTGCATTAACGAATGTACTAATGCAGTTAGTCATGCCTTGCGGAGTCAACGCCCCACTATTGACCATATTCCGTAATTGTCTATGATCTTCGTAATCGTACCAAATGCCCGCTTTTAAGTGCCAATCGGTATATCCGTAAGAGTTGAGTGTATCAACTACCCACTGTGCCTCTTGTGCTGCAGTAGC
>OKVI01001165.1_pt1 | contig 11285 bp, 7 predicted proteins | sample 1607001 | NCBI WGS metagenome assembly OKVI01 (sample SAMN03281018, study PRJEB24777) | human gut metagenome | isolation source: fecal sample PR128 from 1 month old male Malay infant, vaginal delivered...
ACCCGCTGCTGACCCGCGTGCGCTCCTCCCGTCCCGCGCCAGAACCCACCGAGGCCCAAGCGCGCGCCGAGCTCATCTCCGACCTGCGTGAAATCGTCGACGAGGTCGGCGAACCCGAGAGCTTCGAGGAAGAGGACCGCGACATGGTCCGCTCCGTCCTCGACCTGGGGCACACGCTCGTGCGCGAGGTCATGGTGCCGCGCACCGACATGGTGACCATCGACGCCGACACGCCTGCCCCCTCCGCCCTGCGCCTTTTCGTGCGCTCCGGATTCTCGCGCGTGCCCGTCGTCGGCGACGACGTGGACGATATCCGCGGCATCCTGTTCTTCAAGGACCTCGTCTCCCGCTGGGAGGCCACGGGCGGCCAGCTCGACATGCGCGCCGAGCAGATGATGCGCTCGCCCCTGTGGATCGAAGCCACCGACGGCGTGACGCTCAGCAAGAAGCTACGCGATCTGGGAATCATCGACTTCTAGACGTTCTCAGCTGCACGTTTTGCGCCCACGCATACCCTATATGCGGTGAAGGCCGGCCACTCCAGCACGGGTGGTCGGCCTTCTCTGCGTACTGAGCTCTGTAGGCTCCAAGCCCGCCCCGGACCCTGCCCCGAAGACTCCGGTTCGTCCATCGGGGCTGTGGGGTGTTTAAGGCTTAACCAACTTAAACCAACGACACACCGGCCAGTCGCGAAGAGTTAAAAATCTTTTGTACAGCTTTAATCACACCCCTTCGTCGCGGTCAGCCCCCGGGTTAAGGGCTCATTAAGAAAACCTGTTCGTCTTTAAAACCCCGTCGTTCCGCGTCATGCTGGGCGAGTGTTAAACCTGCGCTTAAATCAAGCCCGAGGAATACGGCCCCGGACGTCTTAAAACGTCAGAGGGGTTAAAAGCACCCTAAGAAACGAGCGGGGAGGACCAACCAAAATGCCGCCCAACTTAAAACCCACCTGTGGATAACCCCGCGAGGTCCCCGAAAATCCGGCGAACTCCACCACCGGGCGGGTGTGGATAAGCCCGCGAGGCATCCCATTAAGTGGGTTCGGCTGTGGGTTTATCGAACGAAACACGACCCGTACACCACATCATCTTGTGGTGCAGAAATTTCTTGGCACTAGATGTAGTATTAATACTCGGTTCCACCGCTTAGGCCCCTCGGGGCCCTCCCCGCAGAACCGCGAGGCAGCAGATCCGCCCCCGCACGACGGGCGGCACCGCCCCGGCAGGGTAGAGGTACGACGGTGGAGCCCCTAGGAAAACACGCCAGAATCATTCACAAGATAAACCCGCCTGAGCGGGAGAAAGTATGAGGCACTCTCATGGTAGTGACCGTGTACACCAAACCCCAGTGCGTTCAGTGCAACATGACCTACCGCGCCCTCGACGCGAAGGGTATCAGCTACACCAAGATTGATATCACCGAAGACACTCAGGCCCTTGAGATGGTTAAGTCCCTCGGCTACCTGCAGGCCCCCGTTGTCATCGCAGGCGAGGAGCACTGGTCCGGTTTCCGCCCCGATAAGATCAACGCTTTGGAAGCGTAAATCCAGCCGAAACCCACATAAACGGAATCGGCGTCACACAGCCATACCGGCACATACGAAGTAAGGAGCTCACGTTGAGTACCGTCCTCACGCCCAACCCCGCAGATGAACACGCAGAAATCCGCAAGATTCTCATGGATGCGCGTAACTCCTCTGAGGGTCGAGCGACCGAGGCTCTGGCGGACGCATCCGCGCCACTCGTCGTGTATTTCTCCTCCATCTCCGGCAACACCCACAAGTTCGTGGAGAAGCTTCGCGCTCGCCGTCTCCGCCTGCCCCTGCGCACCGGCGAAGACACCCTGGTGCTCGATGAGCCCTTCGTGCTGATCGTTCCCACCTACGGCAAGCCCGAAGGCGCAGGCAATGTTCCCCCGCAGGTGGTAAAGTTCCTAAACGTGGATCAGAATCGCGCGAACATGCTCGGTGTGATTGGATCCGGCAACACTAACTTTGGTCCGCTCTTCGGCATCGCGGCAGATATCGTCGCGAAGAAATGCAACGTGCCCGTGCTCTTCAAGTTCGAGCTCATGGGTACCGAAGCAGATGTAGAAAAAGTCAACGAAGGATTGGAAGCATTTTGGACGCAAAACTGCCCTCAGCACTAGAGACGCTCGGTGCGAGCCACACCGGCAACACCGTACCCGAGAAGTTCCGGGGTATGAGCTACCACGAGCTGAACGCTCTGCTGAACCTCTACGATGAGAACGGCAAGATTCAGTTCGACGCCGACCGCCAGGCAGCACGTCAGTACTTCCTGCAGCACGTCAACAACAACACCGTGTTCTTCCACGACCTGGAAGAGAAGATCGAGTACCTGATCGAGAACCAGTACTACGAGCCTGAGCTCTTCGACAAGTACAACTTCCAGTTCATCAAGAACCTGTTCAAGCGCGCCTACGCCGTGAAGTTCCGCTTCCCGACCTTCCTGGGTGCCTTCAAGTTCTACACCTCCTACGCGCTCAAGACCTTCGACGGTCAGCGCTACCTGGAGCGCTTCGAGGACCGCGTCTGCATGGTGGCGCTGCTGCTGGCAGAGGGTAACGAGAAGCTGGCCGAGGAGATCGTGGACGAGATTATCTCGGGCCGCTTCCAGCCGGCCACCCCGACCTTCCTCAACGCGGGCAAGAAGCAGCGCGGCGAGCTGGTCTCCTGCTTCCTGCTGCGCATGGAAGACAACATGGAATCCATCGGTCGTTCCATCAACTCGGCCCTGCAGCTCTCCAAGCGCGGCGGCGGCGTGGCATTCGCCCTGACCAACCTGCGCGAATCCGGCGCGCCCATCAAGAAGATTGAGAACCAGTCTTCGGGCGTTATCCCCGTCATGAAGCTGCTGGAGGACGCCTTCTCCTACGCTAACCAGCTGGGCGCACGTCAGGGCGCCGGCGCGGTGTACCTGCACGCACACCACCCCGACATCTACTCCTTCCTGGACACCAAGCGCGAGAACGCCGACGAGAAGATTCGTATCAAGACCCTCTCCCTGGGTGTCGTGATCCCCGATATCACCTTCGAGCTGGCCAAGAAGAACGAGGACATGTACCTCTTCTCCCCGTACGATGTGGAACGCATCTACGGTGTGCCCTTCTCCGACATCAACGTCTCCGAGAAGTACTACGAGATGGTCGACGATGCACGCATCACCAAGACCAAGATTAACGCTCGCGAGTTCTTCCAGACCATCGCGGAGATTCAGTTCGAGTCCGGTTACCCGTACGTGATGTTCGAGGACACCGTCAACCGTGCGAACCCCATCGCGGGTAAGGTCATCATGTCGAACCTCTGCTCCGAGATTCTGCAGGTTTCCGAGCCGTCCACCTACCACGCCGACCTCGGCTACGAGACCGTCGGTAAGGATATTTCCTGCAACCTCGGTTCGCTGAACATCGCCCTCACCATGGACGGCGACGACTTCGGCAAGACCGTGGAGACCGCAATCCGCGCGCTGACCTCCGTCTCGGACCAGTCCGATATCCGCTCCGTGCCGTCCATCGAGCGTGGCAACAAGATGAGCCACGCCGTGGGCCTGGGCCAGATGAACCTGCACGGCTACCTGGCACGCGAGCACGTCTTCTACGGTTCCGAAGAGGCGCTGGACTTCACCAACATGTACTTCTACACCGTGACTTACCACGCAATCCGCACCTCCATGCTGCTCGCTAAGGAGCGCGGTGAGCGTTTCGAGGGCTTCGAGAACTCGAAGTACGCCTCCGGTGAGTTCTTCGCCAAGTACATCGAGAAGGAATGGGCACCGCAGACCGAGCGTACCCGCGAGCTGTTCGCCAAGCACCACATCCCCACCCGCGAGGAGTGGATTCAGCTGGCAGCCGACGTCGCACAGCACGGCATGTACAACCAGAACCTGCAGGCCGTTCCTCCGACCGGCTCGATTTCCTACATCAACGGTTCGACCTCTTCGATTCACCCGATTGCTTCGAAGATTGAGATCCGCAAGGAAGGCAAGCTCGGCCGCGTCTACTACCCGGCACCGTACATGACCAACGACAACCTGGAGTACTACCAGGACTCGTACGAAATTGGTTACGAGAAGATCATCGACACCTACGCCGTGGCAACCCAGCACGTGGACCAGGGCCTGTCGCTGACCCTCTTCTTCCGCGATACCGCAACCACCCGCGATATCAACCGCGCCCAGATTTACGCATGGCGTAAGGGCATCAAGACCATCTACTACATCCGTCTGCGTCAGATGGCTCTTGAGGGTACCGAGGTTGAAGGCTGCGTATCCTGCATGCTCTAGGCCCGAACGTCGGAGACATTCAGCCTGAGCTGACACACCATAACTACTAAAGGGGGCGGGGCGGCCGGCCCGCGGCTCCGCGCGATTCAGGGTGACTCGCGCGGAGCCTGACGCGGCCCAGATGAGTCGTCACCGCCCCCAAGAATCGGAGAATTATCATGAGCGAAAAGGTGAAGCTCGTCGACCACGTCGTTGAGGCCATCAACTGGAACCGCATCGAGGATGAGAAGGACCTCGAGGTTTGGGACCGCCTGACCGGTAACTTCTGGCTGCCGGAGAAGGTGCCGCTGAGCAACGACGTGCCCTCCTGGAAGACCCTGACCGACGAAGAGAAGCAGCTGACCATGCGCGTCTTCACCGGTCTGACCCTGCTGGACACCATCCAGGGCACCGTCGGCGCCGTCTCCCTGCTGCCCGATGCCGTGACCGCACACGAGGAGGCCGTGTACACGAACATCGCGTTCATGGAGTCCGTGCACGCGAAGTCGTACTCCTCGATCTTCTCGACCCTCGCCTCCACCAAGGAGATTGACGAGGCATTCCGCTGGGCTTCTGAGAACGAGCACCTGCAGAAGAAGGCCAAGATCATCCTGGCCTACTACACCGGTGACGACCCGCTGAAGAAGAAGGTTGCCTCGACCCTGCTCGAGTCCTTCCTGTTTTACTCGGGCTTCTACCTGCCCATGTACTGGTCCTCGCACGCGAAGCTGACCAACACCGCCGACCTGATTCGTCTGATTATTCGTGACGAGGCTGTGCACGGCTACTACATCGGCTACAAGTTCCAGCGTGGCCTGGCCAAGGAGACCCCGGAGCGTCAGGCAGAGCTGAAGGAGTACACCTTCAACCTGCTGTACGAACTGTACGAGAACGAAATCGCTTACACCCACTCCCTGTACGACGGCGTGGGTTGGAGCGAGGACGTGAAGAAGTTCCTGCACTACAACGCCAACAAGGCCCTGATGAACCTGGGCTACGAGGCAATGTTCCCGGCTACCGTGACCAACGTTTCGCCGGCCATCCTCTCGGCGCTGTCCCCGAATGCTGACGAGAACCACGACTTCTTCTCCGGTTCCGGCTCCTCCTACGTGATTGGTAAGGCTGTGAACACTGAGGACGAGGACTGGGACTTCTAAGCATCCTTTCTTGCCTTGAGATATAAGGCTTGACAAACCGAGCGGAACCCCCGCGTATCCCAGTGTGGATGCGCGGGGGTTCCGCCGTTTAACCGGGCCATTTAACCTGCCAGGATGCAGTGGGCAAGCGCTAGGGAAGCGGGGGAGCGGCACCCTGGTTCCAGCTGTGGGCACCTCGCTACAAACTCTTCACCCCGTAGCATAAAAGACTGTTGATATATCGGGGTGCGGGGCGTACTGTGGAACCACTATCCCCAAATCCTGGAAGGAACATCATGCGTTCAGTCGTCATGGAAGCCCCCGGTAAGGTCGTCGTCAACGAGGTCGACAAGCCGACCCTGCTCGAACCCACCGACGCCATCATCAAGCTCGCGGCTTCCTGCATCTGCGGCTCCGACCTGTGGTCTTACCGCGGCGCACAGCCTGTCGACCACCGGGCAATGGGCCACGAATACATCGGCGAGGTCGTCGAAGTAGGCTCCGAGGTCACCACCGTAGCCCCCGGCGACTTTGTCGTAGGTTCCTTCTGCATCTCCTGCGGCGAATGCGAAACCTGCACCGCAGGCTACCCCTCCCGCTGCCTGAAGGCAATCGCAGCAGGCGACGCCTTCATCGGTATGCGCTCCAACGGCACCCAGGCAGAATACGCTCGCGTACCCTTCGCGGCCGGCACCCTCGTCACGACCCCCGCAACCCCCACCGCGGAGCAGATCCCGCACCTGATGGCCGCCTCCGACGTGCTCGGCCTGAGTGCAGTTATCGGCGCTAAGCAGCTCGGCGCGGAGAAGATCATCATCATGTCCCGCAACCCCGAACGTCAGGCGCTCGCCAAGGAATTCGGCGCAACCCACATCGTGGAGGAGCGCGGCGAAGAGGGCATCGCCAAGGTCATGGAGCTCACCGACGGCGTGGGCGCGCACGGCGTGGCGGAGGCTGTCGGCACCCAGCAGTCCTTCGACCAGGCTCTCGGTTGCGTACGCCACGGCGGCTACATCGGCTTCGTGGGCGTGCCGCACGACAGCTCCATCGGTACCGATGCTCTCTTCGGCAAGCAGGTGCACCTGGAGGGTGGCCCCGCCCCCGTGCGCAAGTACCTGCCGACCCTCATCGACCTGATTTACAAGGGCGAAATTGAGCCCGGTAAGGTCTTTGACCTGGTCCTGCCCATCGACGAGGCCCCCAAGGGCTACGAGGCAATGGACCAGCGCACCGCCACCAAGGTGCTGCTGACCATGCCGTAATAGCTGGTCGTAGAGCCGGTTCCTGTACCGGCAATCCGGCATGTACGCGTTACTCATCCCCGCATCCGACCCTGCCCACTCCATGTGAGCGTAGGGTACCGGAGGCGGGGATGACTTTGGTTAAAAACCACTTTCTTGATGCGCGGGACGGCGAGGTGAGGGACAAATGCGTGAGCTAACACATAGAATGAAAGAGCATGATTCGTACAACTCGAAGGATGACAATGACGAAGAAGCCTTTCCCCTCCGACCTCGAAATCGCGCTTGCTGCCGATCTGTGGCCGATTAGCAAGATCGCAGCAGAGAGCGGCATCAGCGAAGATCGCCTCGAACCCTACGGCAAGTACGTCGCCAAGGTTCTGCTCGACGAAAGCACCAACGCAGAGACCGCCCGCAAGCGCGGCTCCAAGTACATTGTGGTGACTGCGGTGACCCCGACCCCGCTTGGTGAGGGCAAGACCGCGACCTCCGTCTCCCTCGCACAGGGCTTCGCACAGACCGGCCGCAAGGCTGCGCTGGCTCTGCGTCAGCCCGCAATGGGCCCGACCTTCGGCATCAAGGGCGGCGCCGCAGGTGGTGGCTACTCTCAGATTGTCCCCATGGAGAAGCTGAACCTGCACCTGACCGGCGACTTCCACGCCGTGACCGCGGCCCACAACCTGCTGGCCGCAATGATTGACAACCACCTGCACCACGGCAACGAGTTGCGCATCGACCCGCGCGCAATCGAGTGGCGCCGCGTTATCGACATGAACGACCGCTCCCTGCGCAACATCGTCGTGGGCCTGGGCGAGCGCATGGACGGTGTGGTCCGCGAGACCGGTTTCGACATCACCAGCGCCTCCGAAATCATGGTGATTCTCTCGCTGGCCACCTCCTTCAAGGATCTGCGCGAGCGTCTGGCCAAGATCGTGATTGGCCTGAACTATGACGGCGAGCCCGTCACCGCGGCCGACCTGAAGGCTGACGGCGCAATGTCCGTGATTCTGGCCGACGCCATCAACCCGAACCTGCTGCAGACCCTGGAGCACACCCCGGCCCTGATTCACGCCGGCCCCTTCGGCAACATCGCAACCGGTAACTCCTCCGTGGTTGCCGACTATGTGGGCCTGGAGTACTCCGACTACGTGATTACCGAGGCTGGCTTCGGCGCCGATATGGGTGCCGAGCGTTTCTTCAACGTCAAGTGCCGCGTCTCCGGTCTGAAGCCGGACGCCGCAGTGCTGGTCGTGACTGTGCGCTCCCTGAAGTCCCACTCCGGCCTGTACAAGATTGTTCCGGGCAAGCCCCTGCCCGAGGGCATGCTGCAGGAAAGCCCCTCCGATGTGGAGAAGGGCGCGGAGAACCTGAAGAAGCACATCGAGATTGTGCGCGACTTCGGTGTTCAGCCGGTCGTGGCCATTAACGCCTTCCCGACCGACTTCGAGTCCGAGCACGAGACGATTCGCCGTATCGCCGAGGAGGCCGGCGCTCGCGTGGCCATCCACCACGGTGTGGCCGAGGGCGGTAAGGGCACCATCGACCTGGCGAACGTTGTGGCCGAGGCCTGCGACGACGTTTCGGACCTGAAGTACACCTATGATCTTGAGGACTCCATCGAGACCAAGATCGAAAAGGTCGCGACCAAGGTCTACGGCGCGGACGGCATTTCGATTGCTCCGGCTGCCGCTAAGCAGCTCAAGCGCTTTGCGGAGCTGGGCTACTCGCACCTGCCCGTGGTCATTGCGAAGACCCACCTGTCCATCTCTTCGGATGCATCGCTGAAGGGTGCACCGACCGGTTGGACCCTGCCCGTGCGCGAGGTTCGCCTGGCTGCCGGTGCCGGCTACGTCTACGCAATCTGCGGCACCATGCGCACCATGCCGGGCCTGAGCAAGAGCCCCGCGGCTGAGCGCATCGGCTTCGACGAGAACGGCGTGATGGTCGGCCTGTCCTAAGACGGCTGTTTCAGCTGATCTATAGCTGGTAAGAGGCGGCGTTCCTTCCCTAGAGCGGGGGAGGGGCGCCGCCTTTCTGCGCGCCGTGTGCCGATATGGGGTCTGCCGGGGGGTGATCTAGCCCCGTCGGTGATGCTGATTCGTCGGTTGTTTTCGCCGCTCGTCGTCTGTGGAGAGCTCCGCTAGGTGGCTTGAAGACCACCCTCACTATGAGCTGGAGGGTTTATTTACGGGGTGATATACGGACTGTAAGGGGTTGCCATGAGGGGCCCTTTCGGGGTCTGTAAATCTTAAATTGGTCTGTATGTGTTATTTTTCCTCCTCGATATTTGCTTGAGCCTTATCTTTCGTTAAACACCCTCTGGAGGTTGATTTTTAAGTGAGTCATACACCTGCATTTTGTGAAAATATAGCTTTGACTAGTATTTTTTCTTTTTCGTGAAAATTTTCGAGGTTGCACTTTCGGGTCTATGGAAGGGTGGATGATGAAGCCTTTGTTTATAAAAGCGTTGGCCAACTAGGTGTTTTTAGGGGTGGAGCAGACCAATAAGATTTCCCATTGGAGGCTTTTGTGGGCTGTTTTGTGGCGGGCAATGCGAAGGGATGTGATCAAAACGAGGTGAAAAGTAGTTGCTTCAACTAGAAAGTTTCTTTAGGTTTAGGTTGATATTCCGCGGAATATCAAGGGAAAACGGGGTATTCAACCCTCGTAAATGTCTCAGTGGGACCCCCCGAGAAAGATGCACCTGAGTGCCAAATTGAGGGAAAGCTAAAAATTTTTTTCAGTGATATGGCTCACTTATTGGAGCTGAAAAATAAAATTGGTACGTATGTATATCCTAAAAAATGGGTGGAATTATTACAGAACGGTTACAGTGAGGCTCCGGTCACTTAAATTGGCGCTCCGTACCAAAATGACTCGCCGGACAGGGTGAAAAAACTCCGCTATGATGGATGCATCAAGTAATCGTGAGATTTCCAAAGTCCTCGGGTTGCTTGTGTTTGAGTGAGTGATAGATACCCCTGGGTGTCATGAGAAGCGACTGTGTATCGATGCACGGTCGCTTCTCTGTTTAACTTTTAAAATTCAAGCGGTGCCTCGACCGGAACCTCATCCGAGCTGCACCCGTTCCGGGAAAAGGCTGTGCGTTCAAAGTCGAGCGCACCCAAGAAACCGCCGAGGCGCATCCCGCAGGGGAGTACCCCGGCACCTCCTCAACCGGAACACCCCCTACACTGGAAGTATGACTACATACCCCGAATCCACACTCATCTTCGAGAACCCCGAACTGACCGTGCGCGCCCTCAGCGTCTCCGAGATGGACAATAGCGTCTACCTCATCACCATGCGCGCCACGGGCGAACAGGTACTCATCGACCCGGCCGCAGAAGCCGAGGAGCTCTACGCCTTCACCCTCGACGCACTACTTCAGGACTGCCAGCAGCTGGAGCTCACCGATGCCGAGGACCGCCGCGTGCGCGTCATGGAGAAGGAAGAAGACTTTGACGCCCTCAAACCCCGCGCAATCGGCCTGACCGGCATCCTGGTGACCCACGGCCACTGGGACCACATTCGCGCCATTGCCGAGCTCGAGAAGCTCACCGGCGCAATCACCTCCGCCGGTGACGCCGATGCCGACGCCATTAAGGAACAGGAGAACTTCGAAGTGGAGGAGCGCCTGCGCGGCGGCGAGGTCTTCGACTTCTACCTCTCCGACACCGTGGTGCGCGCCCTGCACGTGCCCGGCCACACCCCCGGATCCATCGTCTACGTGCTCGAAACCGCGTGGGAGGACGGCGCCCCCGTCACGTTGCTCTTCACCGGCGATGCGCTCTTCCCCGGCGGCGTGGGCAAGACCGACTCCCCGCAGCAATTCGGTGAGATCTTCTCCAACGTGCTCGAAAAGCTCTTTGGCGGCTTCGATGATGATGCAATCGTGCTGCCCGGCCACGGTCGTTCCACGACCCTCGGTGACGAGCGCCCGCACCTGGAGGAGTGGGGCACCCGCGGCTGGTAGCCCGGCCCCGGCGCGCTCTCGCCGCCACGCGAATTTGGAATGTCTCTTCGTGCGTGCGCGATGTCCCTCCTTCCGCGCGTTTTCGCGGATGCTTCGCGCTCGCCGTGCGGCTTCGCACTGCACCCTTACGCCCCGTACGCCGGCAACTTAATCCCGCCGGCTGCGGGGCGCTAAGGTGTAGAATTTAAATTCGAAGATAAGACGAAAGGATTTTCGATGACACCCCGTCCGGCACACGGAAGCACCGCGCTCAAACCCAATGACCTGACCAGTATTCGTGTGCAGGGTGCTCGAGAAAACAACCTGAAGAACGTAGACCTGACCATCCCGCGCGACGCGATGGTCGTCTTCACGGGACTCTCCGGCTCCGGCAAGTCCTCCCTCGCCTTCGACACCATCTTCGCCGAGGGTCAGCGCCGCTACGTCGAGTCGCTCTCCTCCTACGCCCGCATGTTCCTGGGCCAGGTCGATAAGCCCGACGTCGACTTCATTGAGGGTCTCTCCCCGGCAGTGTCTATCGACCAGAAGTCCACCTCCAAGAACCCCCGCTCGACCGTCGGTACCATCACCGAAATCTATGACTACATGCGTCTGCTCTGGGCCCGCATCGGCCACCCGCACTGCCCGGTCTGCGGCGAGGAAATCACCCAGC
>OKVI01001172.1_pt1 | contig 11223 bp, 1 predicted proteins | sample 1607001 | NCBI WGS metagenome assembly OKVI01 (sample SAMN03281018, study PRJEB24777) | human gut metagenome | isolation source: fecal sample PR128 from 1 month old male Malay infant, vaginal delivered...
GTTTAATATGATATGCATCGGTAAATAGCCAGATATTAACTGTATTTTTACTTTTTAAAATAGTTATAAAATATTTTATTATATTCATATAATCTGATAGTTTTATGCAAGGAGTAAGACGAGATGAACCGAATTTTTAAAGTAATCTGGAGTCGTACAAAGGGATGTTATGTCGTTGTGGCTGAAACAGCGAAGAATATGTCGAAACGCTCGACAATGACATCGGTATTTGCTAAGATGATTGGTATTTCTATCTGTACTGTTATGTTAGCAGGAGGGATTATACCAACTGAAGCGCAGGCATCTACACTAAAATGGGGTGATAATGCCCAAGCTAAAGAGGGTACTGTAGCGATAGGTGATAATAGTAAAGCACTGGCAGATAACAGTGTGGCTTTGGGTACAGGGGCAAATGTAACGGCCTTTGACCCTAATGGTAACGTTGCTGTACAAGGTGTGGCGATTGGTAGAACGGCAACAGTTTCTGGAAATAATGGAGTTGCTATCGGTAATCTAACTAAATCAGCCTCAAAAAATGGATTTGCTTTAGGTAATAATTCCCGGGCTGGATATAATGATGCTGATCAACTTGTAGGAAAAGATAATGATCAGGCATTTGGTACAAATGCGCGTGCCTGGGGTGGATCCTCTATGGCTTTTGGTAATGATGCTAAAGCCGGTGGTGGTGGAGCTATTTCTATGGGTAACGGCTCTCAATCTAGAGGTGAGTGGGCCGTAGCTATAGGTAACGGTGCAAAAGCATCGGCAAACGGAGCCCGTGCCATCGGTGCTAACTCTACGGCTAGTGCTACTAATGCAGTTGCAATGGGGTGGACAAGCACTGCTAGTGGAGCTTCTTCTATTGCCATTGGTGAAAGTACAAATGCGACTTCGTCAAATTCAATTGCAATGAGTACTGGTGCAAATGTGTCAGCTGAAGATGCTATTGCTATTGGTCGTAATGCACAAGTCTCTGATGGTCAACAAAGATCTATTGCATTAGGTGCAAATTCTAAAACTGATAACACAGTAAGTACCCTTAATCAGCCTGTAAATGGTTTATGGTATAAAAACTATGCCGGTGGCAGAGCAGACTCTACCGTAAGTATCGGTAATGATACGGTAAAACGTACAATTACAAATGTGGCTGCAGGTCGTGTAACATCACAATCTACAGATGCTATTAACGGCAGTCAATTGTTTGGTGTCGCAAATAGTTTGGGAAATTTAGCTACTACAACTAAAAATATCCTTGGTGGTAATGCGGATCTCGATCCTGATACCGGTAAGTTGACGATAAGCAATATTGGTCTTACAGGTAAAAGCACAATCCATGATGCTATTAGATATAATAAAGACAATATCGATAAAGGCCTGGGATTTGATGGTGATACTGGTACCGCATTCAACAGACAGTTAGGTCAAACGACGGTTATTAAAGGCGGTGCCAGAGGTGCTATGTCCGATGGTAATATCGGTGTTCAGGCCGAAGCTAACGGCACATTAAATGTAAAATTGGCTAAAAAAGTAACTGGTTTGGACAGCGTAACAACAGGAAATACCACGATTGATAATAGGGGGTTGTCTGTAGGTAATAAACTTTATGTGTCATCTAGTGGTCTTAATGCCAATAATCAACAGCTTAGAGGTGTTGCAGACGGTTCCAGTAGTCAGGATGCAGTTAACTATGGACAGTTACAGCGTGCAATTAATGGTACCGCTAAAGAAGCCATAGTAAAAGCAAAAGATGATGATAATATTATAGTAAGAGAAAAGTCAACGGCACAGGGTGGTAAAGAGTATACTGTTGGCTTAAACTATAAAATTACTGTAGGAAAAGGGGAGTCCTCGCATCCTGTAACTATAGATAGTAGTACAGGAACGATAACAGGTCTTACGAATACATCATGGAATGTCAATAATCCAGCACCTGTTACCGGGCGTGCTGCTACAGAAAATCAGTTAAAATGGGTTAACGATAAGGTTAATAGTAATAAATTATCGATTGATGGTAATACACGTAGCATCAGTGATAACAGCCAGAATATCAGCAAGAATAAACAAGATATTGCTACTATTAACACCGCCCTTGATAAAGGTATTAGCTTTGCCGGTGATAGTGGTAATGCAATCAACAGAAAATTAGGTGACACATTAAATATAAAGGGCGATTATAGGGGCCCTATATCTAACGGTAATATTACTGTTCAATCCGATGGCGATGGAACATTGAGACTGAAATTGGCTAAAAGTTTGAAAGATTTGGATAGCGTGCATACTGGAAATACGATTCTTCATTCTGGTGGTCTGACTATCAGTGGCAGAAACTATGTAACACCAACAGGCATTAATGCTAATAATCAAAAAATTACTGGTGTTGCTACTGGTACATCGTATAGTGATGCGGTCAATTATGGTCAACTACAAGATGCTATTAACCGTACTGCTAAGGCATCTTCTGTGAAAGCAAAAGATACTAGTGTAACAGTAACGGAAGGTACTAATGCAGAAGGTGGCAAGGAATATACTGTCGGCTTAGGCAATAAAATTACTGTAGGTGGACCGCGTCCTGTAACCGTGGACGGAACTACAGGCTACGTAACAGGCCTTACGAATACTGGCTGGGATGTTAATAATCCACAAGCCGTAACCGGTCGTGCCGCAACGGAAAGTCAGTTGCAAATTGTTAATACGCAAGTTAATACAAACAAGGCTAATATTGCTAAGAATACTGCTGATATTAATCAGAATAAACAAGATATTGCAACGAACAAGCAAGATATTGCGACAAATAAAGGTGCTATTTCTTCAATCAATTCAACAATTGAAAAAGGGTTGAATTTTGGTGGCGATAGCGGGGCAGTTTTCAAGAAACAATTAGGTGAAACACTAACTATTAAGGGTGGTGCCCCTGCTACGAAGTTAACAGATAATAATATTGGTGTCATATCCGACGGCAGCACATTAAATGTGAAGCTAGCTAAAACATTAACGGGTTTGACCAGTGTGACTGCAAGTGGTACGACTATCAATGGTGCTGGTTTGACTGTAGGTGGGAAGAACTATGTGTCCTCAACAGGCATCAATGCCAATAATCAAAAGATTACTGGTGTTGCTAATGGTACAGCGCCTGATGATGCGGTTAATTTCAGTCAATTGCAAAATGCTATCGGTGGTACTGCCAAGGCTACTACGGTAAAAGGGAAAGACGCGAATGTAACCGTAACAGAAGGTACCAATGCGAATGGTGGTAAGGAATACACTGTTGGATTGGGTAATAAACTTACGGTAGGTACGGCACATCCTGTAAATGTGGATGGAACTGCAGGAACTGTAACAGGCCTTACAAATACAGCTTGGAATGTAAATAATCCACAAGCCGTAACTGGTCGTGCTGCAACGGAAGATCAGTTAAAAACTGTTAATACGCAAGTTAATACAAATAAGGATAAAATAGTTCAAAACACAACTGATATTGCTCAGAATACGACTGATATAGCTCAAAATACTACTGATATCGGTAAAAATAAGACTGATATTGCACAAAACAAGCAAAATATTACTCAGAACACACAAGATATTGCGACCAATAAAAATGCTATCTCTACAATCAATACAACTATTGCTAAAGGTCTTAACTTTGATGGAGACAGCGGTGCTGCAATCAACAAACAGTTGGGCGATAAGCTTAGCATCAAAGGTGGTGCCGCAGCTGCGAATTTGACGGACAATAATATCGGTGTCGTGTCTGATGGCAGCACATTAAATGTGAAACTAGCTAAGACATTAACCGGTTTGGATAGCGTAACGGCTGGGGGTACAACTATCAATAGTAGTGGTTTGACTGTAGGCGGTAAGACCTATGTAACTCCGAACGGCATCAATGCGAATGACAAGAAAATAACTAATGTTGCTGATGGTGAAGTGGCGGCTAATTCCAAAGAGGCAGTTAACGGGGGTCAACTTCATGCGGCTAAAACCGAATTAAATAACAACATTAATAATGCTAAAACTGAATTAAACAAAAATATCGGTGATGCCAAAACTGAACTTAATAAGAATATTAATGACGCTAAGACTGAACTGAACGGCAATATAGATAATGCTAAAACTGAGCTAAACAATAATATATCGACAGCAAAGAATGATGTGATTAACACAGGTCTCAAGTTTGATGCGGATACTGGTGGAACTAAGACCAATAAATTGGGTTCCAAGGTGACGGTAAATGGCGATGATAATATCACAACAGAAATCAGTCAAACTGGTGATGATACTAAGATCGGTCTTAAATTAAAGAAAGATCTTAATGTTACTACTATTACTGCTGCTGATACTGTGAAAGCTGGCACTGTGACTATGGGCAAACAAGCTGGTGGTGCAGGCGGTGCAAACGGTAACTTTGTAACAGGACTCGATAATAAGTCTTGGAACGCGGATAATCCTCAAGCCGTAAGTGGTCGTGCTGCAACGGAAGATCAGTTGAAATCTGTTAATGATAAGGTCAATACAAATGTAACTAATATCAATAAAGGATTAAACTTTAACGGCGATAGCGGTGCTGCGATTAATAAAAAATTGGGCGATACTGTTACCATTAAAGGTGGTGCTACGGCGGATCTTACGGACAATAATATCGGCGTCGTATCTGATGGCAGCACATTAAATGTGAAGCTGGCCAAAACATTAACCGGTTTGGATAGCGTAACAGCTGGTGGAACAACCATCAATAGTAGTGGTTTAACCGTAGGTGGCAAGACCTATGTAACGCCGAGCGGTATCAATGCTAATAATCAAAAGATTACCGGTCTTGCAAAAGGCACGGACCCTACTGATGCAGTTAACTTTAGTCAGTTACAGGATGCTATCGGTGGAACTGCTAAGGCAAGTACTGTGAAAGCTAAAAACAGCAATATCACTGTAGATGAAGGTACAAATGCAGCCGGCGGTAAGGAATTTACAATCGGACTAGGCGATAAAATTACCTTAGGCACTGCTAATCCTGTATCTGTTGATGGTACTACAGGCACGGTAACTGGCCTAACCAATACTGCTTGGGATGTAAATAATCCGCAAGCTGTAAGTGGTCGTGCTGCAACGGAAGATCAGTTGAAATCTGTTAATACGCAAGTTAGTACAAACAAGGATAAAATAGCTCAAAACACAACTGACATTGCTCAAAATGCGACTGATATTGGCAAGAATAAACAAGATATAACTAAAAACAAGGCTGATATTGCTCAAAATACAACTGACATCGGTAAGAATAAGACTGATATTGCACAAAATAAGCAAAATATCGCTCAAAATACGCAAGATATTACGACTAATAAAAATGCTATATCCACAATCAATACGACTATTGCTAAAGGCCTTAACTTTGATGGAGATAGCGGCGCTGTAATTAATAAACAGTTGGGCGATAAGCTATCTATTAAAGGTGGTGCAGCGGCTGCGAACTTGACGGACAATAATATCGGTGTCGTATCTGACGGCAATACATTGAACGTGAAGTTAGCTAAAACATTAACTGGTTTGGAAAGTGTAACAGCTGGTGGCACAATCATCAATAGTGGTGGTTTGACCGTAGGTGGTAAGACTTATGTATCTCCAAATGGCATCAATGCGAATGACCAAAAGATTACCAATGTTGCTAATGGCGATGTGGCGGCTAACTCCAAAGACGCGGTGAACGGCGGTCAATTACATGAAGCCAAAACTGAGTTAAACAAAAATATCGCTGATACAAAGACTGAGTTGAATAAAAATATTGGTGATACTAAGACCGAGTTGAATAAAAATATCAGTGATACTAAAACTGAACTCAACAAAAATATTGGTGACGCTAAGACTGAACTTACCAATAAAGGACTTCGTTTCAATGCGGATAATAACGACGAAAAAACGAATAAACTAGGCTCCAAGGTAACAGTAAATGGCGACGACAATATTACGACGGAAATCAGTCAAACTGGTGACGATACGAAGATTGGTCTTAAATTGAAGAAAGACCTTAATGTTACCACTGTTACTGCTACGGAAACTGTGAAAGCCGGTACTGTAACTATGGGTAAACAATCCGATGGTGCAACTCCTGCTAATATGGGTAACTATGTGACTGGTCTTGATAATCAGGCATGGAGCGTAACTAATCCGACTGCTGTCAAGGGACGTGCTGCAACAGAAGATCAATTGAAGACAGTTACTGAAGCTATCAAAACTCAAGGCGCTAATGCAACGGACTTCAGTCTTGTTGCAAATCCTACGGCGGGATCCAATGGTGACTATACTGTAGATGCCAACGGTGATGTAGCATTGACAGTCCAAGATAAGAACCATCCGACTCAAACAAAAACCGTAACGATTAAAGATGTAGCATCTAAATCCGAATTGGATAAAGGCTTGAACTTTAATGGCGACTCTGGCACGACTATTAATAAGAAATTAGGTGGTACTGTTGCCATTAAAGGTGGTGCAGCGGCTGCGAACTTGACCGATGGTAATATTGGTGTCGTATCCGACGGCAATACATTGAACGTGAAGTTAGCTAAAACATTAACTGGTTTGGACAGCGTAACAGCTGGTGGCACAATCATCAATAGTGGTGGTTTAACTGTAGGTGGTAAGACTTATGTATCTCCAAACGGTATCAATGCAAATGACCAAAAGATTACCAATGTTGCTAACGGCGATGTGGCAGCAAACTCCAAAGATGCGGTTAACGGTGGTCAATTGCATGACGCTAAAACTGAGTTAAACAAGAATATCGCTGATACAAAGAATGAATTAAATAAAAACATTGGCGATACTAAAACTGAACTCAATAAAAATATTGGTGACGTAAAAACGGAACTTACCAATAAAGGCCTTCGTTTTGATGCGGATAATAACGCTGAAAAAACGAATAAACTAGGCTCTAAGGTAACGGTAAACGGCGACGACAATATTACGACAGAAATTAGTCAAACTGGCGACGATACAAAAATCGGCCTTAAATTGAAGAAAGATCTTAACGTTACCACTGTTACTGCTACAGAAACTGTGAAAGCTGGCACTGTAACCATGGGTAAACAAGCCAATGGTGCAACCCCTGCTAATACGGGTAATTACGTAACAGGTCTTGATAATAAGGCGTGGAGCATTGATAATCCTACGATTGCATCTGGCCGTGCAGCAACGGAAGACCAATTGAAAACGGTTAGTGATGAAGTTAAGAAACAAGGTGCTAGTGCAACAGACTTTAGTCTCATTGCGAATCCTACGGCAGGCTCCAATGGTGACTACACTGTAGATGCCAATGGTGACGTAGCATTGACCGTACAGGATAAGAACCATCCGGATAAAACAAAAACCGTAACGATTAAAGATGTAGCATCTAAATCCGAAGTGGATAAAGGCTTGAACTTTGACGGTGATTCCGGCACGACTATCAACAAGAAGCTAGGTGGTACTGTTGCCATTAAAGGCGGAGCTGCGGCTACAGATTTAACAGATAATAATATTGGCGTTGTATCTGATGGCACAGGCACACTAAACGTGAAGTTGGCTAAAACATTGACTGGTTTGGACAGCGTAACAGCTGGCGGTACAACCATCAATAGTGGTGGTTTGACCGTAGGTGGTAAGAATTATGTATCTTCAAATGGCCTCAATGCGAATGACCAAAAGATTACCAATGTTGCTAATGGCGATGTGGCGGCGAATTCCAAAGATGCGATTAACGGCAGTCAATTGCATGACGCTAAAACCGAGTTAAATAAAAATATTAGCGATGCTAAGACCGAATTAAATAAAAACATTAGCGATACTAAGACTGAGTTGAATAAAAATATCAGTGATACCAAAACTGAACTCAACAATAATATTAATGACGCTAAGACTGAACTAACCAATAAAGGCCTTCGTTTTGATGCTGATAATGGCGGCGAAAAAACAAATAAATTAGGCTCTAAGGTAACGGTAAACGGCGATGACAATATTACGACAGAAATTAGTCAAACTGGCGACGATACGAAGATCGGCCTTAAATTGAAGAAAAATCTTAATATTACATCTGTTACTGCAGCGGAAACTGTGAAAGCCGGCACTGTAACCATGGGTAAACAATCTGATGGAGCAACTCCTGCTAAGACTGGTAATTATGTAACAGGTCTTGATAATAAGACTTGGGATGTAGGTAAAGTCGTATCCGGTCGTGCAGCAACAGAGGATCAATTGAAACAAGCCTTGGCAGGTCAAACTGATACAGGTCTCAAATTCAATGCCAATGTAGGCGGTGTACAAACCAATAAATTAGGCTCTACTGTCACTGTTCAAGGTGAAGGTAAAGCTGCTGATACCGACTATAGTGGTGACAATATTAAGACTTTCATCAAACAAGATACAGCAACAGGTAACACGACTATCGATGTGAAGATGAACAAAAATCTTAAGGCTGAATCCGTGAAAGTCGGTAAAGACGGTAAGGATGGCGTATCTCTTACAGGTCCAGACGGGGCGAATGTCACCGACGGTAAGGTAGCTGTTACAGATAAAAACGGCAAGGATGCTGTGTCCATGTCCGGTAAAGACGGTGTTGGTCACATCGGATTAAGCGGTAAAGACGGTAAAAGTGCGGATATTATTGCTGAAAAAGGGTCTGCTAATCTCAATGGAAATGAAATTACGCGCATTAAATACAAAGATGAAAATGGCACAACCCATGAAGTGGCAACCAAAGATGATGGCATGGCATATGGTGGCGACTCCGGTACTACCATCAAGAAGAAACTTAATGAACAATTGGACATTAAGGGTGGTGTCACCAATGAATCTGAGTTGACCGAAAATAATATTGGTGTTATTAGTAAAAATAATATCCTTAATGTTCGTTTGGCAAAAAATCTGAAAGGTTTAGATTCCATAACTTTCAACAATGGCACTAATGGTGTAAACGGTAAAACCGTTGTTAATGGTGAAGGTATGGCCGTTCAAGATAAGGACGGCAATCCGTTGACGGCTGTTACAAAGGACGGCGTGAAGATTACCAACGGTCCATCCATGACGAAGGACGGTATCGATGCGTCCAACAAGAAGATTACGAATGTAGCTGATGGTACTGATTCTAAGGATGCGGTTAATAAATCTCAATTGGATAAAGCGGCAGCAGCTGCTACTACAACAGTAACGGCAGGTAATAATGTCCAAGTAGATAAGACCACTAATGCGGACGGTTCTACAAATTACAAAGTGGGTCTCAAAGACCAAGTAACAATGGGGTCTGATCCTACGAAACAAATTGCGATGGATGGTACAACAGGCACTATCAAAGCCGGTGACAAGGTTACCATCGATGGCAACAAAGGCACTATTAAAGCAGGCGATAAAGTTGAAATCGATGGCGATAAGGGTACAATCAAGGCTGGCAATGTAGCGATTGACGGTACAAACGGTACAATTAAGGCCGGAGACAAGGTAACTATTGATGGTAAAGATGGTAAGATTGCAGCAGGTAAAGTATCTGTTGATGGCAAGGACGGTCATGTGACAGGTTTGGAAAACAAAGATTGGGATCCTGACAATATCACAAGCGGTCGTGCTGCTACAGAAGATCAATTGCAGAAGTCCCATAAAACCTTGGATAATAAGATTAATAACTTAGGTGATGACATTACGAAGAAAGGTATGGATTTTGCCGGTAATACAGGTGATTTTCACCGTGATTTAGGTCAAAAAGTTACCATCAAAGGTGAAGGTCAAGGGGCTGATAGTGATTATTCCGGTGAAAATATCAAAACAGTAGCCGAAAATGGTAATGTTACTATTAAAATGGCTAAGAATCTTAAGACCGATAGCGTTACTACCAAAACGGTCACTGCCGATACGGTAACGACTGATAAGGTGAAAGTTGGCAAAAACGGTCAAGATGGCGTTTCCATTACAGGTCCAGACGCTGCGAATGGTACAGACGGTAAAGTAGCTATTACAAGTAAAGACGGTAAAGATGCTGTATCTATGTCCGGCAAAGACGGTATTGGCCACATCGGTTTAACCGGAAAAGATGGTCGCAATGCAGATATGATTGCTGATAAGGGCGATTCTGATCTAGGCGGTAATGCTATTACTCGTATTAAGTACCAAGATGAACAGGGCAAGACACATCAAGTGGCAACCAAAGACGATGGTATGAAATACGGTGGCGATTCCGGTAATGTGATTAACAAAAAGCTTAACGAACAGGTAAACGTAGTCGGTGGCATTACTGATGCTGGTAAGTTGACGTCCGAAGATAATTTAGGCGTCGTATCTGATGGAACTAATCTCAAGGTTCGTATGGCAAAAGATTTGAAAGGTCTTGAGTCTGTGACGACTAAGGATACCGCAGGTAACTCTACGGTTGTGAACGACAGTGGCATAACCATTACTCCTGTTAGCGGTAACACTGTAAGTCTTACTAAAGATGGATTGAATAACGGTGGTAAAACAATTAGCAATGTAGGTCCTGGTGTAAACGGCACGGATGCGGTTAACGTAAATCAATTGAAGGGTGTTACGGAGGGCATGGCCAATGCTATTAATTCTGTGGCGGGCGAAACGCAACGTGTAGGTGCTCATGCGGCGGCTATGTCTGCGTTGAAACCGATTCAATATGATCCGTTAGAACCAACTCAAGTGATGGCTGGTATTGGTAATTACAGAGGTGAAACTGCAGCAGCTTTAGGTGTTGCTCACTACACATCGGAAGACACTATGTTCCATGCAGGCGTATCTGTTGGTAGCCGTCATAATATGGTGAATGCCGGTGTAACTCGTAAATTCGGTTCTTCTGATGAGAAGAAGGCTATTCCTGAACGCTACAAGGGCGGACCTATCAGCTCTATGTACGTAATGCAGGATGAAATGACTGCTTTGAAAGCTGAAAATGCACGCATGAAAGCGCAGGATGAAAAATTAACTGCAGACTATGCGGCATTGAAAGAAGACAACCTTCGTCTACAGAAAGATAACGAAGAAACTAAACGACAATTAGCGCTTATTATGAGTCGTTTAGGTATGTAAATCATATAAATTTCATTTTATATTCATGTGATAAAAAACTGTTGATGTACCAGAAAATACTCATGAAGATTAGATGATGTTAACCCTATATGGTATATAAATGAAAGAATGAAAGTCTATTGTGAAAAGACTTTCGTTCTTTTTTTGTATTTGACTTCACAAATCTTTCATAATAGTGTATAATAC
>OKVI01001203.1_pt1 | contig 10999 bp, 8 predicted proteins | sample 1607001 | NCBI WGS metagenome assembly OKVI01 (sample SAMN03281018, study PRJEB24777) | human gut metagenome | isolation source: fecal sample PR128 from 1 month old male Malay infant, vaginal delivered...
CGTTCTGAGCTACCCGCAGCGCCGGATAGTGCTGCACGGAACGATGGTCGCGGCTGCGGAATCGGCCCGTTATATCCTTCACGGCACGCGCGGCAGTTACGTGAAGTTTGGCCTCGATCCGCAGGAAGAGCGTCTGAAAAACGGCGAGCGTCTGCCACAGGAAGACTGGGGATATGATATGCGCGACGGGGTGGTGACCAAAGTGGAGGGGGAGACGCTGGTGGAAGAAACCTTGCTGACGATCCCGGGGAACTACCCGGCATATTATGCGGCCGTGCGTGATGCGCTGAACGGCACGGGGGAAAACCCGGTACCAGCCAGTCAGGCGATTCAGATTATGGAGTTGATCGAACTGGGCATTGAATCTGCCAAACATCGCGCCACGCTCTGTCTGGCATAAGTTTTGTTGGCCGGGTAGGGCGTAGCCGCCACCCGGCAAAGGGGTTACGCGTTTGCCACCTTATCACGAAGCGCCTGCTTCTCTTCCGGCGTGAGGAAGGCCATCTCCAGCCCATTAATCTGCGCCTGGCGGATCTGTTCGCGGCTCAGGCCCGCCTGCGGTGCGGCGACAGTGTACTCGTGGATAATGTCCACGCCCTGTACCGCCGGGTCATCGGTATTCAGCGAGGCCAGCACGCCGTGCTCAAGGAAGATTTTTAGCGGGTGCTTATCCAGCGCGGGCACGGTGCTGGTCTGAATATTGGAGGTCAGGCAGGATTCAATCCCGATACGTTGCTCGGCCAGGAAGTCCATCAGGGCGCGATCTTCCACCGCTTTTACACCGTGACCGATACGCTCGGCACCCAGTTCACGGATGGCCTGCCAGATGCTCTCCGGCCCCGCCGCTTCACCGGCGTGAACGGTAACATGCCAGCCGGCATCGCGTGCGCGGTTGAAATGTGACAGGAACAGGCTGCCCGGGAAGCCCAGTTCATCCCCGGCCAGGTCGACGGCGGTGATCGCGTCACGATGCGCCAGCAGCGCTTCCAGTTCCTGCAGACAGGCCGCTTCGCCGAAGGTACGGCTCATGATGCCAATCAAACGGGCCTGCACATCGAAGGCTTTACACCCTTCACGGACACCTTCAATAACGGCTTCAACCACGCCTGCAACGGGCAGGCTGTGGGTCATCGCCATATAGCCTGGCGAAAAGCGCAGTTCGACATAATGCAGGCCGTTACGGGCGGCATCTTCGATGTTCTCAAAAGCGACACGGCGACAGGCATCCAGTGAGGCCAGCATCTTTACGCCCCAGTCGAGTTTGCTCAAAAAACTGACCAGATCCGGTTCATTAGAGGTGACCTGAACGTGCGGGATCAGGGTTTCAAGCGATTGAGCAGGAAGCGTTAAATTATACTGGCGGCCAAGATCGAGGATGGTTTGGGCACGAATGTTACCGTCAAGGTGACGATGAATATCTGTTAAAGGCAGGCGTGTATCAATCATGGTCGCACTCTTTTCTGGTTAAAGTGCGCCACATTATAAAAACAAAACGAGGTAAAAAGCTATTTGCGCAAGGGAATATTCCGTTGCGCAAACAAACTACAGGAGCGTGTTGATACCCGCAATCAGCCGCTGCACCCCTTGTTCCAGCTTGCTGCGCGGGCAGCCGGCATTCAGGCGGATAAAACCGATGCCTTCGTTTCCGTAGGTATATCCCGGCATGATGGCGACTTTTTGCTGCTCAATCAGTACGTTTTGCAGGGCGCGATCGTCAATATTTAACGGGCGCAGGTCAATCCATGCGAGATAGGTCGCCTCGGGTGGCGTCCAGTTAAGTGCCGGAAAAGCGCAGTTCATTTCACGTGCGATAAATTTCAGGTTCTCTTCCAGATAGTCGCGCAGCGCGGCAAGCCACGGCTCACCCTGCTGATAGGCGGCAATGTGCGCCGTCAGTGCCAGCACGGAGGGAGAGGAGAGGCCGTCACGGCCTTTTAGCGCGCTCAGATACGCATTACGGCTCTCCTCATCGCCTATTAACCCATATGCGCCGGTCAGTGCCGGGATATTAAAGCTCTTGGAGCCTGAGGTCAGCAGTGCCCATTTACCGCGCGCGACCCTGTTCCATGGCGTGTGGCGATGTTCTCCCCATACCATGTCCATATGAATTTCATCGCTTATCACCGCCACGTCATAGCGCGCGCACAGTTCAGCCATCTGCGCCAGCTCCTCCTGCGTCCAGACCTTGCCGGTCGGGTTTTGCGGGCTGCACAGCAGCAATATTTTGTTTTCCGGTTTCGCCAGGGCGGCCTCAAGCGCGGCCATATTTCCCTGCCAGCCACTGGCACTACGTGGCGCGCATTGCCTTCAATGGCTTTATAAAACGCGTCATAAGCCGGGGTATGCACCACCACGCCGTCTCCCGGCATCGACCACAGGCGAATCAGCTCAGAGACCATATAGATCACGGAAGGGCCATAAACAACGGTTTCAGTATCAATCCGGCTGTTAAAACGTTGCTGGAACCAGTGCGCCACCGCGGCCAGGAATTCTTCGTTTTTCCAGCGGCTGTAGCCAAACACACGGTGATCAATACGTTGATGTAGCGCATCGATAATGCAGGGGGCGGTGGCGAAATCCATATCAGAGATCGTAAAGGGCAGCAGGTCGGCGGCACCAAAACGGTCGGCAACATAATCCCACTGTGTACACCAGGTGCCGTGGCGATCGACAACGGTCGAGAAATCAAACATGACGTACGTCCTTAAAGTAAAACCCCCTCTGCGTGAGGGGGTGAGGCATCAGGCTTCGACTGTGCGCATCAGGGTGGCCAGCTCATCTTTGACCGACTGCACCTGCGGGCCGATAACCACCTGCAAATTGTGTTGATTCAACTGTACCACGCCGATTGCCCGGTTGGCTTTCAGGGCATTGGTATCCACTTTCGACATATCCGCCACCGACAGACGCAGACGGGTAATGCAGTTATCCAGAGAGGTAATGTTATCCGCACCGCCCAGCGCCGCCAGAATTGCCGGCGTGTTATAACCCGATTTACCCACTGTACCGGCAACGGCCTGTTCCACGCTGGTGGCGGTTTCGGCATCGCGGCCTGGCGTTTTCAGGTTAAAGCGGGTAATGGCGAAGCGGAAGATACCGTAGTACACCACGAACCAGATCGCCGCCACGACCGGCACCAGATACCACTTGGTGGACAAACCATGCAGGATGCCGAACACCACGAAATCAATTACGTTGCCGTCGGTGTTACCGATGGTGACGCCCAGCACCGCCATCACGGTAAAGCCCAGACCGGTCAGCACAGCGTGGATGAGATACAGCACGGGCGCGACAAACAGGAACAGGAATTCGATAGGCTCAGTCGTACCGCCTACAACGCAGGCGATTACCCCGGAAATCAACAGCCCTTTAATTTTGTGACGATTTTCCGGTCGGGCGCAGTGGTACATCGCCAGCGCCGCGCCTGGCAGACCGCCGAGGAAGGCCGGCATTTTACCCTGTGACAGGAAGCGGGTCGCACTCTCAGAGAAGCCATGAGTGGTTGGGCAGCTCAGCTGCGCCTGGAAGATGGTCAGCGCACCGCTTACATCATGACCGCACACTTCCATGGTACCGCCTGCTTCGGTGAAGCGAATCAGCGCCACCAGAATATGTTGCAGGCCAAACGGCAGCAGCAGACGTTCGCCGGTACCGAAGATCATCGGGCCGAAATCGCCCGCGCCGTTAATGATACGGCCAATACCGTTGATACCGAGCGCAAAGACCGGCCAGATCAGAGGGATGACCAGACCAAACAGCCCCATGACCACGAGAGTAATAATTGGCACGAAGCGGGTGCCGCCGAAGAAAGCCAGGGCATCGGGGAGGCGGATATTGTGGAAGCGCTCATGCAGCATCCAGATAATGACCCCCGCGATCACCGCGCCGAGGATCCCGGTGTCGATGGACTGAATACCAATCACGCTCTGAATGTTGTTGGCTTTCAGCACCGCAGCATCGGTAGTGGGCAGGATGCCTTTGGCGGTCAGCCAGAAGTTCACCGCAAGGTTCATCACCGCGTAGCCCACAAAACCGGCGAACGCCGCCACGCCTTTATTCTCACGCGCCAGGCCCAGCGGGATGGCGATACAGAACATCACGGGCAGGAAACTGAAGGCAAAGGAGCCGACCTTACTCATCCAGATAAAGATCGCCTGTAGCACAGGGGTACCGAGGAACGGGATCAGCGTAATGACGTCCTTACTGCTGAGCGAGCTGCCGATCCCGAGCATGATCCCGCAGAACGAGAGAAGCGCCACGGGCAGCATAAAGGTTTTACCCAGTTGCTGGAAAAATTCCCACAGCGATATTTTTTGTGCTGTTTTCGCCGTCATAAAACGACTCCTTTATTGTTAAAATCAGTTTGTCTGCTTCAATGCTGCGAGAAGATAAAACGTTTTATCAAAGTTTAGTGCGCGCTGAATCACATTCTCAGCCTTTCACTGGTAGTATAAAGATAACGTATTGATAAAACGTTTTACCGATCTCATTATCAGGGAGTCACGCCAAGACATGGCCGTAGCGAAAAAGATCACCATCAACGATGTCGCGCTGGCGGCGGGGGTTTCCGTCAGCACCGTTTCACTGGTCCTGAGTGGAAAAGGGCGTATCTCTCCCGCGACCGGTCAGCGGGTTAACGACGCCGTTGAACAACTGGGTTTTGTGCGTAACCGTCAGGCGTCGGCCCTGCGCGGGGGACAAAGCGGCGTGATTGGCCTGATCGTGCGTGACCTGACTTCACCCTTTTACGCCGAACTGACCGCCGGGTTAACCGAAGCGCTGGAGGCGCAGGGACGAATGGTGTTTCTGCTCCACGGTGGGCGCGAGCCGGACCAGCTTCTTTCCCGGCTCGACATGCTGCTCACCCAGGGCGTTGACGGTGTGATTGTTGCCGGAGCGTCGGGCGTGAGCAGTGAATTATGCGAGCGCGCGGCCGCAAAAGGCGTGCCGCTGGTCTTTGCGTCGCGCGCCAGTTATCTGGATGAAGCCGATACCCTGCGGCCAGATAACATGCAGGCGGCCCAAATGTTGACCGAGCATCTTATTCGTCGCGGACATCAGCGGATTGCCTGGCTCGGCGGAAAAAGCTCGTCGTTGACCCGCGCCGAACGGGTGGGCGGTTATTGCGCGACGCTGATTAAATACGGTTTACCGTTCCACAGCGAGTGGGTGGTAGAGTGTGAATCCAGTCAGAAAAAAGCCGCAGAAGCGATCGGTGCGCTGTTAAGCAGCAGTCCGACGATAAGCGCCGTGATTTGCTATAACGATGTGATTGCGATGGGGACCTGGTTTGGTCTGATCCGCGCCGGCCGTCAGAGCGGCGAGGGCGGGGTTGAAACCTTCTTCGGCCATCAGGTGGCGTTAGGGGCATTTGCCGACGTTGGCGAAAATGCGCTGGACGATCTGCCCATTGTCTGGGCCACCACGCCCGCACGGGAGATGGGCTACACGCTGGCGGACAGGATCATGCAGCGCATCGAAAAAACAGACGTGCAGGCCGGGCACCAGATTGTGGCGGCGCGGTTAGTCACGGTGAAATAATCCAGAGCACGTTGCGGATCGTAGGCCGGGTAAGGCGTAGCCGCCACCCGGCAATAAAAAACCCCTCATGCGAGGGGTTTTGTCGTTTACTGCTGTGGCGCCGCAGGTTCGGCTGGCGCTGCTGGTTCAGCCGGTTCCGGCATGCCCAGGGCAGGCATACCAAACATGCCGACAAAGTCCTCCAGTGGCATTTTGTCACCGTTGAGCGTCACCTGGCCGTTGGCATACTGCAGGCTGGTGGAAATCGTGTTGTCGTCCACCTTCGTGATACGGAACATCTGGCCCATCGCCGCCAGGCCTTTCACCTGCTGGTTTGCCAGCTTGCCGGCATCGTCATCGCCGTACCCTTCAAGCTTCGCAATCTGAGTCATAAACTCGGTCGCCATATCCATTGGGATCGTCAGCTTGCTGTCCAGAGACTTCACGCTGCGATCCACTTCCTGCGCCAGCGTTTGCGGTTCGCCCGTTGCGGCTGCCGGATCTTTCAGGAACAGAGACAGGTTAAAGCTGGTTTCGCCTTTGCTGTTTTTCCAGCTCAGCGGAGCGACGGTGATCACCGGTTCACCTTTGAGCAGGATAGGCAGGTTGTTGAACAGCACGGCCATCGCCTGCTGCTGATACACTTCCGGGTTCTGCTGCAGCGCGGCATCGGTCAGCAGCGCCTGGCTCTCTTTGCTGTATTTCTGACTGAATTCATGCCATGCCTGACCGTCAATATTGCCGATCTTCAGCGAAAGCTTGCCGGTACCCAGGTCCTGATTCTGCACTTTCAGGCTCTTCAGGGTATAATCCAGCTGAGTATTGATACTCTTACCGTCTTTGGAGACATCCGATTTACCATCAACGTCCATGCCTTCCAGCACGGCCATCTCTTTACCTTCAATCGCAATGGCAATCTTATCAATCGAGAGTTTCTGATCGCCGATACGCTCTTTGAAGTCGGTCATGCGGCTGTTGCCGTCTGCTTTCAAATTGTTGAAGGTAATCTGTACCTTCTGATCGTATTCGTTAACGGCGTTGACCAGACCGCTTTGCGCTTCCCCTGTCAGGGAGAGCACGTTCCCTTCGCGGTCAGCATCTACGGTGAAGTTGCCACCGCTGAAGGTGACTTTCTCGTTCTCTTTCTCGTAGTTCAGCGCCTTCAGCGCGATATTCGAGCTGGTATCACCGGCATAGCTGATGCGGGTATCAACCGCGAAAGGTGATTCATTTTTTGCCAGTTCGAACAGCGGCTTAGTTAAGTCGTTATTCACCAGCACGGTGTGAACGGACGCCATTGATGGGATCAGATTAAAGGACTTCAGCTGCGCCAGCGGGAACGGACCGTGACTTACCACCTCATCCAGCACCACCGTCTGGCCCGGCTTCAGCCAGCCATTTTCATTTCCGGCAACGGGCTTCACCACAAGCTGCATATGGCTGGTGAATACCCCGCGCTCATAATTCTGATAGCTCAGCTCTACACCCGCTTCCGGTGCGCCACGCTTAATTTGGCTGTTAGCCTGTGCCACCATCTCAGCCAGACGGCTCTCCAGCTGCTTCCCGGTAAACCAGGATGCTCCCGTCCAGACTACGCCTAACGCTACAATCACGCCTACCGCTACGACCGATTTTTTCATTGCGACTATCCCTAAAATGAAACCAGGCGGTAGAAACCGCCCGGAGATATAAAGCCTGCCACTAGCTTAGCAAGAGTTGTTAAAAAATTCAGTATTGTCTAAAGCTTATTAAATACGCGCGCCAGGCGACCGGTACCGCTCACGCTGACCGGGGACTCATTAGCAGCAACGAAAGCTGACTCACCCGGCTTAAGCACCAGACGCTGTTCGCCTTTATGCAGTGTCGCTTCACCCTCAACGCAGAACAGGATCGCCGCGCTCTCCTGCGCGATGGTCGTTTCGGTCTGGCTGAGGTCGTGCAGGGAGAAAGCAAAATCGTCAACCGGAATAGGGAAGTCCAGCTCTGCGCCATTTTTGACGGGCTGAGTAAGCAGCTCGGCAGCAGGTTTTGCCACAAACTTCACGTTAGCCACCAGTTCAGGGATGTCGATATATTTCGGCGTCAGACCCGCGCGCAGCACGTTGTCCGAGTTGGCCATTACCTCCAGCGCCACACCCTGCAGATAGGCATGCGGCGTTTCTGCGAACAGGAACATGGCTTCGCCCGGGTTTAGCTTCACCACGTTCAGCAGCAGCGGGGAGAACAGGCCGCTGTCGTCCGGGTAAAACGCAGAAATCAGACGGATGGTGTCCCATGGTTCGCCCTGCTGGCCGTCCAGCGCCGCTTTCAGCACCGCCAGGGCGTGGGATTTCTCGTCGCCCTGCATGTTGAGCAGGCTGGCGAACAGCTGACTCAGGCTTTCCGCGTTCGGATTTGCCAGGAAATGTGCGATAGCGTTATGCGCTCCTGCGACCGGCTGCAGCAGAGAGATGATCTCGGAGAACTCGCGAAACGCGTTCATCGCCAGGAAAGGGGTCAGCGCAAAGACCAGCTCCGGCTTGTGGTTCGGATCTTTATAGTTACGCTCGGCGGCATCTAACGGGATACCGGCCGCATTCTCTTTTGCAAAGCCAATTTCAGAGGCTTTCTTGTTCGGGTGAACCTGGATGGAGAGAGGTTGATCGGCACACAGCACCTTAAACAGGAACGGCAGCTCGCCAAAACGGTTGGCCACGCTGTTGCCCAGCCGCGTGGCTTTATCGGCATCAATTACGTCGCGCAGCGCGCGCACCTGGCCGCTGGCATCTTCAACTTTTGAGCTGCTCTTCGGGTGGGCGCCCATCCACAGTTCTGCCATCGGCAGGTTGTCCGGGTTCGCGATACCGTAGAGTTCCGTTAACGCAGTTTTACTTCCCCAGGCGTAGTTTTGCACTGAGTTGATGAGTTTTTGCATTATCAAGCCCTGATTCAAATGTGGAATAAACTCCGGGTATTAAAGCAATAAACCACCTGGAAGTAACCTGCGGATGTAAAAAGTCGTACTAGTCTCAGTTTTTGTTAAAAAATTGTGTAGGATAAGCTGACTCGCTTTTAAGCCGGGCAGCGGAACATCTGCCCTGAATAATCAGACCGACGCAGTAAGTGAGAGAACAATGTCGAACAAACCCTTTCATTACCAGGATCCTTTCCCGCTCGGTAAGGATCAGACCGAATATTACCTGTTAACCCGCGATCACGTCTCTGTCTCTGAGTTTGAAGGGCAGGAGATCCTCAAGGTCGATCCGCAGGCGCTGACCTTACTGGCGCAGCACGCCTTCCACGACGCCTCGTTTATGCTCCGTCCTGCGCATCAGCAGCAGGTGGCCGATATTCTCAGCGACCCGGAGGCCAGCGAAAACGATAAGTATGTCGCGCTGCAGTTCCTGCGTAACTCCGATATCGCGGCAAAAGGCATTCTGCCGACCTGCCAGGACACCGGTACGGCCATCATCGTGGGTAAAAAAGGCCAGCGTGTCTGGACCGGAGGCGGCGATGAAGCCGCGCTGGCGCACGGTGTCTACAACACTTACACCGAAGACAACCTGCGCTACTCGCAAAACGCGGCGCTGGATATGTATAAAGAGGTCAACACCGGCACCAACCTGCCTGCGCAAATTGACCTCTATAGCGTGGACGGCGATGAGTACAAATTCCTTTGCATCGCGAAAGGCGGCGGTTCAGCCAACAAAACCTACCTCTACCAGGAAACGAAAGCGCTGCTCACACCGGGCAAGCTGAAGAACTACCTGGTGGAAAAAATGCGTACCCTGGGGACTGCAGCCTGCCCGCCATACCATATCGCCTTTGTCATTGGCGGCACGTCGGCGGAAGCGACGCTGAAAACCGTGAAGCTGGCATCGACCAAATACTACGACGGCCTGCCAACCGAAGGGAACGAACACGGCCAGGCGTTCCGTGATGTTCAGCTTGAGCAGGAGTTGCTGGAAGAAGCGCGTAATCTGGGGCTCGGCGCACAGTTCGGCGGTAAATACTTTGCTCACGACGTGCGTGTGATCCGTCTGCCGCGCCACGGCGCATCCTGCCCGGTGGGTATGGGCGTCTCATGCTCGGCGGATCGTAACATCAAAGCGAAGATCAACCGTGAAGGCGTGTGGATCGAAAAACTGGAGAACAACCCGGGTAAATACATTCCGGAAGAGTTGCGTAAAGCCGGTGAAGGTGAAGCGGTTCGCGTTGATCTGAACCGTCCGATGAAAGAGATTCTGGCGCAGCTGTCTCAGTACCCGGTCTCGACGCGTCTCTCCCTGAACGGCACGATCATCGTCGGCCGCGACATCGCCCATGCGAAGCTGAAAGAGCGCCTGGACAACGGCGAAGGGTTGCCGCAGTACATCAAAGATCATCCGATCTACTACGCGGGCCCGGCGAAAACGCCAGAGGGTTATGCCTCCGGCTCATTAGGCCCAACCACCGCAGGCCGCATGGACTCCTATGTTGACCAGCTCCAGGCCAACGGCGGCAGCATGATCATGCTGGCGAAAGGCAACCGCAGCCAGCAGGTGACGGATGCGTGCCACAAGCACGGCGGGTTCTACCTGGGCAGTATCGGTGGTCCGGCGGCCGTACTGGCGCAGGGCAGCATCAAGAGCCTGGAGTGCGTGGAATACCCGGAACTGGGTATGGAAGCGATCTGGAAAATTGAAGTGGAAGATTTCCCGGCGTTTATCCTGGTGGATGACAAAGGCAATGACTTCTTCAAGCAGATCCAGTCCTCTCAGTGTTCGGCATGTGTGAAGTAAGCTAAAAAGCCGGGTGGCGGCTGCGCCACCCGACACCAAAAGAGCGCACAAAGCGCCATAACGTTTCACAGAAGTCATCAATACTTATCTCTTAAGCATGTGAGCAATCCCATCTTTAATTATCAAGGAGAAAGTAATGACAACGCATCGCCGTGAGAAAGACTCGATGGGCGCGATCGACGTTCCGGCCGACAAACTCTGGGGGGCGCAAACCCAGCGCTCACTTGAGCATTTCCGCATTTCAACTGAAAAAATGCCCGTCTCGCTGATTCAGGCGCTGGCGCTGACCAAACGTGCCGCCGCCAAAGTAAACCTGGATCTGGGCCTGCTGGCGGCTGACAAAGCCAACGCCATCATCAATGCCGCCGACGAAGTGCTGGCGGGCAAGCATCCCGACGAATTCCCCCTGGCCATCTGGCAGACCGGCTCTGGCACGCAGAGCAACATGAACATGAATGAAGTGCTGGCCAACCGGGCAAGCGAGTTGCTGGGCGGCGTGCGCGGTATGGAGCGTAAGGTTCACCCGAACGATGACGTGAACAAGAGCCAGAGCTCCAACGATGTCTTCCCGACGGCAATGCACGTGGCGGCGGTGATTGCCATCCGTGAACAGCTGATCCCGCAGCTAAATGTGCTTAAAAGCACCCTTAACGAGAAAGCCCAGGCCTTCAGCGATATCGTCAAAATCGGGCGTACCCACCTGCAGGATGCCACGCCGC
>OKVI01001205.1_pt1 | contig 10977 bp, 9 predicted proteins | sample 1607001 | NCBI WGS metagenome assembly OKVI01 (sample SAMN03281018, study PRJEB24777) | human gut metagenome | isolation source: fecal sample PR128 from 1 month old male Malay infant, vaginal delivered...
ATGCCCAACAACCCATGGGCCACCACGAGCACCTTACCATCCGGATGTTGCTGATAAATACCGGCAATAGCGCGGCGTCCACGATTTAAGGCCTCAGCGAAGGATTCAGCGCCAATCCGCTTATAATCAAATTCAGCGAGATGGTGATAGTAATTATCAATTTGCGGATCGTTTTGCACGGAAGCAAGTGGCTGCCCGTCCCAATCGCCTAAATCAACTTCCCGCAAGTCCCGTACTGTCACGATCGCCGGCTGGGCTACCTTGCTTTGCGCCACGATCAATTCGGCGGTGGTTTGCGCCCGCGGCATCGGACTGGCGTAAATACCGGCAAAACCGGTCGTAGCAAAATACCGCCCAACTGCCTCCGCACCAGCCCGGCCAGCCGGAGTCAGCGGCGTATCCGTCCGCCCGCCATTGAACCGCCGCGCCAAATTGGTCTCCGTCTGCCCATGGCGCACAAAATAAAACTTGGTCATCCTTCCACACACTCCTTTAAAACCAGTGTAGCAGAAGATTCGCTGAAAACGTTACCTCACCATAAAAACGCAGTGTAGTTTAAACAAGCTTAAAGATCAGAATTAGCTATTCGAACCGTTTTCTTGCGCCAATACTGCGGATATGACAAAAAGCCGAGGACACATTTTCAGTGTTTTCGGCTTTTTGTTGTAAGAATCATTTTTAAAGATTCGTCCTAGCAGAATGTTATCATGTTTGACCGCGTTATTCTGCTGCCGTGCCTGCTGGAGCCTTATGATCCTCTTGTGCTTCAGCTTTATACGCTGCCACTTCATCGTCAGCTGCAAAGATAAAGTGGTCAGGATAGACTTCGACCATTTTACGTTGCTTATTATCGCCTTCGACCTTGCTTGCATCATAAGGTATCGGTACACGCTGGCGTTCGATGTCTGGATCGGGAACCGGGATCGCAGACAAGAGACTCTTGGTGTATGGATGGAGGGGATGCGTGTATACTTCTTCCGCACTGGCCAATTCGACAAGCCGCCCGTAATGCATAACGGCAATCCGATCAGAAATATACTTGACCATAGATAAGTCATGGGCGATGAACAGATACGTCAGACCTTGCCGATCCTGAATGTCTTTTAGCAAGTTGACGACCTGTGCCTGAATCGAAACATCCAGCGCACTGATCGGTTCATCGGCAATAATGAACTTCGGCTGAACTGCCAGTGCCCGGGCAATCCCGATTCTTTGACGCTGGCCACCGGAGAATTCATGCGGGTAACGCGTGGCATGATCCGCATTTAAACCAACCTCATCCAATAAAGCTTCGACTTGATGATCACGGTCGGCGCGATCTTTAGCCAAATGATGAATATCAATACCTTCTGCAATAATGTCTTTGACTTTCATCCGTGGATTTAATGAAGCATACGGATCCTGAAAAATCATCTGCGTATTACGCCGAAAATCCAACATTTGTTTGGAGCCATTTTTCAATTTGGCAATGTCTTGACCGTTATAGAGAATTTCGCCACTGGTTGGATCATACAAGCGAATGATAGCCCGGCCGGTGGTGGTTTTCCCGGAACCGGATTCACCAACCAGACCTAGCGTTTCGCCTTCATAGATATCAAACGAAATATCCTGAATAGCCTTTACTTCGTCTTTCTTTCCGGCATTAAAGGTTTGAACCAGGTGTTTGACCGAAACCAACACTTTTTTCTTTTGACTGTCCGCCATGTTAGTTCACCGCCTTTTCGTCTGGATGTTTACTTGCCCATAATGCATGCCGCCGCGCGATTTCTGGCGGTAACTCGACTTTGGGTGCGCCTGGTGCTAACAACCAAGTAGCCGCAGCGTGGGTTGGTGAAATCTTGAAGAATGGTGGTTCTTCTTCAAGATCAATTGCCATGGCATACGGATTGCGCGGGGCAAATGCGTCACCCTTTGGCGGATCCAGCAAATCCGGCGGTGTCCCCGGAATGGCATACAGACGATCCGTTTTGGTCTCTAATGTCGGCATTGCCTCCAGCAGTCCCCAAGTATATGGATGCTGCGCGTTGTAAAAGATTTCGTCAACGGTGCCGTATTCGACAATCTTACCCGCGTACATGACTGCCACCCGATCGGCAATCCCGGCAACAACGCCGAGATCGTGGGTGATGAAGATAATGGAGGTATCAATCTTAGACTGGATTTCCTTCAGCATGTGAATAATTTGCGCTTGAATAGTCACATCCAGCGCCGTGGTCGGTTCATCTGCGAGCAGAATCTGCGGATGGTTAATAATCGCAATCGCAATGACAATCCGTTGACGTTGGCCGCCAGAGAACTGATGCGGATAATCTTTCAATCGTGAACCGGCGCCTTTGATACCCACTAGTTCAAGCACCCGTTCAGCTTCCTTCAATGCATCGGCCTTGCTCATTTTGTTATGCAGCAGCAGCGGTTCAGCAACTTGCTTACCAATCGTCATCGTTGGATCCAGTGACGTCATCGGATCCTGAAAAATCATGGCAACATCATTACCGCGCATGGCATTCAATTGCTTTTCCGACTTTTTGAGAATGTCACCGCCATCAAACAAAACTTCACCATTGGTAATCTTGGCGTTGGGTGCCAATAAGCCCATGACTGTGCGCACGGTTACCGATTTACCAGAGCCAGATTCGCCAACAATCGCCAACGTCTCGCCTTTGTTCAAGTCAAAGCTGACATTGCGAATCGCGTGGACCGGTCCGGCATAGGTGGCAAAGTCGATTTGTAAATCTTTCACTTCGAGAATCTTACTCATTTTGCCACCTCCTAATGTTCACTGCGCGGATCAAAGGCATCGCGCAAACCATCAGCCAGCAAGTTAAAGGCCAGCATCAGAATAACGATGACAATCGCTGGGTATAACAACTGATACGGCAGCACTTGCAGGTTCTTTTGCCCATCTGACAACAGCGTCCCTAAACTAGCAGTCGGTGCTGGCAAACCAATCCCGATGTAACTCAGGAAGGCTTCAAAGAAAATCGCTGTTGGAATCGTGAACATGGTTTGAATAATGATGATCGAGCTTAGGTTCGGGATCAAATGTTTAAAAGCGATCTTAATACTCGACTCACCTAACGTTCTGGCGGCCAGCACAAACTCCTGATCTTTTAACTGCAGGGTCTGCGCACGAATGAGTCGTGCCATCGTGACCCAGCCAGTCAAAGCAATCGCTAAGATAATGGAAGTCATCCCTGGTTTGAATACCAGCAGCATCAGAATAACAACAACCAAGTTTGGCACACTAGAGATGATTTCAATGACACGTTGCATTAACGTATCGGTCAAACCACCGCGCCAACCGGAGATGATGCCGTAGAAAACGCCAATGGTTAAATCAAAGAATGTTGCAACAATCCCGATGAAAAGGGAAACGCGCGTGCCGACCATAATCCGAGACAGCAAATCACGCCCAAGGTAGTCCGTCCCAAGCAGGAAATAGACGTTTTTACCCATACCGGCATATTTGTTTTGGCCATTCATATAGCCGTTTAGTCCCGGCAAATCAATGCCTGGCCACTTTGGCGGTAAATTAGAATAATTAAGACTCTGTTTATTCGGATTGGCTGGTGATAGCCAAATTGACACGATAGAGATCACACCAATGATGATCAGTACCCAAAGTGAAATGACCGCGGCCTTATTTTTCTTTAAGCGGCGAATCGCATCTTGCGTGAATGTCAACGCAGGCGTGGCAATACGCTCTTGTTCAGCCGCATTCACTTTGACATGCTTGAATGCCTCTGGACTTAATTTTGTTGTTGCCATTAGTTTGCCTCCCCGCTCAGTCGAATTCGTGGATCAATGAAGCCGTATAGAATATCGACGACAAGGATCACAACCGTTAACATCGCACTGTAAAGAATCGTTAAGCCCATGATGACCGGATAATCGTTCGTTGTGATGGACTTGACAAATTGTTCCCCGATTCCGGGAATGGCAAAAATGTTTTCGACAACCAGTGATCCAACCATCAAGTCAACTGCCATTGGCCCAATAATCGTTACAATCGGAATCATGGAATTACGCAAAGCATGTTTTGCCACAACCTGCCAGCGCGATTCACCTTTAGATCGGGCTAACTCGATATAATCCGAGCTTAGCACGTCCACCATCTCGGTTCGCATAAACCGCGCTGTCTGTGCCAACGGGGCGATCGCCAAGGCAATGGTCGGCAAAATACTATATGAAAACCCACCCCATAACGCTACCGGGAATGCCCCTGTCTTGTAAGCAAACAACTGCAATAGCGCAGCAAACACAAAGTTAGGGATTGAACGTCCCAGAATAGCGAAAATTGTAGCTTCGGCATCAACGGCCGTATTCTTTCGAATTGCCGCAATGGCACCAAGCACAATTCCGATAAGTGTTCCAAGCACCATTGCCTGCGCACCGATCTGTAGCGAAGGACCGAGCCGGGAAACAATCAGATTGGAAACCGTTTGGCCCGGAAATTGATAAGACATCCCGAAGTCACCGTGCGTGATACCAACCATATACGTGAGATATTGGATCCAAACCGGCTTATCCAGTCCATACTGTCTCTTCAGAATTTCCAGCTGATCAGCCGGAATCTTGGGGTTATTAAATGGCGTCCCTGGCAATGCCTTCATTAAAAAGAAGGTGATTGACGCAACAAGAAACAGTGTCAGGAGCAGGAAGCCGATCCGTTTTAAAATATATTTGACCATGATTCACTCCTGTTTTTTGGGCATTGGCCCTAATAAGCAAACGGCGTTGTCCGCCGCAAAACACGTGACAACGCCGCTTGTGAGAACTACTTATTGGAAACAAGTTCCGATTTAGGAAACCCCGTAAGATTCCTAAACGCGTTGATCTGTCTAACAGTTGCTAAGACAGGTCACGCTTTTATTACTTAACCTTGGCATTTACAAAATCGTAAGAGTTAGTCGGGTTATATTTCAAACCGGTAATGGTCTTACGTTGCAAGGTTGTTTGAACCCGTTGATACAAAGGTACAACGCCTTGTTCTTTAGTGAGCAGTTCTTGTGCTTTCAACAAGGTGTTCCAACGAGCGGTGGCATTGGTTGCATCGGTCGTCTTGGACTGTTTGATCAAAGCATCGTATTCGCTGTTTGCCCATTTACCATCGTTATAACTATTATCTGACGTAAACAGATCAAGGAAGGTAATGGCATCCGGGAAGTCAGCACTCCAAGCGGAGATAACCATGTCAAACTGACCATTTTGAGAACGGGAAAGACGGGTTTTGAATGGCACTGTTGCAATTGTTACCTTCAAGCCTGGCAGATTCTGTTGTAAGGTGCTTTGAATGTATTCAGCCGAGCGCTTGGCATTCGTGGTATCATCGGTCAACAGTTCCAAGGTTGGGTTCGTCTGACCGGTCTCTTTCAAGCCTTCTGTCCAGAGTTGTTTAGCCTTGGCAGGATCATACTTAACTGTAGAAGATTCTGCTTTAGTCGCTGCCTTTGAGAAGTCCTGTCCATTCTTAGCGAATAAACCTTGAGGCGTCACATTGTTCGCAGCAATTGACGAATCATTCAAAACTTTCTTGATGTATTCTTGACGATTGATTGCCATCGAGACTGCCTGACGAATCTTGGTATTCTTGAAGATAGGATCTTTCTTCTCATTCAGCTCAAGATAAAATGTTGCACTTTGCTTAAGCGGTGTGTATCCAGACATTGTCTTAGCTTGTGCTGCCTGTTCACCTGACAACTGAGCAATATCCAACTTATTCGATTGATACAGGTTCAAAGCAGTTTGCGGATCCTTAACCACCTGCCCATTGATCGTATCGATGTGGACATTCTTAGCATTCCAGTAGGTTTTGTTCTTCTTTTCCTTCCATGAATTACCAGTCCCGTTCCAGTCCTTTAATTCATATGGGCCATTGGAGAGAAGGTACTTAGAAGTCGTGCCATACTTCTTGCCAGCCTTTTCAACAAACTTCTCATTCTGCGGGAAGAATGCCGGATTTACTAACATGGTCTTAAAGTAAGGAATGGCGTGATCCAAGGTCACTTTCAGCGTGGTCTTGTTAACCGCTGTAACGCCTAAAGTACTAGCTGCCTTCTTACCGGCTGTGATATCGTCCGCGTTCTTCACGCCGGAATACAGATAAGCATACTGAGACTTGGTCTTAGGATCAACCGTTCGCCGCCAAGCAAAAACAAAATCCTGTGCAGTAACAGCATCGCCATTGCTCCATTTAGCGTTCCGCAGCTTAAAGGTATAAGTCTTGCCGCCGTCCGTCACTTTTGGCTCGCTTTTTGCGATCGCTGGCTTCAAGTCACTGCCGGAATACCGATACAAACCATCCATGGTATCAATCAATGCTTGCCCCGCAATCGCGTCCGTATTTGTTGACGGATCCATTGTGGAGATAACATCACTTTCCATCCGAGTGATTGATGTACCTTTGCTGCTGGAAGCATTAGAACCACAGGCTGCCAGCACCCCAGCGAGCGCAATTGCTGTGCCCGCAACCATTGTTTTTCTAAATTTCATCCTGTTCCCTCCTAAAATGATTGAACTTACCTTACATTAGAATCTCATTAATGTAAATAAGCGAATCCTCAATTTTGAATAAAAAAACTTGTATGTCATAAAACATCACAGGAAAAGAAGCGGAACTTATTGGGACAACATCTTGTGCATCAACTATGCATATTTTTAAATCTCCCGTTAAAACGGGGATTTACAAGGTACTAAACTGTTTACTTTAGATGATCCTTTGGGGAAACCGCTAAACTTTTACAGAAATCCGCGAATATTAAATAACATCAATTTATGCCCCTAAAATTGGCTTGTTTTTCCCTGACCGCCATTCTTTCAGACATAATTTTCACTTCTGTCAAACCAGAAATGAAAAACATTGTCGCCGCTCAGTTAATGCTAATCGTTTTCAAAGTACATGCTTATTTTTTGTCAGTAACGCGTTCGCTTGTCGTTTTCGCAGACTGCGGATAATGACAATGATTAAGCCCACCACCGATACTAAAGTGGCTAACCAGAAAACTGTTGCCAGTGCGTGTAGAAAAGGGGCGCCTGATTGAGCTGAGATGCGGGTCACACCGGGCAATTGGGCAAATAGTAACGTGGCGCCGAAGCTGATACCGATAGTTAAGCCAACGGTACGTGCCAGTGAATTCAACGAACCGGCTACTCCTGAGAGTTTGTCATCGACGGCTCCCATCGTTAGCGCATTGTTCGGCGAAAGGAACAGTGCCATCCCTGCTCCGTTAGCCACAATCGGCCAGATAATCGGTGCCATAGTGATTCTGACTGGATAATTGGCATATCCGACTTGCGAGATGATTAACACTAATAAGCCTAAAATCGTTAAATAGTACCGATTCCAATGATCGGCCAACCAGCCGGCAAATGGCGTGATCACCAACATCGTGACACTTTGTAGCATCATCAGTAACCCGCTTGAAAATGCTGAGATTCCCCCATAGCTTTGAAGATAAAATGGCAAAATAATGTTTGATACTGAATTAACCAGCATCACGATAAGCAAGACGCTAACGGAAATCAGATAGTCGGCGTTATGCATAATCACCGGTGCAATCCAAGGAGACCGGGCCTGCTGATCTTGCACAAACGCCAGGACCGTCAAGAAAATGCCGCCTGCCAACACCCCTGCACCGAGCCAAAGTTGTGTTGGCTGCTGTAACCAGTAACCACTGGCAAACATCAGGATCATGCCCCCGGTAAACAGATTCTGACCGGTCCAGTTTGCCTGCCGCCACACGCGCCTAATTTCACCGGGTTCAGGGCGACGCAAAGGCAACACGCGCATACCTGCAAGGACAATGAAGATTCCGACCGGCACATTGAATAAATAAATCCACCGCCAACTTGCCCAGGTAATCAGGATGCCGCCAAATGCCGGACCGGAAATCGAGCCGACTGATATAAACATCGAAATGACCGCCAATGCCTCAGCACGGGTCGCATCGGGAAAATATTGACTGATGATTCCCATCGAGTTAGCCATAATCATCGCGGAGCCAACTGCCTGCACCACGCGCCCGGCCATGATGGTGAAATAAGTTGGCGCAATGCCGGTCAGTAGCGAGCCCACGATGAAAATGACCTCGCCCAGCAGAAACACGAGATTTTTAGAGACTAAATCACCGATATGGCCAAACATCACGAGCAAGACTGCCGTTGTAATGAGGCCAATTGACACAATCCATGTTGCTGCACTGCTTGAGATCATCAAGTCTTCGGAGATCTTTGGCATTGCTAAGTTCGTGCTAGAGCCGGACAAAGCCGTTAATAATGACATCATCCCTAAAACGATCAAGATTTTAATGCGTTGCGCCCGCGCCATCGTCATGGTCCCCACACCCTTTCGCATGTATTCTATGCTCGTTAGCCATGCGCTACAATTATTCCGCCCTGTCGTGAATGAAGTGTGGGGATAATTTTAATTATTGGCGTTGATACGCGAAGGATCTCCTCATCTGGCCATAACGCGCTCCCCGGGCTCGTGCTTAACAAAAAAGGCAACGCATCATTGCGTCACCTTTCGCTAATTCGCTTATCTTTTATTTCTGCGCCCGCCCTTTATAAGCGCCTGTGTCCGTGGTAACCAAAATGTTTTCGCCTGCTTTGACAAAATCAGGCACCGTCACCACAAGTCCCGTTTCGAGCGTGGCTGGCTTGCCGCCGCCTGCAACGGTTCCGCCTTTGACAGACGGCTGGGTGTCGGTCACCTTGAGTTCAACGGTTCCAGGCAGTTCAAGTCCAATCACTTCATCGCCGTAAAACTCAATTTCGACCGGAATATTTGGCAGCATAAACTTCAACTCGTGCTCAATACTTGAAGTCGGTAATTCATACTGTTCATAGCTATCACTGTCCATGAAATAAGCAGTATCATCTTGCGTATACAGATACGTTGCTTTTTTCCGATCCATGATGGCGATTTCGATTTTTTCACTTGGTCGCATGGTCGTCGTGACATTGGCGCCGGAACGAACATCATACAGTTTCATCTGCATCACGGTGTTTCCTTTGCCTGGCTTATGATGATTTGATTCCAAAACCTTAATCAGTTTGCCATCCTTAACAAAAACCATTCCGGCCTTCAAATCGATTGCTTCCGTCATGTCGCTATCCCCTTTATTTGCATTGTGCTGTTATCGCACATCTCAACGTTTAGTATACCATAACACCGTGAGCGCAAGCCGGTGCGGTCGGACATGCTAGGGTCGGTTTTTTGGGTTGAACATACTTATCGGATTAGTTGGAACACACTCTCTAATGTAGGCTACGTTGGGTCTCGTTGTTTGAGTTCTAAAATAGAAAGCAAGAGCTGGCGGAGCGGTGGCGGGCTCAGTGGTGAAATTGGTCTTAGGCGGAGTGGGCTTCTCCGCTTTAGACCAAGGCCGAGCTTTGAAACTGCGCACTTTGCAGGTTCAAAGTCGTGCCCACCACGTTCCAGCCCAGCCACCGCGGAGCCAGCTCGGAGTCTCGGAAATCACTTAATTAGAGTAGAAACGAGAAAAGTTGCCACTTACGCGCAGATACGCTCGCTAGACCCGACTTTTCCACTCGATTCATCAACTGAAACTTTGCTACATATCCTCAACAACCAAATACGTCATATCCAGCGGCCCGTGGACACCGACGACCAAGGTCATTTCGATGTCGCCGGAATTGGAAGGTCCGGTGATGAAGTTGATGTTGCTGGTTTCCAGCTGCCCGGCCTTCATTGCCGCATCATAGTGATCCATGGCTTGGCGTGAACGTGGCAGGATGTTGCTTTTCTTGACGATTGCCAAATAATGCGTCGGCAGAAAATGGAAGCCGCGACCTTGTCCGGGCGTGGTTGCAACGGTGATGGTCCCGGATTCTGCTAATAGATAATCCGCGAAGCCAATGGCCACATCCGCAGCCGCAGCTTGCTTCAAGTTGAAGTCACGGCCTTTTCCGGGGGTCCAGTACATCGGCTTGGGAGCAACGGTTTGCGTCCACTCATCTAAGCCATAGTCGTGGTACTGGTCCGTGGTTGGCAAAATGAGTGTCTTGGGCGCATCGTGTTCGATGTAAGCGTTGAGCGCGGTTGCCAACTCTGCTTTGGTGGTGGTTTCAAACGTGACATGCACCGCTTCACTATTTTGCTTGGCGATGGCTTCCAACTCGTCTTGGGAGTGGCCGGACAGAGTTGTTTCCGGCAAGTCGTTTAAAGGCACAAACGGATGATCCTTGAGCTGGTGCCGCGGGCGGCCGGCTTTTTCGGCAATAGCATTTAAAAAGTCCTCGCGATTACTGTGATCAATCATGCTTTTGCGCCTCCAATGCTGCTTTGTGTTGTTTGAACCAATGACGGAAGTTCTCGTTTTTCTTCGGTGGCCGCGGCAAGTCACGCACATCGGTCCAACCGCGGGCCAGCTTCGGCATCATGCCGGTTTGTTTGATTCGGCCACTGTTGTATTCATTTTCAACGCTGCCTTGATCTTTGGTTGCCAAAACGCCCATCATTGCGTGATCCATATCAAGCGCCATGTTGAACAGAACCGGTGCACTGGTACCGACGCCGACCATTTTCATGATTTTATCGCTAAAACTGTGATCGGTTTTCAACTGGTCCATCATTACTTCCCGGTGCTTGATTAACAGATGGTGCAGTGGGATGCGGACAGGGCAGGTTTCGGTGCAGGCCGCGCATAGACTGGAAGCAAATGGTAGGTCGCCGAATTTTTCATAGCCATCCAGCACTGGTGACAGCACCGCACCAATCGGTCCCGGATAAATCGAACCGTAACCGTGACCGCCAATGTGCCGGTATACCGGGCAAACATTCAGGCAGGCCCCGCAACGAATACACTGCAAGACCGGCTCAAATGGCGTTCCTAAAGCATTGCTGCGGCCGTTGTCGACAATGACCACGTGGAAGTCTTCCGGGCCGTCTGCTTCACCGGCAACTTGTTTACCGGAGAAGGAACAGTAACTGGTCAGCTTCTGTCCCACCGCCGA
>OKVI01001209.1_pt1 | contig 10966 bp, 14 predicted proteins | sample 1607001 | NCBI WGS metagenome assembly OKVI01 (sample SAMN03281018, study PRJEB24777) | human gut metagenome | isolation source: fecal sample PR128 from 1 month old male Malay infant, vaginal delivered...
CGTATTAACGATGTGTGCTGTGAATGCGGTGGTGGTGAAAGATGCTGCTGGCAACCGCAAGCTCGATAAATCCAAAGCAACGGGCCGTATTGATGGCATGGTCGCAATGACAATGTCCGTTGGTGCTGCTAATGGGGAAGTTACCGAACAGGGTGGTGACTTCGATGACTTCATTTTCCGACCGCTGAGCATGTGATGGAAGAACCTAAATACACGATTGACCTGCGAACCAATAACGGCTGGTGGGCAAGGCTGCAGTCCTGGTTTGTCGGCGGGCGATTAGTCACCCCAAATCAGGGATCACAGACGGGGCCTGTTTCGGCCCACGGACACCTGGGCGATTCATCCATTAACGATGAACGGATACTGCAAATATCGACGGTTTGGCGCTGCGTGAGCCTGATTTCAACGCTCACGGCATGCTTACCGCTTGATGTCTTCGAAACCGACCAGAATGACAACCGCAAAAAAGTGGGTTTGAGCAATCCGCTGGCGCGACTGCTGCGCTACTCACCGAATCAGTACATGACCGCCCAGGAGTTCAGGGAGGCCATGACGATGCAGCTCTGTTTCTACGGTAACGCGTATGCACTGGTGGACCGCAACAGCGCGGGTGACGTGATAAGCCTTCTCCCGCTTCAGTCTGCCAATATGGATGTGAAACTCGTCGGAAAAAAAGTGGTTTATCGCTATCAGCGCGACAGCGAATACGCCGACTTTTCGCAGAGAGAGATTTTTCACCTTAAAGGCTTCGGATTCACCGGGCTGGTCGGCCTGTCACCCATTGCTTTTGCCTGTAAATCAGCAGGTGTTGCAGTTGCGATGGAGGACCAGCAGCGAGATTTCTTTGCCAACGGCGCCAAATCGCCTCAACTGCTCATGACCGGTGACAAAGTTCTCACAGAGCCGCAGAGAAACCAGATTGAAGAAAACTTTAAAGAGATCGCCGGCGGCCCGGTAAAAAAACGCCTCTGGATTCTGGAAGCGGGGTTTACCACTTCACCAATTGGCGTAACGCCACAGGACGCCGAAATGATGGCGTCCCGGAAATTTCAGGTAAGTGAACTGGCGAGATTCTTTGGCGTACCGCCTCACCTTGTCGGCGACGTCGAGAAATCAACGAGCTGGGGATCGGGCATCGAGCAGCAGAATCTCGGCTTCCTGCAGTACACACTGCAGCCTTATATCTCCCGGTGGGAAAACAGCATTCAGCGGTGGCTTATTCCTGCTAAGGATGTTGGCCGCATTCATGCTGAGCACAATCTCGACGGCCTGCTGAGGGGCGATTCGGCATCCCGCGCAGCCTTTATGAAGGCAATGGGAGAGGCAGGATTACGCACCATCAATGAGATGCGCCGAACGGACAACCTCCCGCCATTGCCGGGTGGCGATGTGGCAATGCGCCAGTCGCAATATGTGCCGATCACCGATTTAGGAACCAACAAAGAGCCCCGTAATGACGGGGCTTAATTTTTATGGGGGCCGTAATGCCTGAGATCGTAAAAACGCTGTCGTTTGACGAGACAGAAATCAAATTCACCGGTGACGGGAAACAGGGGATTTTTGAAGGCTACGCCTCTGTGTTTAATAACACCGATTCTGATGGCGACATCATTCTTCCCGGGGCATTTAAAAACGCACTGGCGAACCAGACCCGCAAAGTGGCGATGTTTTTCAACCACAAGACGTGGGAGCTGCCGGTTGGTAAATGGGACAGCCTGGCTGAAGACGAAAAAGGCTTGTATGTGCGCGGTCAACTTACGCCAGGGCACAGCGGTGCCACCGACCTGAAAGCTGCAATGCAGCACGGTACGGTTGAGGGCATGTCGGTTGGCTTTTCGGTTACCAAAGACGATTACACCATCATCCCTACCGGTCGCATTTTTGAGAATATCCAGGCCCTGCGCGAAATCAGCGTCTGCACCTTCCCGGCTAACGAACAGGCTGGCATTGCAGCCATGAAAAGCGTGGATGGCATTGAAACAATCCGTGATGTGGAGAACTGGCTGAGGGATTCAGTCGGCCTCACCAAATCACAGGCAGTTGGGTTAATAGCCCGGTTTAAGTCAGCGATTCGGAGCGAGTCCGAGGGCGACGGAAACGAAGCACAAATCAACGCTCTGCTTCAGAGCATCAAATCTTTCCCTTCTAATTTAGGTAATTAATTATGTCTGAACTCGCTCTCATTCAAAAAGCTATCGAAGAGTCACAGCAGAAAATGTCCCAGCTTTTCGATGCGCAGAAAGCAGAAATCGAAAGCACTGGTCAGGTTTCCAAGCAGCTGCAGTCCGACCTTGCGAAAGTGCAGGAAGAGCTGACCAAATCCGGTACCCGCCTCTTCGATCTTGAACAAAAACTGGCATCCGGCGCTGATAATCCGGGTGAGAAGAAATCCTTCTCTGAACGTGCTGCGGAAGAGCTCATTAAGTCATGGGACGGTAAACAGGGCACCTTCGATGCGAAGACGTTCAATAAGTCTCTCGGCAGTGATGCAGACTCTGCAGGCTCGCTGATCCAGCCAATGCAGATCCCCGGCATCATCATGCCGGGACTGCGCCGTCTGACCATCCGTGACCTGCTGGCGCAGGGCCGCATCTCCAGCAACGCTCTGGAATACGTCCGTGAAGAGGTGTTTACCAATAACGCCGACGTGGTGGCCGAGAAAGCGCTGAAGCCCGAATCGGATATCACCTTCAGTAAGCAAACCGCGAACGTGAAGACTATCGCCCACTGGGTGCAGGCATCGCGTCAGGTTATGGACGATGCGCCAATGCTGCAGTCATACGTCAACAACCGCCTCATGTACGGCCTGGCGCTGAAGGAGGAAGGTCAACTGCTGAACGGTGACGGTACCGGGGATAACATCGAAGGGTTGAACAAAGTGGCCACCGCTTACGACACCTCGCTGAATGCTACCGGCGACACCCGCGCTGACATTATCGCTCACGCTATTTATCAGGTGACAGAGTCTGAGTTTAGCGCTTCCGGTATTGTCCTGAACCCGCGGGACTGGCACAACATCGCGCTGCTGAAAGACAATGAAGGCCGCTATATCTTCGGTGGTCCTCAGGCGTTTACCAGCAACATCATGTGGGGTTTGCCAGTGGTTCCGACTAAGGCGCAGGCCGCCGGCACCTTTACGGTGGGCGGTTTCGATATGGCCTCTCAGGTCTGGGATCGCATGAATGCCACCGTGGAAGTCAGCCGTGAAGACCGCGACAACTTCGTGAAAAACATGCTGACCATTCTGTGCGAAGAACGCCTGGCGCTGGCGCACTATCGCCCGGCGGCCATCATCAAGGGCACTTTCTCTTCTGGCTCATGATGGAGGGGGCGGGGTAACCCGCCCTTTTAACGTATGGCGATAGATGTTCTCGATGTAATTGGCCTCCGCCTGTTCAAACAGCAGATTGAGTTTGAGGAAGACGACAGGGACGAGTTGATCACCCTGTACGCGCAGGCGGCTTTTGACTACTGCATACGCTGGTGCGATGAACCGGCATGGAAAGTTGCAGCTGATATTCCTGCAGCCGTTAAGGGCGCCGTTCTCCTTGTCTTTGCGGACATGTTTGAACACCGCACCGCGCAAAGCGAAGTTCAGCTATATGAGAACGCTGCCGCCGAACGCATGATGTTCATCCATCGCAACTGGCGCGGTAAATCTGAACCTGAGGAGGGCTCCTGATGGAACCTGGACGATTCAGGCACAGGGTAAAAATTCTCACCTTCACGACTTCGCGCGATCCATCTGGTCAGCCGGTTGAATCGTGGACTGGTGGCAACCCGGTCCCGGCTGAGGTAAAGGGGATCAGCGGCAGAGAGCAGCTTTCAGGCGGCGCGGAAACGGCGCAGGCAACCATTCGCGTCTGGATGCGCTTCAGGTCAGAGCTGAATGCCTCTTCTCGTCTGGAAGTGCTCAGCGGCCCGTATAAAGGTCAGGTGCTAAATATCATCGGTCCTCCTGTAGCAAATGCGACTGGCACTCGCCTGGAAATTCTTTGCAAAACGGGAGCTGAAAAATGATTGAGACGAGCCTCGATTTTTCCGGGCTGAATGACATCGCAAAGGATCTTGAGGCGCTTAGCCGCGCTGAAAACAACAAGGTTCTGCGTGATGCCACGCGCGCCGGCGCCGAAGTGCTTAAGGAAGAAGTGATCGCCCGCGCTCCGGTGCGTACCGGGAAACTGAAAAAAAACGTGGTGGTGGTGACCCAAAAAAGCCGTCGCCGCGGGGAAATTTCTTCCGGCGTCCATATTCGTGGCGTTAACCTGCGCACCGGCAACAGCGATAACACGATGAAGGCGAATAACCCGAGAAACGCCTTTTACTGGCGATTCGTTGAACTGGGCACCGCGAACATGCCTGCACATCCGTTTGTGCGACCCGCTTACGATACTCGCGAGGAAGAGGCCGCCAGCGTCGCCATTGCCAGGATGAATCAGGCTATTGATGAGGTATTGAGCAAGTGAATGAAGATAATATCTACGCCTTGCTTTCTTCCCTGGCAGAAGGACGGGTATACCCCTATGTTGCGCCATTAGGTAGTGACGGGAAACCGTCTGTCTCTCCACCATGGATTATCTTTTCCATCATCGATGATGTTTCCGCTGACGTACTGTGTGGCCAGGCAGAGAGCAGGGTTTCCGTTCAGGTCGATGTGTATTCCACTTCGATCGCTGAATCACGATCCCTGAGAGATTTGGTGCTCGCTTCGCTTGAGCCGTTAACCCCTACAGAGGTGGTAAAAATCCCCGGGTACGAGCCAGATTATCGGCTCTACCGTGCCACCCTGGATTTTAAAGTTACCCCCTGACAATTAATTCACCCAACGAACCCGCCTGATGGCGGGTTTTCTTTTTCCAGGAGACAGCTATGTCTGCACTTTATGAAAAATCGCAGCTGACGAAGATCCTTATTTCCTCCCTGCCAGCCACCAAAGAAACGATGGATTCCGCAACCTTCCTCGATCTGAGTTGCACCATCAAAGAAATTCAGTTCACCGGTGGTCAGAAGCAGGATATCGACGTAACAACACTTTGCTCTACCGAGCAGGAGAACATCAACGGCCTGCCTTCTCCGTCAGAAATCTCTCTGTCCGGCAACTTCTACAAGAATCCGGCGCAGGACGCCTTGCGTGAGGCCTATGACAACGATACGACCTACGCTTTCCAGGTTATCTTCCCGTCCGGCAAGGGCTTTAAGTTCCTGGCTGAAATCCGCCAGCACACCTGGTCTTCCGGTACCAACGGCGTAGTGGCGGCAACGTTCTCCCTGCGCCTGAAAGGTAAGCCTGAAAACATCGAGTCTGGCTCCTGAGAGGTCGCATGAAGAATATTAAAAATCTCGCCCTGGCTAAGATGTCGGGTTTTCGTCATAAGACGGTCGCCGTTCCTGAGTGGGAAGGCGTCAAAGTGGTTCTGCGTGAGCCGTCTGGTGAAGCCTGGCTGCGCTGGCAGGAAGTGGTGAAAGCGGGTGCTGATGATGAAAATGTGTCGGTATCGGAAAAGGCACACCGTAATCTTTGCGCTGACGTGGTGCTCTTCATTGACGTTCTGTGTGACACCGATAAGCAACCGGTATTCAGCGTAGACGAAGAAGAGCAGGTGCGTGAAATCTACGGACCCGTCCATTCACGCCTGCTCAAACAGGCGCTTGACCTGATCAACAACGCGGACGAAGCGCGGGAAAAGTCTCAACCCCCGGCGTAAAGTTTCTGATGTCGCTTGCGCTCCGGATGGGGCGCACGCTCTCAGAGCTTCGGCAGAATATGACGGCAAGCGAGCTTCTGATGTGGATTGAGTACGACAGGCAAAGTCCGGTTGGCGATATCCGTGGCGACATTCAGGCCGCCCAGCTCGTCTCTGCCATCTACGGCTCACAGGGGGCAAAAGTACCGCTGGACGATGCGATCCTGCGATGGGGTGGCGATGAGCAATCAGAACCGAAGGACCCGTTTGCAGGGCTTGAGGCTGCACTTACAGCTGCAACTCAGTGACAAATCTAGTACCTGGGTTTAGCATTAGCATGAATAATGCAATCAAGGTGCAAAAATGAAAAAGTTAATTATAGCCGTCATGTGTTTGTTTTTTATCAGCGCGTGTAAGCCTGAGAAAAATGATTTTATTAAAAATGGCGAAAACATCGTCAGAGAGAAATTAAATAACCCAGATGATGCTAAGTTTAACGCTGAATATTTTAAGTATGGTGATAATGCAGCATACGTTTGTGGTGATGTGACTTACAAAAAAAATAATGATGGCACAAGTTATCGTAATAAATTTTACGTCTATGTCGAGATTATTGATGGGAAATTAACAAGTAATGGTTCAGCAGTGGTGATTAAAGAGGACGACAAGGCATTTCTTGAGGTCTATAAGACGCTTTGCAGGTAGGGCAATTTTATTCAATACGAAGCTCGCTGTGTGCGAGCTTTTTTATTTGGTGAAAGCATGGCAACTCTTCGCGAACTGATAATCAAAATCTCTGCTAACTCTCAATCGTTCCAGTCGGAAATTTCCCGCGCCTCACGCATGGGGCAGGATTATTACCGAACCATGCAAAATGGTGGCCGCCAGGCAGCGGCAGCGTCAAGAGAAACTCAGAGGGCTTTAGCTGATTTAACGGGGCAGCTTAATTCTGCAAAGGCGTCTGCTGTTGGTCTTGCTGGGGCATTTGCAGGAGCATATGCCACCGGGCACCTTATTTCTTTGGCTGATGAGTGGAGTTCAGTTAACGCCCGGTTAAAGCAGGCATCAAAATCCTCCGATGACTTCAAAGAGTCACAGCGTGCACTGATGGATATTAGCCAGCGAACCGGAACCGCATTTTCAGATAACGCCAGCCTGTTTGCCCGTTCAGCCGCCTCCATGCGTGAGTATGGCTACAGTTCAGAAGAGGTTCTGAAAGTAACCGAAGCTATATCGACAGGACTTAAGCTGTCAGGCGCAAGCACGTCTGAAGCCAGCTCAGTAATCACACAGTTTAGTCAGGCGTTAGCACAGGGTGTTCTTCGAGGCGAGGAATTTAACTCCGTCAATGAAAACGGTGATCGCGTTATTCGTGCACTGGCATCCGGCATGGGTGTCGCCAGGAAAGACTTAAAGGCTATGGCCGATCAGGGACAACTTACCGCCGATAAAGTTGTTCCGGCTTTAATCAGCCAGCTTGGGGCGTTACAGGATGAATATAGCGCGATGCCACAGACCGTTGCATCAGCAACGACCAAAATTGAAAACGCATTTCTGGCGTGGGTAGGTGGTGCAAATGAAGCCACTGGGGCGACAAGCGCGCTAACCGGGGCATTGAATGCGATTTCAGATAATATCAATACCGTTGCCTCTGCTGCTGGCGTGCTGGCGGCCATCGGAGGTTCAAGATTTATTGGCGGCATGATTGGCGATCTTGGAAGCCAGACGGCGCAGTTGGTTGAAGCGAGGAAAAATGAAATAGCGCTCGCCGCCGCAAGGGCAAGTACAGCCACACAATCACAGCGCAAGGCCGCTGCCGATGCTATTGCTGCTGAGCGGGCTTACCAGCTTGCCCAGTCAGAACTTGTGCTGGCAAAGAATACTAATGCTGAGGCTACTGCCACTCAAAATGCCATATCCAAGCGCCGGGCAATGATTACAGCAAATGCGGCACTGGTACAGTCAAACAGAGCCGTTGCAGCCTCTCAGCAGGCACTAAACTCTGCAACATCAGTGCTGGGGCTTGTAAAAACAGGCGCTACAGGCCTGCTGGGTCTTGTCGGCGGGTTGCCTGGGCTGTTGATGCTGGGGGCCGGTGCCTGGTACACGATGTATCAGAATCAGGAGCAGGCACGTCGTTCCGCCCAGGAGTATGCTGGTCAGATTGATGAAATTAGGCAAAAAACCTCACAAATGTCTCTGACCGAGACGGATGAAAATCGTGGGCAAACCGTTGAGGCTCTCGTTGAACAAAATCGTTTGGTTGATGAGCAAGCCAAAAAGGTTGGTGAGCTGAAGAACCAGATCGACGATTTGAATGCATCGCGTGGAAAACCGGGCATTACCAGCGAGAACGATGCAAATATCCTGAGAGCGATAGCCATCGTCACAGATCAGCTCGCCGTTGAAGAAGGGAAGTTGAATGATATGCGGGAGAAATCTCGCAATATTCAGCAAACCCTTGAGGGTATTGAAAGGCAACGTAACGATCTGATCAAAGAGCATGCCTGGCGCCAGAACGCACTGTACCAGTCGCAATTGATGATGAATGGGCAGCATGAAAAGTTCAACAGTCTTCTTGGCTTAGGCAACCAACTCCTTATGGCGCGTCAGGGGCTGGCTAACGTCCCGCTCAGACTTCCGCAGGCCGATCTCGACAAAAAGCAAACCGATGCCCTCGAAAAGAGCCGCCGGGATCTTGAGTTGTCACGCCTGAAGGGTGAGGCCAAAGAGCGCCTGCGTCTGAGTTATGCAGCCGATGACCTGGGGTTAACCAGTGATCCGCAATTCCAGACAGGCCGTCAGGAGTTGATTAATAACGGTCTTGCTGAATGGCGGAATAATGAGGCCAACAAACCTAAGGCGAGGGGCGGTAAAACCGAAGGCGAGAAAACCGAGGATGTGTATAAGCGCCTTATCAAGCAGCAAAAAGAGCAGATTGCCCTGCAAGGCCAGAATACTGAACTGGCGAAGGTTAAATACCAGGTCAGCCAGGGCGAACTTGCTTCTCTGACAGAAGCCCAGAAAAAGACGGTATTGCAGAATGCTGCGCTGATTGACCAGGTTAAATTGCGTGAGCAACTGCGAAATTACGAAGCCAACCTCGCCGACAGTAACGCCAGCGCCCGCGTAGCCAATGAAGCGCAACTGCTGGGATACGGGCAGGGCTCCCGGTTCCGTGAAAGACTTCAGGAGCAGTTCAATCTGCGTAAGGAGTTTGAGCAGAAGAATACCGATCTTCTCCGCCAGCGTCAGGCTGGTGAAATCGACGAGACGTTCTATCAGCAGGGGCTGGCACTTAATAAGCGCTACCTCGAAGAGCGCCTGCGCGACCAGGAGGGATATTACGCAGCTTCTGATGCGCAGCGTGACGACTGGATGACGGGACTGTCTGAGGGTTATGCGAACTGGGTGGACGAAGCTACGGATTATTCTTCCATGGCTGCTGACGGCATGAAGCAGGCTATGGGGGGCGCTGTCACCACGATTACCGACATGCTCAATGGCAACGTTGACAGTTGGAAGGACTGGGGCGTCAGCGTGCTGAAGATTATCCAGAACGTTCTGGTCAATATGGCTGTTGCTAACGGCGTCAGTTCAATTGGCTCCCTGTTCAGTTTTGGTGCCTCGTCTGCCGCTACCGCCAGCAGCGGTACTGCAATTCAGAACGCTGGCGCGAACTTCACCTTTAACGCGAAGGGTAATGTTTACGACTCTCCTTCCCTGAGCGCTTACAGCAATGGCGTTTTTCAGACGCCTCAGTTGTTTGCCTTTGCCAAAGGTGCGGGGGTTTTTGCCGAGGCAGGCCCGGAAGCCATTATGCCGCTCACTCGGGCAGCTGATGGTTCGCTGGGCGTTCGGGCAGTTGGTGCTCCTCAGGTTTCTGGCGGTGTGCCTTCGGTTAACTTTGGCGATATCAATATTCAGGGCGGATCACCGCAGGCGGCCAGTCAGGGTACTGCCGGAGCAGCAGGCAGGCAGCTTAAGGATGCCATCACTGGTGTCATTAACGAACAGGCCAGCATGCCGGGTTCGCCTCTGTGGCGATTAATCAAGGGAGTTTAACCATGGCAGTCGAAACCTTCAGCTGGTGCCCAAAGGTTGCCTCTCAGGTTGATACAAGTTTCCGTACCCGAAAGGCGCAGTTTGGCGATGGCTATGCGCAGGTGGCCGGAGACGGTATCAACCCTGTAACACCTCAATGGAGCGTGAGCTTTACCGGCGACGAGGCTTACATTCAGGCCATTAAAAACTTTCTGAACAGGCATGCCGGGTGGAAATCATTTATCTGGAAGCCGCCGCTTGAGCCCTCAGGCTTATGGCGCGCGGAATCCTTCCAGATATCTACCCACGGCAACAAGAAATATACCCTCAGCAGTACATTCATACAGGCATACCATCCATGAGCATTTCATCTGATGTCCAGAAACTGGAACCGGGTAAGCGCGTCCGCCTGATTGAGGTTGAAGGTTCAGCTTTCGGTGCCGGTATTCTTCGCTTTCACAACGAGACAATCCCGCACACCGAGGCGGAAATCATCGCCGCAGGCGGTGATGAGTCAAAGCTCGAGCCGAAGTCGGTGTGGTGGAAGGGGGAGGAGTATGGCGCGTGGCCGTATGAACTGACCGGCATATCTGTCAGCAGTGACGGCCAGAGTTCACGACCGTCTCTCACCGTTGCAAACATCAGCGGTACGATTGGCTCGCTGTGCCGAAGATTTCAGGGGATGGCTAAAGCTAAGGTGATCATCCATGACACTTTCGCACACTATCTGGACGCCAGAAACTTCCCTGATGGGAACCCGACTGCGAATCCCAACGAGGAGCGCAAACAGGTTTATTACATCGACCGTAAGTCAGGATCAGACGATGAAACCGTAGAGTTTGAGCTTTCCAGTCCAGCCGATCTGCGCGGGCAACTCATTCCGACCCGGCAAATTCAGCCAATGTGCACGTGGTGCATGCGGGGCTGGTACAAAACCGGGAACGGCTGCACCTACGCCGGGCAAAACGGCTGGTTCGATAAAGACGGCAATCGGGTGGACGATCCTTCACAGGATGTTTGCTCCGGATTGCTGTCAACGGGCTGTAAACCTCGCTTCGGAGAGAATGAACAGCTGGATTATGGCGGGTTCCCCGGCGCTTCACTTCTGAGAGGATAATCATGCGCGACAAAACAGTTAGCGCCATTCTGGCGCATGCCGCCGCATCCTTCCCCGAGGAGTGCTGTGGCGTGGTTATTCAGAAGGGGCGGGGGGAGAAATACATCCCCTGCAAAAA
>OKVI01001217.1_pt1 | contig 10928 bp, 10 predicted proteins | sample 1607001 | NCBI WGS metagenome assembly OKVI01 (sample SAMN03281018, study PRJEB24777) | human gut metagenome | isolation source: fecal sample PR128 from 1 month old male Malay infant, vaginal delivered...
ATATATAACGCTCATAAATTAATTATTAAAATATCACAATAGATATATATAATATCGGCACATAGTAAATAGTAAATAACAAGTAACTACTAGTATATATAGAGAAGATAACAGTAAGGGGGAATACGTCATGTACCAACATGTAACAGATTTAATTGGCTCGACGCCTTTGGTGGCATTGGATGCTTTTACAAAGCTACATCAATTGAATGGCCGTTTGTTAGGAAAATTAGAATATTTTAATCCATTGGGCAGTGTAAAAGACCGTGTTGCTTATGGGATGATCAAAGAGGGCATTGACTCTGGAGTAATACAAAAAGATACGGTGCTGATTGAGCCTACCAGTGGTAATACGGGTATTGGATTAGCTTTCGTAGCAGCTCAAATGGGTCTTAAGTTAATTCTTGTTATGCCCGACACGATGAGTGTGGAGCGACAGCGTATTGTCAGAGCATTAGGCGCTTTAGTAGTACTTTCACCGGGCATAGAAGGGATGAAAGGCAGCATTCGTGTAGCTGAGGAGTTGCAACAGATACATGGTAATGCGTTCATCTTGCAACAATTCACAAATCCTGCGAATCCGAACACACATTACGAGACCACAGGCCCTGAGATTTGGAAGGATACGAATGGCGAAGTAGATGTATTTATTTCTTCCATTGGTACTGGCGGAACTGTGACAGGAGTGGGTCGCTATCTGAAAGAGCAAAACCCAAATGTGCAGATTATCGGCGTAGAGCCGACGACATCTGCTGTACTATCTGGCAAGGAAGCAGGCCCTCACGGGATCCAAGGCATTGGTGCAGGATTTATCCCGGATGTATTAGATACTAAGCTGTTAGATAAAATTGTCACAGTTTCTACAGAAGATGCCTACGCATGTACGCGGACAATCGCTAGAACAGAGGGTTTGTTACTGGGCATTTCTTCGGGGTCTGCCTTACAAGCGGCTATACAAATTGGTCAGGATCCTGCTTACAAGGATAAGAATATTGTTGTATTACTACCTGATGGTGGGGAGCGCTATTTATCGACAGGGATTTTCGATGCTTGAAGTATTTTAGCGGATGACTCTTAAGTTTTATTTATAGAGTTGAGATATATCATATTTTTAGGCAGAGTATGGTCGCTATTTCTAAAGGTAGATAGGGAATATTAGCAAACTAACTGGTTATAATTAGTGGCGTCTAACAATATGATTGCAGTGCTATGGAATGAATCATGACGATGGAGGATATATGAAACGAAAACGATATAGAAACTGGCTCATCGCCATGATAGGCATTGTATGTATAGGGACTTTCACAGGATGTATGAAAGAGCCCAAAATAGTGGGTAATGAGGTGCACATTACGAATGTGTCCTATGATAGTACACGTGAGTTTTACGAGGATTATAATCGCTTGTTCCGTGAGCATTATAAGACACTCACTGGAAAGGATGTGCATGTCACGCAATCTCATGGTGGATCCAGTGCGCAGGCACGGTCTATCATTGAAGGGAATGATGCCGATGTTGTGTCATTAGGATCTTCGCAAGATATAGAGATGCTGAACCGTGTGCATTTGCTTGATGCGAATTGGGAAGCGATGTTCCCCAATCATTCGGCGCCTTATACGTCGACTATTGTATTCTTGGTGCGAAAGGGTAATCCTCAGCATATACAAGGTTGGGAAGATTTAGAACGGTCTGGCATTTCCATTGTAGCTCCAGACCCTAAAAGTTCTAGCGCGGCTTGTTGGATATTCATGGCAGCTTGGGATCATGGACTTAGGGCATACGGCACAGAGACGGGTGCCAAAGGATATGTGAAATCTCTCTATGACCATGTGAAAGTCTTAGATGCTGGCGCTCGTAGTGCAGCGACGACTTTCGTAGAAAATAAACAAGGCGATGTGCTATTGATTTGGGAAAATGAAGCCTTGCAAATTGTGAAGAATTACCCAGGTCAATATGAAGTGGTCACACCGAAAACGAGTATCGTTGCAGAGCCGAATGTGGCGCTTGTAAAAGGAATTACAGACCGAGATCAGACTACAGAGGTGGCTCGTGATTACATTCAGTATTTATACTCCGATGAGGGACAACGATTGATTGGTTCTTATGGGTTTAGACCGTCTAATCCAGCTATCTTACAGGAGTTTTCTTCAACCTTTAACCATAGGATAGAGTTAACAACGATTCATGCGTATGGCGGTTGGGATGCAGTATATAAAAAGTTTTTTGATGAAGGTGGGGTATTTGATGAAATCTATGGAACCTAATACATCGTGGCTTTCACGAATCATACGCCCTACATCGACGCGGATTATTCCGGGTATGGGATTGTCTTTGGGCATTACCATCGCCTTATTATCGATCTGTATCATCATTCCTTTAGGGTCAGTGTTTTCCCATGGTTTGTCCTTGCCTTGGGACACGTGGAAAGTATTGCTTACAAAAGCGAATGTCATACAAGCTTTTAAAACTAGCTTGGGAACAGCAGCTATAGCAGCTGCTATTAATGTGGTCTTTGGGTTTATCTTGGCTTGGGTATTGGTGCGCTATACCTTTCCAGGAAAAGCTTTACTGAATAGTATGATAGAGCTCCCCTTTGCCCTACCCACAGCGGTGGCAGGTATTACTTTGTCGAAACTGTATACCGATACAGGTTGGTTTGGATCAATTCTGTCACAGTGGGGGATTCACGTGGCTTACAGTCAAATAGGCATTGTGGTAGCCCTCGTATTTGTAGGGATTCCCTTTGTGGTGCGGTCTTTGGAACCGGTGTTAGAAACCTTAGATCCTATTTACGAAGAGGCAGCTTTCATGATGGGAGCGAGCAAGTTTAGACTGTACCGACAAGTTATTTTTCCTGAATTATTGCCACCCTTGTTGACGGGTTTTAGCTTGGCTTTTGCTAGAGGGATTGGCGAATATGGTAGCATTATTTACATTTCAGGGAATAGTTTTAAAAATCACACACAGGCTGTGTCCTATGTGATTATGCAAAAGTTAAATTATGCCGATTATAGCAGTGCTACGGCCATTGCCATTGTATTATTAGGCATTTCGTTTTCAATATTATTAGTAGTGAATCTGATTCAGAATCATCACGCAAAGCGTATTAAAGGGAGGTAAGGGGACTATGAAAGGACGATACGGTTCTACCTTGTTAATTCTATTAGCTTGGGCATTCATTATTTCTATGCTTCTTATTCCTATGCTTTCAGTAGTGTTTCAGGCCTTATCCTTAGGTTGGCAGTTCTATGTGCAGTCTATTAGCACTGTATATGTGATGAAATCTTTGGGGCTGACCATTTTGGTGATGGTCATTGCTATGTTGGTGAGTGCTATCTTCGGTGTGGCGGCTGCGTTTGCTGTGTCGAAATTCGATTTTCCTGGTAAAACATTGATAGCTACTTTGGCAGATATACCTTTTTCTGTATCGCCAGTCATTGCAGGTTTAGCTTTTCTACTCACCTTTGGTCGATTGGGATGGTTAGGGCCATACATCAATCAGTTCAATGCGTGGACAGGGTTAGATATTCGTATTGTGTTTGCTATACCAGGGGTTATCTTGGTTACTATATTTATGACGATGCCCTTTGTATTCCGTGAAATCTTGCCAGTCTTGTTGAATCAAGGGCGAGAAGAAGAGGAAGCGGCTGCTTTGATGGGGGCTTCTGGATGGCGTATTTTTAAGGAGATCACCTTTCCTCACATCAAATGGCCTTTGTTGTATGGGATTATCTTGTGCGGAGCCCGGGCTATGGGTGAATTTGGAGCCGTGGCGGCCGTATCTAAGGCGAGGGGCTCTACGTTTACCTTGCCATTAGAAATCGATGCTCTCTATATGTCTGGTACTGAAAGCGCTGTGGTTGCATCCTTTAGTGTATCGTCGGTGTTGATTCTATTGGCTTTCATCATGATTGGTTTACGCACCTATGCGGCGCATAAAGCTAGTCATCGGTAATAATCGTCATCGATACAAATAGAGGGAGGAAATACATGTACGTTAGTTTATCGAATATATATAAAAATTATGGAGACTTTCAGGCATCTAAAGATGTGTCCTTATCCATTGAGAAGGGCAGTTTGGTAGCCCTCTTAGGTCCTAGTGGTAGTGGGAAGACGACCATATTACGGATGATTGCTGGCTTGGAAACACCAGATCGAGGTGATATCTGTATCAATGGGACACGGGTCAATGACGTGGCACCGGCAGATAGAGGGATTGGTTTTTTGTTTCAAAGTTATGCCTTGTTTCGCTATATGACGGTCTTTGATAATATTGCCTTTGGCTTGACTGTAAAGAAAGTGGCCAAGGAGGAAATTCGTCGCCGTGTAACAGAGCTCATCGAACTCATTGGCCTTAGTGGATTAGAAGATAGATATCCGAGTCAACTGTCGGGCGGACAACGGCAACGGGTTGCCTTTGCGAGAGCGTTGGCACCGAATCCAGAGGTATTGCTCTTGGATGAACCCTTTGCAGCCATCGATGCGAAGGTAAAAGAAGAGCTTCGTATGTGGCTACGTAATACGATTCAGCAAATTGGTATTACTACTATTTTTGTCACACATGACCAAGAAGAGGCGCTAGAAATGGCGGATCAAATCGTGGTCACCAACAAAGGTCGTATTGAACAAGTAGGAACACCGCAGGAGATCTACTGTAATCCAGAGACTCCTTTTGTGGCTAAGTTCTTAGGTAAGTCTTCTGTCGTAGAAGGGTATGACGTGTTAAAGGGCTTTCAGAAAATCGAAAATGTAAAAGAAGCCTTAATTCGACCAGAATATATCAGCATTCATCCTCAAGGGTCATTACACCGCTATCGCAGTGTGGTGGAACTAGGTCATATTGAACATATTTTATTCAAAGGAAATCGTTTGGAAGTGACCCTGCGGATTGGTGAGTTAGTACTGGTGGCGAATCATACTATCGATGGACATGCTTTCAAAGTAGGTGATGCGGTGGATGTGTTGATTTCTAGAATTTGCATCTATGATGAGACGGATACGTATCTAGTAGAAAATGAAGGTATGAATACAAGTAGCTTGTTCTATATTTAGTATGAAACTTTCAAAAGGTATAGATAAAGCAGAAACAATATATACAAGGGTATATATGCATGGAAGGAAAGGGTGCATAGGATGTTAGGAAAGAAAGAGCGACTGCGCACAGATGTGTTGATTATCGGCGGAGGGACGGCTGGTTGTTATGCAGCGTTAACCATAGGAAAAACTAGCGATGCCCGTATCATCGTGGCAGAGAAGGCGCATATTAAACGAAGTGGCTGTTTGGCAGCAGGGGTGAATGCCATCAACTGTTATATTTTGCCGAACCGCACAGTCCAAGATTATGTGGACTATGCCACGAAGGATGCGGAGGGCATTGTACGAGATGACTTGTTGCGTACGATGTGCGAACGAGTGAATGGCACAGTTCATGAGCTAGAACGATTAGGACTAGTGATTTTGAAAGACGACCAAGGCAACTACGTGGCTCGTGGGAATCGAAATATTAAAATTAATGGTGAAAATATTAAGCCTATCTTGGCGAGTGCTGTGGAATCTTTGGAACATTGTCAGGTAATTAATCAATTAGTTATCACGGATTACATTGTGAAAGATAACCGTATCTATGGTGCTGTAGGATTCCATAAAGAAACGGGTACCATCTATGAGATTGAGGCAACCTACGTAATCTGCGCTACTGGCGGTGCCTCTGGGATTTATAAACCTAACAATCCGGGCTTTTCTCGTCATAAAATGTGGTATTCCCCATTCAATACAGGGGCGGGCTATGCGATGGGGATCTTGCAAGGGGCGGAGATGACGACCCTAGAGATGCGCTTCATTGCCCTTCGTTGTAAAGATACTATCGCCCCTACCGGGACTATTGCCCAAGGGGTAGGAGCTAAACAAATCAATGGACTTGGCGAGAATTATGAAAGTGTATACGGCATCACTACGTCCCAACGTGTGTACGGCACCGTACAGGAACAGGTGGAAGGCAGAGGACCTTGCTATTTAGGAACGAAGGGGATTTCTCCAGACCAAGAGCAAGACTTGCTGAAAGCCTACCTCAATATGGCACCAAGCCAAACATTGCGTTGGGTAGAACGTGGACAAGGACCTGCCACAGAAAATGTAGAAATTGAAGGTACAGAGCCATATATCGTAGGCGGTCATACAGCGAGTGGCTACTGGGTAGATACGCACCGAGAAACGACCATCACTAACTTGTTTGCTGCTGGTGATGTGGCAGGGGGAGCTCCTCAAAAATATGTCACAGGAGCCTTAGCAGAAGGTGAAATTGCAGGTGATGAAATTGTACGACGGTACCAAGATCAAGGTGAAGTGCCATCTGTAGGAAATGAACCATGGTATAAGGAAGCAATCGATGCTATCTTGAAACGATATGTTGCGCAACAGGGTGCTAATGATGATTCTACTTTAGTCCGTATTGAAGAACAGGAACAGCGCTTACAAGACATTATGGATATCTATGCCGGTGGCATCAGCCAAGCCTACAAATACACAGAGGAAAGCTTAGGTATTGCGAAATCAAAATTGCAAGCTTTAGCCAAAGATGTAGAGCAATTACAAGCCAATACATTACATGAACTGTCCTACCTCTATGAATTGCGAGATCGCATTGTGGTGGGCCGAGCCTTAGTGGCTCATTTAGAGGGACGTAAGGAAACACGTTGGCACAGCTTTGGAGAACATGGTGACTACCCGAATTGTAGCGACGACGGATTGGTGTACGTCAACTCCGTATATCAAGATGGTGAATTTCAGGTCTTTCAACGGCCACTAGTGGAAAAGGGGGATACTTATGAGCATACAAATTAATAAGGATACTTGTATCGGTTGCGGTAGATGCCAACAAGTATGCCCTGGGACATTAATCTATAAAGATGAGGCGAAGAAAGCTTACATCGCCTATCCTTCTGATTGTTGGGGCTGTGTGTCCTGCGTAAAAGAATGCCCTGTAGGAGCTATTTCCTTTTTCTTAGGAGAAGACATGGGTGGTAAAGGAGCTACTATGGTGGTAACAACAGAAGGTCATTTATTGCACTGGGACATTACGAAAGTAGATGGAACTGTGCAACGAATTACAGTGAATGCAAAAGAAAGTAATGCCTATTAAGGAGGTCAATATGAGTCAATTCTCTCATTTAGATGAATTAGAAGCGGAAGCTATATATATTATTCGAGAGGTAGCCGCACAATGTGAAAATCCAGTGATGCTATACTCCATCGGGAAAGATAGTTCGGTAATGCTGCATTTAGCAATGAAAGCTTTTTATCCAGCAAAACCGCCATTCCCATTCTTACATGTGAACACTACTTGGAAGTTCAAAGAGATGATTGAGTTTCGTGACAATGTGGCAAAGAAATTAGGTATCGAAATGCTAGAGTACATCAACCAAGACGGAGTGGATCGTGGTATCAACCCATTCGACTCTGGTGCGGCCTATACAGATATTATGAAAACACAAGCTTTAAAACAAGCGTTGGACAAATACGGCTTTGATGCGGCCTTTGGTGGCGGTCGCCGAGACGAAGAAAAATCTCGTGCGAAAGAACGTATCTTTTCTTTCAGAAATGAACAACATGCGTGGGATCCAAAGAACCAACGTCCAGAGATGTGGAAACTATTTAACACAAAAATCAACAAAGGGGAAAGCATGCGTGTATTCCCTATCTCTAACTGGACAGAAACCGATATTTGGCAATATATCAAACGGGAAAATATCGACATCGTACCATTGTACTTTGCAGCAGAACGACCAGTGGTAGAACGTGATGGCAACTTAATCATGGTCGATGATGAGCGATTCCGCTTACAAGATGGTGAGACCGTAGAAAATAAATTAGTGCGATTCCGTACATTAGGCTGTTACCCATTAACAGGTGGTATTGAATCGAATGCGACGACCCTAGATGAAATCATTGAAGAAACATTGAGTGCTGTATCGTCTGAACGAACTACAAGGGTTATTGACAGTGAAGCGGCAGGTAGCATGGAACGACGTAAACGGGAGGGCTATTTCTAATGAAAAGTTTATTGAAATTCATTACATGTGGCAGTGTAGATGACGGAAAATCTACATTGATTGGACATATCTTATACGATTCCAAATTATTATATGCAGACCAAAAGGAAGCCCTTGAATTAGAAAGTAAGGTGGGCAGTCGTGGCGGTAAAATCGACTACTCCTTATTGCTAGACGGTTTGATGGCAGAGCGTGAGCAAGGCATCACCATTGACGTGGCGTATCGCTATTTCACAACGGACCATCGCAGCTTCATCGTGGCAGACACACCGGGCCATGAAGAATATACACGAAACATGGCGGTGGGAGCCTCCTTTGCGGATTTGGCGATTATTCTAGTGGATGCGAAGCAAGGTGTATTGGTGCAAACTCGTCGCCACGCTCGTATCTGTGCTTTGATGGGGATCCAACATTTTATCTTTGCAGTGAATAAAATGGACTTAGTGGACTATAGTGAAAGTCGCTTCCAAGAAATCCAAACAGATATCCAAGGATTACAACAAGAATTGCAATTGGCAGACATTGCTATCATCCCTGTATCGGCAACAGAGGGTGACAATATCACTGTTCATTCTCCTCATATGCCTTGGTATAAGGGCAATACTTTACTAGGCCATTTAGAAACAGTAGATATCCAAGCTTTTGAAGAAGAAGGATTCTATTTGCCAGTACAACGTGTATCTCGACCAGACCATACGTTTAGAGGGTTCCAAGGACAAGTGGAAAGTGGTACCCTTCGTGTGAATGACACAGTGTGCGTCTTGCCAAGCGGTGAAACGGCAGTAGTAAAATCCTTAATTCGAGGTTTTGATTCTGTTGAGGAAATTCATACAGGGGAAGCGGTGACGATCCAATTAGATCGTGAAGTAGATGTGTCCCGTGGTTGTGTCATTGTGAATGGCACAGAATTACAGGTCAGTGCAAAGTTAGAAACTACCTTGCTCTGGATGGATGATACTACTTTGCAAGAAGGTAGAGAATACCTGATTATGGCAGGTACGAAATTAGTATCTGGGGTAGTGAGCAAAATCCGGTATGCTGTGGATGTGAACACTGGCGATCATGTGGAGCGTGATGGATTAAGTAAAAATGAAATAGCTCGTTGTGTTTTGACCTTACAAGAACCAATTGTGGTGGATACTTTCACTAAGCATAAAACATTGGGCGAGTTCATTTTGATCGACCGTGTGAGCCATATGACAGCGGCCTGCGGTGTGATCCAAGACACCCTCGATAAAGGGGAAGAACTATATACATTTATCGGCGATTCCGTTCGTGGTCGTGGTGATATTTTTGAAGAGTTCTACTATGATGTGGAAGGATTGACAGTCGATAAAGTGCGCCCAGAATGTGCTACGTACCGTGTGGGTGATACGATTCCGTTGACAGGGGATAGTTACCAATATCCAAGCACTTTCGATATCTTGATTTTACGTGATAAAGTGTATATTTCTGTACGAGATGGGGTCATCACAGCCATTGCTCCATTGCGTGAGTATACATACCAAGGTGTACCATTATTAAATGGTCGTGGCTTTGGCATCGAGGTACAATCTGCAGAGGAATACGCTCAGTTTATAGCAGATATTGAGGCATCCAAGAATCTCAATGAGACATTCGCGAAATGGTTGACGTTCACAAGTTATCGTCACATTGCTTTCAAAAAATAAGTTATATTGTTAACCTTACACTCCTACATAAGGTTGCCTATTGTCCTAAACCTCTCTACAAGGTATAATGAAGTAGATTGTAATACGAAGTAACAATTGTACTTACGTAGAGAGGAAACTGAAAACAAGATGAAACAAGTTATGATCAGTACGGACCATATGAGTCATGTGTACCAAGACGAAATGGGCCGTGAGGTACACGCCTTGCAGGATGTGAGTGTTCACATTCATGAAGGTGAGTTTGTCAGCATTATCGGGACAAATGGGAGTGGTAAAAGTACCCTTGCCAAACATTTTAATGTCCTATTACAGCCTACATCTGGTACCGTTACCGTTTTAGGAATGGATACAAAAGAAGAGCATTTAATTTGGAATATTCGCCAAAATGTGGGCATGGTATTCCAAAATCCAGATAATCAAATTGTGGCAGCTATTGTGGAAGAAGATGTGGCGTTTGGGCCTGAGAACTTAGGTGTGCCAGCTCCAGAGATTCGCAGTCGTGTGGATGCAGCTTTGGCGGCGGTAAACATGTCGGACTATGCTTTGCATGGACCTCATCTATTATCAGGGGGACAAAAGCAACGTATCGCCATTGCCGGTGTATTAGCGATGAAACCGAAATGCATCATTTTAGATGAGCCAACAGCGATGTTAGATCCGAAGGGTCGCAAAGAAGTGATGGATACGGTGTATCGCCTTAATAAAGAAGAAGGCATCACTATCGTGTATATTACGCACTTTATGGAAGAGGCAGCTTTGGCGGATCGTATCATCGTGATGAAACAAGGTAAAGTCATCGACGAAGGGGCACCGAAAGATGTGTTTATGAATGTAGATACCCTAAAAGGTCTTGGACTGGATGTGCCGGTGCCGTCAGAAATTGCCGTGCGTTTACAAGAACAAGGGGTAGCTATGCCAAAAGGCATTACCACTAATGAAGAACTAGGGGAGGCCATATGTCAATTCAATTAGAACATGTTACCTACACCTATGGACAGGGGACGCCTTTTGAAAAAACTGCCTTATATGATGTGAATTTGACCATTCACGAAGGTGAGTTTGTAGGCATTATCGGTCATACAGGGTCTGGTAAATCCACCTTAGTACAACATCTGAATGGCCTATTGCATCCTACCTCAGGTACCGTAACAGTCAACGGGGTGGACCTAGTAGGTAAAACAGAAGAAGTCAAACAAACGCGCCATAAAGT
>OKVI01001222.1_pt1 | contig 10873 bp, 8 predicted proteins | sample 1607001 | NCBI WGS metagenome assembly OKVI01 (sample SAMN03281018, study PRJEB24777) | human gut metagenome | isolation source: fecal sample PR128 from 1 month old male Malay infant, vaginal delivered...
CCCCTATTCGTGCCGATATTCATTGACGCGCCACTGCGTCGCTACCGACGGGGCGAGAGCGCGTCGACCGCCCCTAACGATGGTCCACATATGCTTTCCCATTGGCGCCTCCTCCGCTCACCTCATCGTGTTACCAGCACGTGTCTTGGTGCTTTCACAGTAGCGTAGAAACCGCGAAAAACCAATGCCCCCAAGGCTTTTACGCCACCGCTGAACGCCACCTTCCAGACGGTGCGTCACCATCGTCGCAGCTCATCCGGGGGGCCCGAGGCAACTATTTTTAGTTTGTATGCTTGATCACATTTACGATTAGCTCTTGCAGAACACAAAACTTTCTACTAAATAGGGCAATTTGCATTGGTGGACCCCGGTGAATCCTGCGAAATCCCGCGGGGCCCAGCGCCAGAAACCGGCGGCATTGACAAGGACGGTCCCGGTATTGCCGCCCCCGAACCGACCGAGGCGGCTGGGAATGCGAGCGGCAAGGTGGGCAGCGGCAAAGGCCTCGCCGTCTTGGCAACCAGCCAACGTAGCGCCCACTCCGCGGGACCACGAGAGGTTCCCCCGACCTCGGCGATCACACAACCGAAGCCAATCAGCGCCCAGACGCCCAGGGCAAGAAGGCCCGAAACTGCAACCCCCAGGACACGAACGCCGAACGCGCCAAGCACGCCGAACATAACAATAAAGAGCAGCGTCTGCGACAGGTAGGCGGTCATCGAGCGGCGACCGATCGCACTTAGGAACGCGCATACCGAGCCGAGATTCTCACGTGGTCCACCTCCCACGAGCGCGAGAAGCGCCAGCCACCCGCAGGCTCCCGCAACGCCGGAAGCGTGGAAGAGCGGATACGACCAGGACGCCGACCCGACACATGCCCAGTCCAGCTGCATGAGGGCGAAGGGAAGAGCCCCCAGGGCACCAATCCCCAGGCCCACAAGCGCGATGCCGACCAGGAGCGGCCCACGCCCACGAGGATCCTGCAGCAGGCCCCAGCGCGCGACTCCCACGCCGATCATCACGCAGGGGACAACGAGCGCCGTCAGGACAGTCATCGGCGTCGCGATCAGCCAGGAGGCGAGCGAGAAGAGCGGATACGACGCGTCCAACGCGACGGGCCCATGGCTCTCCAGCACCATCGGCTCGCGTCCCACCATCGCCGCCATCGACCAAATCCCAAGCAGGCTCAAGGAGGCGATGATCGCGCTGACCAGCACGCGCAGCCACGGCCGCCGCATGACAATCACCTCGGCGAAAATGACCGCCACGAGACCGTACGCGCCAATAATGTCGCCCGCGAAGATGATTCCGTGCACCAGGCCGAAGGCCAGCATCCACCAGCCGCGGCGGCGAATCAGGCGTGAGGCCGCGCGGCGCGCCCGCCGCTCGACGGAATCCCGGACAATCTCCCACTGGACGGTGTTCCATCCGGCGCTCAGCTCGGGGGCAATCGCGTCCATCGCAAAGCGGCGCTCACGCTCGATCGTGCGCGAGGCCATGATCGCCATACCAAAGCCGAACAGAATAGAAAACAGCGGATACGCGCGACGGTCCACAAACAGGGTTCGCACCAGGTACCACCACTGATCGGCGTCATTCATGGCCGCCAGCGCCGCCTCGCCCACCTGCGGCGCATCCGGGAAATAGCGCAGCCAGAAGGGCACATTTGCCAGCGCGATGAGCGCGAGCATGAAGCCTCGCGCGACATCGGGGGCGGGGAAACGCACCTGGCGTGCGCCCGTGAAAGACAGGGTGTGCATGGCGTCCTTACTCGAGGTGGTGTCGATGCAGCAAAGGGGCGAGGCCGGAGATCCTCCGGGGCCTCGCCCCTCGCGTACGGAGTGCTGTCAGCCGATGGCCGACATCATCGCCTGCTGTTGAATCTCTCGACGCCTGCCGTTGGCTTTCACCACCAGCACGATGCCGATAATCATGATGATCGTGCCGCTGACGCCGACCACCGTGGACCAAATGAGGCCGTTCGTGCTGGACTTCGTGATGTCACCAGCACTGACATCCATGCCCGCAATGTCGGCTCCCGCAGGCAGACCCTCACAGTCGATGCGGTAGGTACCCGCGGGCAGATCCGTGGCCGTGTAGTAGTTGTTGACCCCGGCAAACGTGTGCATGTCGTACACGTCGCCGTCCGTGTCCGTCATCGTGCACGACGTTGCCTCAGCCTCGCCGAGGAGGATCGTGTACTGCCCGTTGGCACCAACCTCGACGGTCCCGCCATTGGTGATGCTGACGGCGTTAACATTCTCGGGCGTCTCCGTGTTGAGGCCTGAGAAAGCGACCACAGCGAAGATGACCGGGGCGACGATGAGCATCATGAGCAGGCCGACGACGATCATAATCGTGCCGGGGGCTCGACTGGGCAATTTCATGGTGGGCATGACCGCGGGACCGCTGTAACCGGTACCCGGATAGGCGCCCTGGGCGGGCATCGCGCCGTTCGCACCATCTTGTCCGTACTGCGGCCAGGGGGTGCCCTGCTCGCCGGGGACTCCGTAAGGCCTGGGGTTCGACATGAGGAAAGCCTTCCTAGGAATTCGTTTGTGTCAGCATAGCAACGCGGGGGCTCAGCGCGGGTGTTCCCACAGAGCCATCAGGCCTCGTGAACGATGCGCAGACGCTCAGCGCGCAACTGGGCGACGCCCGGGACTTCAAGGGGCGCGAGCGCAGACCCCGTGGCGCGTTGCAGCAGTAGGTCCGCCAGCTCCGGATTACGCGCGAGAGCAGGGCCGTGCATATAGGTCGCGATGATGGATCCCTGAACGGCGCCGTCGTAGCGCACCTCGGGTGGGGTCGTGCCGCGAGGCGTGCCGTTGCCAACGCCGGACAGCACCCGTCCCAGCGGGGCGGCGTCAGGGCCGAGGACGGTACCGCCCCCGTGGTTTTCGAAGCCGGTGAGCGTCTGGGTGAGGCCCTCGAGGACGGGCTCACAGACGAGTTCGCCGATCGCACGGTGCCCCTGAGGCTCGGTCGTGATGTCGAGGACGCCCATGCCCGGCACGCGAGCGCCGCGCGCATCCTCGTACCAGTGGCCGAGGACCTGCAGGGATGCGCAGATCGCCAGGAGCGGGCGCCCCGCATCAAGGGCGCGAGCGAGGCCCGAGGTGCGGCGGAACTTGTCGGCAGCGAGCGCCTGAGCGGTATCTTCGCCACCGCCGAGCGTGTAAATGTCGAGGCTGTCGGGGATTTCATCGGTCAGCCCAACGTGGACGACCTCGGCGTTGATACCGCGCCTGCGGGCGCGCTCGGCGAGAATCAGGGCATTTCCGCTGTCGCCGTAGGTGCCCAGCACCTCGGGCATGAGGACGCCGATTCGCAGCGTGGAGGTGCTCATCGCGTGCCTTCCTTTCGATCGAGCAGGACCTTGAAGTCGCGCATGGCCGTGTAGTTGAGGAGCATCTCGACGCGGCCCGGCTCGCAGAGCGCCAAGGCATCCATGGGCAGCGGGACGAGGTCGCAGTGCACACCCGCGTATTCGAGGCGCACAGCCAGGTCGGCACCGCGCTCACCACAGGCGACGACGCGGCGGCCGGGCTGCTTGACGGCGGAAAAGTCGACGTCCCACAGCCAGGAGAGGTCCTGGCCGTCAGGAACCTGACCGTTGACGCCGATGACAACCTGGTCGACACGCGGGTCAATCATCGTCATGGCTTCCTGCCATCCAGCCGGATTCTTCGCCAGCATCAACCGGGCGCGGCGCCCGTTGACGTCGTGCACGGAGTATCGCCCGGCGACCTCGGTAACCCCGCTGACGGCCGAGGCTGCGACGGCTGGGTCGATACCCATAGCGACGGCCGCGGCGACCGCCTGCGCGGCATTGCCGAGGTTTGCGCGCCCGGGAAGCTGCAGGTTAAGGGGGACGCTGATACCGTCCGGTCCGCGCAGCGTCGCGCGCGGACCTTCGGGGGAGAGCTCAACATCCTCGAGCCACCACTCGGGCTGCGGACGACTCGTCAGTTCCGGCAGTTCCTCCCCCTCGAATGCGGGGATCAGATGCCAGTCATCACCGCTGCGGACGACGCGGCCACCGCGCGGATACGCGGCAGAGTCGCCACCCCAGCCTCCACCGGCTGCGACCCACACAACGTTCGGATTGTCGGCGGCAGCCGAGACGATGAGGGGATCATCGCAGTTTGCGACGACGACGGCGCCCGGGTGGGCAGATGCCCCGTCACGCAGGCGACGCTCGACCGTTCCGATCTCTCCCACACGATCGAGCTGGTCGCGCGAAAGGTTGAGATAGACGAACACGGCCGGATCCACGTCGGCCGCAACGGCGGGCACATGCATCTCGTCGACTTCGAGGGCGGCCCGCGTCGCGCCCTTGCCCTGCATGAGCGCCGTCAGGACACCCGAGGTCATGTTGTCGCCGTTGATGTTCGAGGCGACGCGACCGGCGCTTTCGAGCGCCGCACGCACCATGCGTGTCGTCGTCGACTTGCCGTTGGTGCCGGTGACGATCACGGATGCATAAGGGGCGGCCAGTTCACGGAGGAGCTTCGGGGAGATACGCAGCGCAACCTCGCCGCCAATCATGCCGCCAGAACCGCGACCGAGGGCTCGGGACGCGAAGCGGGCAGCGCCGCCTGCAGCCGTAGCAAGGCGAGAGCGCACCGACAGGTGATGCGAAGAATTCGTCATGCATCCACGTTATCGCATGCGGGGCGCTGGCCGCGTCGTCGACGCATATCGATCTCCCCCACCAGGACGAGGCCGGGGACCACCAAGAGGGTGTCTTTCCTCGCGCGACACGCGGGTGCGCCCCTGACCTGCACAGATAGTTACGCATTGCATATCGACGTTACATACGCCATTTCTGTGTGACGGCGTCGATATTGTTCGGCGGTTAATTTCGACCGCTCAGCCGCCCGACAACACCGCCCGAGCAGCCCAAGATCTCAGCATTTTCAAGGAAAACACCTCATCATCAACAAACGTGCAGGTCAGAGGGCATTTCAGAAAAAGAGTTGCGAATTAGACGCACATTTTTTCCGCGCCCCCTGCACGTTTGCGCCAAGCGACGAACACCCCAAAAATCGACTACCGAAACCCGCTGTGACCTGGTAAAACTATGTTCAGCGGGCGCAAGCCTGCCGCCTGTTCCAGGCTTCGGTCGGGGATCCTGTGTGCCCCCGGATCCTCGATCGAATATGCTGCGGGACCCATCCTTTGGATGGGTCCCGCAGTCCTTTATGTTGCAGTGTCGCACCGCTGAGGAACGATGCGGCCTCCTCAGTGTCGTGCCACTGAGAAACGATGCAGCCTTCTCAGTGTCGTGCCGATCAGAAACGATGCATGCTACCGCTGGGAGACGATCGTCCCTTCGATGACGTCGTGTGCCTTCGAACGCGGCGGCGCCGGAAGCTCCGAGCGCGCCGACGTCTGGGCGGCCGCGAGCGCGGCAAGAGCGCGCACAGGGCTCCACACGGTGAGGGAGCCACCGGAGCCATTCGCACGCCGTGACGTGCGATCCCACGGCCGCTCACCACGCCGTATCGGCATGACCTGACCATCCGCGGACGCAGCAAACACTCGATTACGCCTGGCTTCAGCGGCCGTGACCGCATCGCGCAGGGCGTCCCGTTCCTCTTCCAGGGCCTCGACGCGGCGCTCGAGCTCGAGGATGCGTCGGATTCCTGCGAGGTTGATGCCTTCTTCCTGGCTCATCCGCTGCACGTCGCGCAGGCGCTGCACGTCGCGCTTCGTATAGCGGCGACCCCGCCCCTTGGTGCGGGCGGGGATCACCAGGCCGAGTCGATCGTACTGGCGCAGGGTCTGCGGGTGCATGCCCGCCAGCTCGGCCGCAACCGAGATGACGAACGTAATCGCGTCGTCCGTTCCAGTGCTCGCCATCGTTTACTCCTCCGAGGCCTGAGCGAGAGAGGCGCGCACGTCGAGGTCGCCCTCGGCCGCCGCCAGCTCCTTCGCGAGCTTCTTGAGCTCGCGGCTCGGCTTCTCGGGGACGCGGATGGCCACGCGAGCGATCAGGTCGCCCGTCGCCTTGGAAGTCTTGACGCCCCCTCCGCGCACGCGGATCTCAGTACCCGAGGAGGACCCTGCGGGCACCTTGACCGTGGCCGTGTTGCCATCGATCATGGGCACGTCGACGACGGCGCCGAGGATGGCCTCGGAGACGGTCACCGGCAGTGTCACCACCAGGTCGTTTCCTTCGCGCGAGTACACCGGGTGCGGCTTGACGGTCACGGCGACCTCGAGGTCGCCAGTGGGACCGCCGTGCGTGCCGGGCTTGCCGTGGCCCTTGACGCGCACCTTCTGGCCGTCCTTGATGCCCGCGGGGATGCGGACCTTGATCGGAGAGCCGCCGACCTTGATGGTCAGCGTCGCGCCGTTGAGGGCCTGACGGAAGGAGATAGCCAGCTTCGCGCGCACCGTGCCGCCCTTTTCGGGGGTCGGTGCCTCCTGCTGGGCGTGAGCGCCAGCGCCGAAGGGCGAGCCGTAGGGGTCGCCCCCGAAGCGCGCGCCCGCACCGCCGCCACCGCCGAAGAGGCCGGAGAGGATGTCCTCAAAGCCAGCCCCGCCGCCGGGCATGCCGGAGGTCTGGAAGCGCACGTTGTGGCCGCCGCCCCCAAAACCGCCGCCGCCGAAGCCGCCGAGGAGATCTTCGAAGCCAGCGGCGCCGCCGGATCCGGCGGAGAATCGAGCTCCACCGCCGGCCATCGCGCGAATCGCGTCGTAGCGCTTGCGATCCTCATCGTTGGACAGGACCGCATATGCCTCGCCAATTTCCTTGAACTTGGCTTCGGCCGCCTTGTCGCCCGGGTTCTGATCCGGGTGCCACTGCCGCGCCAGCTTGCGGTAGGCCTTCGTAATGGCCTTCTTATCCGCTTTCTTATCGACTCCCAGGACCTTGTAGAAGTCCTTCGAGAACCATTCTTGTTCACTCACGCGCGTTTCACCTCACTTTCAGTCACGAGCGTGTTGTCGCTGTTATTCAGGGTTGTTCACCAGCACCTTCGCGGCGCGCACCACGCGGTCTCCGCGGCGGTAGCCACTGGTGAGAACCTGCCCGATGACGGGATGGTCAACGTCCGCGCTGGTCGTCGCCATCAGGGCGTCGTGCAGGGCCGGATCGAAATCGTCACCCTCGGCGCCGTAGCGCTCCAGCTCGAAGCGCGTCTTGAGCGTCTCCTCGAGCTTCGTGGCGATCGACGCGAAGGGACCGTCCTCCAGGTCGCCGTGCGCACGGGCTGCCGCGATGTCGTCGAGAACGCTGATCAGCGACTCGATAACCTCGTCCTGGCCGGCGGTCTTGTGACCGGGAATAGCCTCCTTGGAGCGACGCACGTAGTTGGCGTACTCCTGGCCCTGGTTGTACAGCTCCGCGTTGGCGCGGGCCAGCTGATCCTCGACGGCCGCGATGCGCTCGAGGGCCTTGGCGAGGTCAGAGTCCTCAATCTGATCCTCGAAGGCACTCATGTCGTCGGCCGAAGCCTCGGACGAGGCCTGGGCTGCGTCACCCGCACCGGGTGCGGCGTCGTTGTTCTCGGCCGCCTGGCCGGCCGGGGCCGACTCGACAGAGTCGGCCCCGGCGACGTTGGCGTCTTCGTTGGGCGCCGAGAAACCGTTGGTTTCTTCGGTGCTCACTTGTCATCCTCGTCAACGATCTCGGCGTCCACGACATCGTCCTGGGCAGGAGCGGACTGCGCGGCGGCCTCGTCGGCCTGCTGCTTGGCGTAGATCTCCTGACCGATCTTCATGCCGGACTCGGACAGAGCAGCCATCGCGGTCTTCACGGCCTCGATGTCGTCACCCTTGAGGGCTTCCTTGACGGCGTCGACATCCTTCTGGACGGCCTCGCGGGTCTCCTCGGAGATCTTGTCGGCCTCGTCCTTGAGCAGCTTCTCCGTCGAGTAGACGGCCTGCTCAGCCTGGTTGCGGACGTCGGCCTCTTCGCGGCGCTTCTTGTCCTCGGCGGCGTGCTCCTCGGCCTCGCGCACCATGCGGTCGATGTCCTCCTTGGGCAGGGAGGAACCGCCGGTGATCGTCACCGACTGCTCCTTGCCGGTGCCGCGGTCCTTCGCGGAGACGTGAACGATGCCGTTCGCGTCGATGTCGAAGGTGACCTCAATCTGCGGCACGCCACGGGGAGCCGGGGCGATGCCGGACAGCTCGAAGGTGCCAAGCAGCTTGTTGTCACGGGCGAACTCACGCTCGCCCTGGTAGACCTGGATGAGCACGGAGGGCTGTCCGTCCTCGGCGGTGGAGAAGATCTCCGAGGCCTTGGTCGGGATCGCGGTGTTGCGATCGATGAGCTTCGTCATGACGCCACCCTTGGTCTCAATACCGAGCGACAGGGGGGTCACGTCGATGAGCAGGACGTCCTTACGGTCACCCTGGATGACGCCGGCCTGCAGGGCAGCGCCCACGGCGACGACCTCATCGGGGTTGACGCCCTTGTTGGGCTCGCGACCGCCGGTCAGCTCCTTGACGACCTCGGTGACGGCGGGCATACGGGTGGAACCACCAACGAGAACGACGTGGTCGATCTCGGAGACGGTCACGCCGGCCTCGGCCATGACGTCACGGAAGGGCTTCTTGGTGCGCTCGAGCAGGTCCGCGGTCAGTTCCTCGAACTTGGCGCGCGTGAGGGTCTCATCCAGGTGGATGGGGCCATCGGCGGTCATGGACAGGTACTGCAGCGAGATGTTCGTGGAGGTCGCGGAGGACAGCTCCTTCTTCGCCTGCTCGGCAGCTTCCTTCAGGCGCTGGAGAGCGACCGCGTCCTTGGACAGGTCGGCGCCGGTCTTGGCCTTCACCTGGTCGATCAGCCAGTTGACGATGCGCTGATCCCAGTCGTCGCCGCCCAGGTGGTTGTCACCAGAGGTGGCGCGCACCTGAATGGTGGAGAAGCCGTCGTCGTCCTTGCCCACCTCGAGGAGGGACACGTCGAACGTGCCGCCACCGAGGTCGAAGACCAGGATGAGCTCGTCCTCCTTGCCCTTTTCGAGGCCATAGGCCAGGGCCGCGGCGGTGGGCTCGTTGACGATGCGCTCGACCTTGAGGCCGGCGATCTGTCCGGCGTCCTTGGTGGCCTGACGCTGCGCGTCGTTGAAGTAGGCGGGAACCGTAATGACGGCCTCGGTGACGGGCTCACCCAGGTAGGCCTCGGCGTCCCTCTTCAGCTTCTGGAGGATACGCGCGGAGATTTCCTGCGCGGTGTACTTCTTGCCGTCGATCTCCGTGGTCCAGTCGGTGCCCATGTGGCGCTTGACGGAGGAGATGGTGCGGTCAACGTTGGTGACCGCCTGACGCTTGGCGATCTCGCCAACCAGGACCTCGCCGGTCTTGGAGAAGGCGACGACCGAGGGGGTCGTACGAGCGCCTTCAGCGTTCGGGATGATGGTGGGCTCGCCGCCTTCGAGGACGGCGATAGCGGAGTTGGTGGTGCCGAGGTCGATACCGACTGCACGTGCCATGGTTGTTGTCCTTTCATTCGCTAGGCCATCTCCACTGCCGGAGCGGCTTGCGCTGGTCTGTGTGGTCTATGTGGTGCCGGGGGCTCCCGACACACCCTTGAGTCTGATGTACTCAACTTTAGGAGCCGGGTTTATATTCCGCAACCCGTAGCTCTCAAACCTGAGTCTGATGTACTCAACTTTGGAGGCTTGGATTTTATTCCCTCACCGAAACCTCCTCGGTGCGAGCCACTCAAAACTTGAGTCTGATGTACTCAACCCTCTTTTCAGACTATTATTCCATCCCGACATGACAAGCCCAAACACGGCTCATTGATGCGGAAACATGCACAGCGTCAGCCATTCGTAAGCCAAGCGAAAGTCTGTCGTAAGTTTTTACAAAACTCGAAAGTGGCGCACTACACCCCTCCTCTGGCAAACTAGAAACGCTCTCAACGACTGAGAGCCCCGTCAATCAATGGAGACTTGATGCGCATCACGAAACGACTGGCTGGCAGCCTCCTCGCCGGCCTACTGACACTAGGAATGGCAGGTCCCGCTTTGGCCGACACGCCAGCAGCCGACGGCGCCCAGTCGGGCACCACCGCCCCCCAGACCACCTACGACGCACGCTACGCGATCCCCGCAGCCGTGCCCGCCTCCAGCGAGGCGAAGGTCGCGCAGTGGCAGGACATGAAGTACACCATGTTCATCCACTGGGGCGTCTACTCCTCCTACGCAGGCTGGTACAAGGGCCAGAAGCAGGAAGTCGGCTACCCCGAGCAGATCAAGGCATGGGGCCACCAGCAGACCTGGGATCAGCGAATCCCGCTGCAGGGCATCCCCCGCGAGGAGTACCTGGCCACCGCCCAGACTTTCGAGGCCCCCAACTTCGACGCGACCGCGTGGTGCCAGCAGGCCAAGGACAGCGGCATGAAGATGCTGCTCATCACCTCCAAGCACCACGACGGCTTCGCCATGTGGGACACTGCCACGACCGACTACAACTTCACGAAGCAGTCCCCCTCCCACCGCGACCCGCTCCTCGAACTGTCGCAGGCCTGCCAGAAGGTCGGCATCAAGTTCGGCCTCTACTTCTCCAACATTGACTGGGAGAAGCAGCCCGAAAACCCGTGGATGAACAACAACACCATGGACGAAGAGGGCTACATGGACTACATCCATGCCCAGCTCAAGGAACTCCTCGGCGGCAAGTACGGCGAGATCACCGAGCTCTGGTACGACATGGGCAAGCCCAACGAAAAGCAGTCCGACCAGCTGCGTACATGGGCGCACGAGCTCCAGCCGAACATCATGATCAACTCGCGCGTCGGCAACGACCGCGCAGACTTCGAGGTCGGCTGGGACAACGAGATGCAGTCCGAGCAGACCCAGGGCCCCTGGGAATCGGCCGTCTCCATCTTCCACAAGTCGTGGGGCTA
>OKVI01001228.1_pt1 | contig 10843 bp, 9 predicted proteins | sample 1607001 | NCBI WGS metagenome assembly OKVI01 (sample SAMN03281018, study PRJEB24777) | human gut metagenome | isolation source: fecal sample PR128 from 1 month old male Malay infant, vaginal delivered...
ATTATTGACTATTATAGCATTTTTTAGTCTATTAAAGATCAGACAAATTCATCAAATCATAAGATACAAGAAACTAGCTCCTTCCAATTTTGCAACAAAAAAGTCATCTTTGTAGATGACTTATTGGCAACTGAATCCATGCGCATTTAACTATTCATTCCCTACACATAGCTCATTCCCTTGTAGAGAAGCAAGACTGCGAGTCCTACGAACAAGACTACCGCTCCTAACCTCTGGCTGGTACTATACATCCGTCTTTCTCCTCGAACTGGAAAGATAATTGCTAGAAATGCTCCACCAACTGCTCCTCCGATATGGCCTGCTAGGCTGATTCCTGGAATCAGAACACTTCCAATAATGTTAACCACAAAAAGTGTCAGATAAGATTGCCCTAACTGTTGGATATAAGGATTACGCGTTGCATAGCGAAGAATGATAATCGCAGCAAATAGCCCATAAAGAGAGGTAGAGGCTCCTGCTGCTAAGGATTTGGGACTAAATACAAAAACAAAGAGATTGCCCATCATTCCTGATAAAAGATAGAGAAAGAAAAACTTCTTGGATCCGAAAATTTCCTCTACTTGCCTACCAAGATAATAGAGCGAAAGCATATTGACAATGAAATGTTCCCACCCAATATGAACAAAAATGGCAGAAAAGAGACGCCAAATCTGCTCAGGAAAGAGGCGAATAGCCGGCCCATACATGGCTCCAAATCGAAATAAGGTATCCGCCCTGTCAAAATTTCCACCTGTAGTCACCAACATTAGTAGAAATACCAAGGCCGTCACTAAGAGAAAGAAACTCGTCACAGGGTAACGTCTATCAAAGATTTCCTTCATCAATCAGTACCTCCTGAACAGGAATATCATGGTTTTCAGGGATAAAGTCCTGAATTTGACAAGGATAGATCGTACTCAAAGTATGACCAGAAAAATGTTCCAGATAGCGGTCATAATAGCCTCCACCGTATCCAATCCGATATCCTTTCGTCGTAAAAGCCAGACCAGGAACATGAATCAAATCAATCTGAGAGGCATCCACCACTTCCAAATTTCCCTGTGGCTCCAGTAATCCAAAAGAAGTTTTTACCAACTGTTGCGAATCATAGACCACAAAGTCCATGCCCCCCTTGGGATAAGTTTTGGGTATCAAAACCTTCTTGCCGTCCTTCAGCGCCTGCTCAATCAGTTTCTGTGTTTGAAATTCATGAGGAAAAGAGAGATAAGTTGCGATGGTCTTGGTTTCTTGGTAAAAAGGGTGTTGTAAGAAACGCTCAGTTAAATCTCGATCCATAGCCTGTTTTTGTTCCTGAGATAAAGTCTCCATTTCTTGCAAAATTTTCTTGCGTAGTTCTGCTTTCATAGCCAGCACCTCTACTCTGCTGCCTTCTTTTTCAGAAAACTAGATACTGCTTCCACCCCAACGGCTAAGGCTTCTTCCTTGGGACTCATCTGTGGGTGGTGAAGAGCGTAGGGACTATCAATACCTAGCCAGAACATAACACCATCTACCTTCGACAGGAGGTAACCAAAGTCCTCACCAGTCATAGCAGGTTCGATATCAATCAACTCGATTTCGTCTTTCTCTTCAAAAAAGTCCATCAGTTCACGCGCCAAGGCTGGATTATTCTCAACAGGTAGGTAGCCTCCTTGCTTGAGTTCTACTTCGACTTCCATATCAAAGGCAGCTGCAACTCCTTCTGCAACTGTTTTGACCCGCCTTTGCACCAAGAGACTCATGTCTTGAGTCAAGGCCCGAATGGTTCCATGTAAAAAGGCTGTATCTGTGATGACATTGTTAGTGGTTCCAGCCTGGAAAAGACCAAAGGTCACCACTGCTCCCTCGATTGGGTTGACATTGCGGCTGACAACTGACTGCACCTGGGTCACAAAGTAACTAGCCGCTACCAAAGCGTCATTGGCTTCATGTGGAAAGGCTGCATGTCCTCCTTTTCCTTTGAAACGAATCTTCACCTCGCAGGTCCCTGCAAAGAGAGTATGGGTATTGGTCGCGATCTGGCCGACTTTCAAATCTGGCCGGACATGGAGACCATAAAATTGGTCTGGCAACCAGTCTCCAAAAGCGCCGTCCTCATACATGAGCATGCCACCAGCTTCATTTTCTTCAGCAGGCTGAAATAGAAAGAGCAGATTGTTCTTTGGTTGCTCCTCCAGTGCACGCTCAAGACAACCCAAGGCAATGGTCATATGAAAATCATGTCCACAAGCGTGCATACGATCTTGGTGCTGAGAGGCGAAAGGAAGGCCTGTTTGTTCAACGATAGGCAGACCGTCGATATCTGTTCTCCAACCAATGGTACGCTCTGGCTGACTTCCCTGCAAATAAACCAAAATACCTGTCCGCCAAGTACGAACTTGAACAAAATCCTTGCCCGCAGTCAATTTCTCAATCATATCCAGCAAATAATCATGAGTCTTGAACTCCTCCAAGCCAATCTCTGGAATCTGGTGCAAATCTCGTCTTGTCTGAATCAAATCTAACATCTATCTATCCTCCGATATAGCAGAAAGAGGCTGGAAGAAGGGTTCCGCCTCTTTATTACTTTTACAATTATAAGGTACGAAGCGCATCCTCTAGCGCTGTTTTTTGTTGGGTTTGGGCATCAATCTCTTTGATGATACGAGCTGGAACACCTGCTACCACCACGTTTTCTGGGACATCCTGGGTAACAATAGCTCCTGCTGCGACAACTGAACCACTACCGATTTGGACCCCTTCGATAACCACTGCGTTGGCACCGATGAGAACATTGTCTCCAACACGGACTGGTTCTGCGCTAGCTGGCTCAATCACACCTGCAAGAACGGCACCTGCACCAACGTGACTGTTTTTCCCAACGATAGCACGGCCACCAAGGATAGCCCCCATGTCAATCATGGTTCCTGCACCGATTTCAGCACCGATATTGATAACAGCTCCCATCATGATAACAGCATTGTCACCAATTTCAACCTGATCACGGATAATAGCACCTGGCTCGATACGAGCATTGATAGCACGTTTGTCTAGCAAGGGAACTGCAGAATTACGAGCATCTTGCTCAACAACATAGTCTTGATTTTCTACCAAACCATCGAGAAGCGGAGCCACATCTTTCCAGTCTCCAAATAGTACATTCCCTAGTTTGACAACAGAGCTTGGTACAGCAGTTGCAAGTTGTCCTTCAAAGGTTACTTTAACACTGGTTCTCTTTTCGGCATTGGCGATAAATTGGATAATTTCTTGAGCGTTCATTTTTGTAGCAGTCATAAGCGCCTCCTAGTTCATTTTAATGATACCTATTCTACCAAAAAAGGCCTCAAATTTGAAGCCTTTTTGTTTGTTTTTAGGTATGATTTTTAGGGATGTGAGATAAAACGTGCTGTCGGTAAAAGCAAGCCCCTACCGATACAACCTAAAAACACTCTTCACAACTATCTCCCCGTGTTTTATTGACTATTCTAGTATAGCACACTTTTAGAATTAAGAAAAGACTTTTTATTTACTTTCTTTCGCTTCTTCTATCGATAGGAAAATCATGGGCAAAATAATCAAGGCCATAGCTAGAAGAAGGGACCAATCCACTACCAAGCCTAAAAATAAAACACTCAAAAGGGCAGAAGAGAGAGGTTCACTGGCACTGATAACAGAAACCACTAAAGGAGAAACCAAGGACACTGCCTTCATGGAAATGAAAAAGGCAAAAGCCGTCCCGAAAAAAGCGATAATGAGGCAAATCAAGATACTCCAAATATCCAGAGTAAAGGAAAGCTGGTAAACCGGCGAGAGGACATTGCTAAATAAACCTGCCAAAATCATCCCCCACCCAACCGTGGGTACAAAACCATAGCGCTTCGCAAAAGGTTGGGGTAAGATAACATTAAACATAACCCCCATGGCACTCAGCAAACCCGTCACAAGTGCTAGTGGTGTCATGGATAATTGAGAGAGATCCCCCTTTGTCGCCATCAGGCAAACACCCAACATGGCAACCCAAACATAAAAAATAGCGCTTTTTGACGCTCGTTTTTGATAAACCAAGCGATTGTAAAAGAGGATAAAGACAGGACTGATAAACTGTAAAATAGTTGCTGTCGCAGCATTTGAGTATTCTACACAGAGATAGAAAAAATACTGAACTGAAAAAATCCCCAAAATAGCATAGGCTAAAAAGGGCAGGTAATTTTTCTTATCTCGCCAAATATCTAGCACTTGCGATTTTAATTGCATCGCAGACCAAATGAGCACAAGACTCCCTGCTAGTGTCAAACGCATAGAGGTAATCCAGCCAGAGGACACTTGATAATGAGTAAAGAAATACTCTCCTAGAATCCCACAGATTCCCCAGATTAAGCCAGATAGGAGCGAATAAATGGTTCCTTTAACAATCTTTTTCTGATACTGATTCATACCTTTATTGTAACACGAAAGGAAAAAAGAAAAAAGTGGCAATCCATTGATTAGCCACTTCATTTAGAAAAGTTTAAAGAACTTAACGTCTCGTCGTTGAAGAAGAAGGTCTAGTAGCGCTTGAATTGCTACTGTTGTTAGAACTACTACTTGAACTGTTATTCGAACTAGTACTTGAGCTAGAAGGAGTTGGCAATGTGCTAACGATACTTGACCAAGCATTTTGGTAATCTGCTTCACTTCCTCCAATAGCAAAGTGATAGCTTGTCGTAGGAGCTCCCGCCTTATTAGCCCAATAGCTCGTTACAGTAGAACCTGAAAGATCAACTGTTTTTCCATTAACGGATACTTTGCCTGGCTTCTGCCCCGTAGATCTGAGAACCTGAGATTGAGTCACACTAGAGTCAAGATTAAAGCGTTCATTGCCCCAAACACCAGGCTCAGCCTGTTGAATAGCATTGACCAAGTAGGCCATATATTTGGCATTTCGATAATGCCCAGCCCCCTTAGCCATTGGGCGGTTGTCGTCATGCCCTAGCCAACCACCTAGAGTCAATCTTGGCGTCGAAAGCATGAGCCACATGTTTTCATCTTCATTGGTTGTACCAGTCTTACCAATCCAGTCTGCACGAGCTAAGCTTGAATTGATAGAAGCCAAATCCGTTTGGAAACTTGAAGTGATTCGAGATGAAATCACCTCACGAAGCAAACTCTGCATAATTGTTGCTGTTGCCTTCGAGTACACTTGAACTGGCTTGTCTTGGAATTCATAGATTACTCTACCGTCAGATGATTCAATCTTAGAAATCACATGTTTCTGATGGTAAACACCGTTATTAGCAATTGTTTGATAACCATTAGTATGCTGGGCAACTGTGACTTCAATCCCACCACCCATAGGCAGACTTTCGATACCGTACTCTGGAATCTCGTAACCCATTTTCTCCATGTAACCCTTGACATCCACACCCTTCTCACGCAGCATTCGATAGGTCCAATAGGCTGGGATATTCCACGAATAGTTCAAGGCTTCACCCAAAGTCATCATGCCTGTACCTGGACTATTTACATACATGATAGGATTGCCATTAGAGAATTTTGTCGGATAATTGGACAAGATACTAGCGCTACCCATCAAGCCTTGGTCAATGGCAATACCGTAGGCCAATAAAGGCTTGGTTGTAGAGGCTGGCGAGCGCTTAGTGTCAAAGGCGTGATTGTTTTGGTTTATTTGGTAATTACGACCACCAACAAAGCCTAGAACAGCCCCCGTTTTATTGTCCATCAAAACATTCCCTACTTCAGGCTGGCCAGTCGAATCATCTACCAAACGACCGTAGTTAGCAACTGCATTTTGCATGGCAGTATGGATTTTTTTATTGATTGTTGTCGTGATTTTATAGCCACCGTTACTTAGTTCCTGCTCAGCTCGCTCATGATAGGCCTTTTGAACTGCTTCCTTTTTCAACTCCTGACTAGAGACATTGTCCTGTTGAACTAAATAATCATACATACGGTCTGTCGCTTCAGCCATAGCCGTAAAGTAAAGGTAATCCCTCGAAACAGCATTGATAGTTCCTGATGGCAAAAAATCTTGTTTGAGATTATAATCCTTGTACTGGTCGTATTCTTCCTGAGTCAGAGCACCCGTACGGTACATGTTGTAGAGAACATCCTTGCCCCGCTTCAAACCAAGTTTTAAGTCTTCATCACTCTTTAACTCTCCAGTATTTTCATAAGGGGAATAAGTAATCGGACTCTGTGGCAAACCTGCTAAGAAAGCGGCTTGAGGAATACTCAACTTGTTGGCATCGATACCGAAAATCCCTTCAGCAGCTTGCTGAGCACCTGCAATATTCTGTCCTTTATGATTTCGACCAAAGGGAGCGACATTGAGATAAGTGGTCAAGATTTCATCCTTGCTCATACTGCGTTCCAAGGCAAGGGCATCGACAATTTCTGTAGCCTTACGAGCCAAAGTCGGAGCATCTCCGACCACTTGTTGCTTGATTAACTGTTGGGTCAAGGTCGAGCCCCCGCTAGATGAACCCAAACCTGCAAAGGTTCCCAAAGTCGCCCGAATCACAGCTTTTGGCACAACCCCGTTATGTTCAAGAAAATGTTCGTCCTCAGTAGCAACGATAGCCTTTTTGAGATTGTCTGATATCTCCTCAGATGAAACAGAAGTTCGCAGTAGGTCGCTCTCGATAGAAGCAATGACACTCCCATCTGCATAAACAATTTCTGAGATGGAAGAAATATTTTTAACCTGCTTGACCAAGTCCTCCGATTGGGGAACCTTGGCCTTGTCAAACAAAGCAACTCCATAACCAAGAGCTACACCAGCACCAAAAAGCCCACCGATAAAGCCTAGAATAAAGAGAGTATTCAAAATTCCTTTGATAACAACTAAAATGCTACCTAGGATAGCCAGAACTTTCCCACTTGTCCCATCCGACTGCTTCTCTTCTGAGACTTTCTCTGATTTTTTATGATTTATGTTTGATTTTACTAGCTGGAAAAATTCCAGCATTTTTCGTTTTAATTCATTTAATTGATTTTGCATGGATTTCCTCACTCTATCTATTATACCATAAAAGGTAAACTTTCAATAAAATAGCCACTTTCTTCCTTATTCTACTAGGCTATTGCCCAAGTTTGTGATACAATAGGTAGAAACAATATTTTTAAAAAGGAGAAAAGACACATGCACATTTTTGATGAGCTAAAAGAGCGTGGTTTGATTTTTCAAACGACTGATGAAGAAGCTTTGCGTAAAGCCCTAGAAGAAGGTCAAGTTTCTTATTATACTGGCTACGATCCAACTGCTGACAGCCTTCACCTAGGCCACCTTGTCGCAATCTTGACAAGTCGTCGCTTGCAGCTAGCAGGTCATAAACCTTATGCGCTCGTTGGCGGTGCTACAGGTCTCATTGGAGATCCGTCCTTCAAAGATGCTGAACGTAGTCTCCAAACAAAAGACACAGTAGATGGCTGGGTCAAGTCTATCCAAGGACAACTTTCTCGCTTTCTTGACTTTGAAAATGGTGAAAATAAAGCTGTCATGGTCAACAACTACGACTGGTTTGGCAGCATCAGCTTCATTGACTTCCTCCGTGATATCGGAAAATACTTCACTGTCAACTACATGATGAGTAAGGAGTCTGTGAAAAAACGGATTGAAACAGGAATTTCTTACACTGAGTTTGCTTACCAAATCATGCAAGGGTACGACTTCTTCGTTCTTAACCAAGACCATAACGTAACGCTTCAAATCGGTGGTTCTGACCAGTGGGGAAATATGACAGCTGGTACCGAATTACTTCGTCGTAAGGCTGATAAGACTGGCCACGTTATCACTGTTCCATTGATTACAGATGCAACTGGTAAGAAATTTGGTAAATCAGAAGGAAACGCCGTCTGGCTTAATCCTGAAAAGACTTCTCCATACGAAATGTACCAATTTTGGATGAACGTTATGGACGCAGACGCTGTTCGCTTCTTGAAGATCTTTACTTTCTTGTCACTTGATGAGATTGAAGAAATCCGTAAACAATTTGAAGCAGCTCCACACGAACGCTTAGCTCAAAAAGTCTTGGCTCGTGAAGTCGTTACACTCGTTCACGGCGAAGAAGCTTACAAAGAAGCCCTCAACATCACTGAGCAACTCTTTGCAGGAAACATCAAAAACCTTTCTGTTAAAGAACTCAAACAAGGACTTCGTGGAGTGCCAAACTACCAAGTTCAAGCAGATGAAAACCACAATATCGTTGAACTGCTCGTCTCATCTGGTGTAGTTAACTCAAAACGCCAAGCCCGTGAAGACGTCCAAAACGGAGCTATCTACGTAAACGGCGACCGCATCCAAGACCTTGACTATGTCTTGAGTGACGCAGATAAGTTAGAGAACGAACTGACCGTTATCCGCCGTGGGAAGAAAAAATATTTTGTATTGACTTACTAAACTGTTCAACATTTACCTATAAAAAAAGGAGTTAACCTCGAGAAAGGTAACTCCTTTTTGCTGTTAATAACTCTCATCTATCTATTTTTAATAGACAGGCTACGCAGTACAATGCGCAAGGTTGTTAGATTATGTAAGATAGAGAGATTTGAAGGACTGAGCCAATTAAATAAGCCAAAGCCAATCAAACTACTATTTACGACAACGGTATCTTGAATATTCTTCTTGATGAGTGTTTGCAAAGATGATGATAGCCAATCCAACTCTTGGAAGAAATCCAAACGATTATCTAACAATAAGATATCGCTCATCTGCTTAGAAATATCTGCACTCTCATTCATCACCACACCGATATCTGATAGGGTTAGAGCAGCTGAGTCATTCAACCCATCCCCAACCATCAAAATAGTGTGACCTGCTTTCTGTAGTTCCTCTACTAACTCAAATTTCCCATCAGGTTTCAAGTCTGTATAGACCTGATCAAAGGGCAAATCTTTGACTAATTCCTCTGTTCTAACCAAGGTGTCCCCTGTTGCCAGAATCAATTTTTTCCCTTGTGCCTTAAGTTGCTCCAAGGCTGCTTTTGCTTCTTTTCTCAAAGGAGTATGAATGCAGAACATTCCAATCAATTCATTCTGATAAGCCAAGAATAAGAGATTGTAGTGACTCTTGTACTCTTCAATTAAAACATTTTGTTCTGAACTGATATGAATCTGCTCATCCTGCATCAAGACATAATTCCCAATAAGAACTGGTTGCCCATCTATATGAGATTTGATCCCCTTGCTTGCGATATATTGGAGTTTCCCATGCATTTCCTCATGTTCAATTCCCTCTATCTCAGCTTGCTTGACGATGGCATTAGCAATAGGATGATAAATGTGTTCCTCAAGACAGGCACTGATTCTGAGAATATCTTCCTCACTATAGTTCCCAAAAGGTAACACCTTTTCAACTATAGGATAACTAGTTGTGATTGTTCCCGTCTTATCAAACAAGAAAGTATCAACTTCCAGATATTTCTCCAGAACATCCCCATCCTTAATCACCATTTCACGGTTCAACCCCTCCTTGATAGCTGTTAAATAAGCTACAGGAGTAGAGATTTTCAAAGCGCAGGAGAAATCGACCAATAGGAAAGAAATAGCCTTAGAAAAAGAACCTGTTAATAGGTAAGTCAGACCAGCCCCCAAGAAATTATATTTGACGACCTTGTCCGCCATTTTGATGAAATAGCGTTGTTTCGTTTTCTTGTTTTCTTCAGATTTCTTCATCAACTCAATCAGCTGTAAAATCCGGCTGTTCATCTGATTATCGGTTACACGAATGCGCAACTCTCCAGTTTCTAATACTGTATTTGCACAAACCAAATCAGACTCTCTTTTTTCAACTGGAAAACTCTCTCCCGTCAAGGAACTTTCGTTGACCATACCTAAACCTGAAACTACTTGTCCATCAAACAGAATTTCATTTCCTTGAGATAGGACCAAGACATCTCCTATTTGAACATCGGAACTCTTGATACTAACGACCATATCCCCCTGTACTAGAAATACATCGCTCTCTTTTGCAAGAAGGCTTTGTTCTAAATCTGTTGCAGTTTTTTTCAAGGACCACTGATCTAAATGATTCCCCAAATCAAGCATAAACATGATATTGCTAGCTGTCTTGGATTGGTTCATAAACAAGGACAATAAAATCGCCGAACAGTCCAAGACCTCCATCGTTAGTTCCTTACGCGCTAGTGTTTGATAGGCTTCTCTGATATAGCCCAAAGCCTGATAACAAGTCCATATATAGCGAATAGGATAAGGCACAAAACTACGAAAAATCATACGCTTAATCGCTGCACCTGAAACAATAGAATAAGCACTCTCTTCTCTACGAATGGGAAGAGTCATCAACTCAGAAACTTTCCCTTTATCAATTCTTTTTAAAAAGGCTTCTGCATTATCTAATACAGAAAAGCCTTCTTTTATACGTAGAGTAAAGTGCTGTTGATCCATGTAAAACTGGATAGACTCAATCCCCTTTTCATCTCTCGCCAAGGAACGAAGATAGTCTTGAATATCCAAGGTGAGTGAAAAAGAAGATGATAGTCGGATATGTTGGTATCCTCTATGTAGCACTTTAAAAGACATATTATTCTCCTATAAGGCTATCTAATTGCTCTTCTTTTTTCTCTTGCTCGTACAAATATTTGGCATCTTGCAAGACATCGTCTCCATGTTGTTTCACCACAGAAACAGATGCATCTAGCCCGTCTTTCAACTTGTAAGCCTTAGCCAAAGCTTTAGAATAACCTTTTTTAGCTTCCTTACTTGCTAAGATTTTCAAGCCAAGGGTACCAAATGCGACACCACCCAAAAAGAGTGATGATTTTTTCGCAACTTTTGCAACGGTTAATACTTCTTTTAACATACTTATTTCCTCCTTATCATTATTATATAGCAATTTAGATATAAA
>OKVI01001229.1_pt1 | contig 10819 bp, 8 predicted proteins | sample 1607001 | NCBI WGS metagenome assembly OKVI01 (sample SAMN03281018, study PRJEB24777) | human gut metagenome | isolation source: fecal sample PR128 from 1 month old male Malay infant, vaginal delivered...
AAACGAGGAGAAGTGACATGACGCGTGCACCCCATTCAGCCGTTGCCATCGACGCTGCCCGTCAGCGTGGCGACGCGGCTCTCATCGGCTACCTTCCCGTCGGCTTCCCGTCTGTCGAGGATTCGATTCGCGCGGGCAAAGTTCTGGCGGATTGCGGCGTTGACGTCATCGAACTCGGCTTCCCCTACTCGGATCCCGGAATGGATGGCCCGACGATCCAGCAAGCGACAGTCGCTGCTCTCGAGCGTGGTACCCACCTCGAGGACCTCTTCCACGCGGTGGACGAGCTGACCTCGTACGGAATTTCGACCTGTTCGATGACCTACTGGAATCCGGTTGAGTGGTGGGGCGTTGAGCGTTTCGCAAAGGATTTTGCTGCCGTGGGCGGTTCTGGCCTCATTACCCCTGACCTGCCGCCCGAAGAGGGCGCACAGTGGGAGGCCGCGTCGGATAAGTACGACCTGGAACGCATCTACCTGAGCGCCCCCTCCTCTCCCGAGCACCGCCTCAAGCTCATCGCCGAGCACTCGCGCGGCTGGGTGTACGCGGCCTCGTCGATGGGTGTCACGGGCGCGCGTGCGGCTGTTGGCGCGCATGTCGCTGACGTTGTCGCGCGTACTCGCGCCGCTGGCGCCGAGCGCGTGTGTGTGGGCCTGGGCGTCTCCAATGGCGCGCAGGCCCGTGAGATCGGCGCATATGCGGACGGAGTCATCGTCGGTTCCGCGCTGGTGAAGACGCTCTTCGACGACTCGATCGACCGTGGTCTGAAGGCTCTCGGTGAGCTTGCCACCGAACTGAAGGCCGGCGTTAGCGGGGCCCGCGCGTGAACACCCTCGTCGCTGTCGGCATCCCATCGCCTTCGCAGGGCGTCTGGCACCTCGGCCCGATCCCGCTGCGCGCCTACGGCATCATTATTGCCGTCGGCATGATCATCGGCGTCTGGTGGACCGCTCGCCGTTACCGTGCTCGCGGAGGAAATCCTGACACGCTCTACGACGTGGCCCTCTGGGCGATTCCGCTCGGAGTTGTGGGTGCGCGGATTTATCACGTCGTCACGTCCCCGGATGCCTACTTTGGCCCGGGTGGTGATCCGATGCTCGCCTTCCAGATTTGGCGCGGTGGCCTCGGAATTTGGGGTGGCGTCGCCTTCGGTGCGCTGGGTGCATTTTTTGCCGTCAAGCGTGCAGGAGTGCGCTTCGGCCCGATTGCTGATTCTTTGGCCCCGGCGCTGCTCGTTGCGCAGGCCATCGGGCGGTGGGGAAACTGGTTTAACCAAGAGCTCTTCGGCGCTCCGACAACAATGCCGTGGGGACTTCAGATCGACGTAGCCCACATGCCCGCCGGGTATCCGGCGGGAACCTTATTCCACCCGACGTTCCTCTACGAGTGCCTGTGGAACCTTGCCGCAGCCGCCATTATCGTGTGGCTCGATCGTCGTCACCGCTTCGCCGGTGGCCAGGTGTTCGGTCTGTACCTGATGGCGTACACAGCGGGACGCAGCTGGATCGAAATGCTGCGCATCGATGATGCGCACCGAGTTCTCGGTCTGCGCCTCAACGTGTGGACGTCCCTGCTCGTGTTCGTGCTCGGTGTGCTTGTGTTCGTCGTCGCTGGTCGGCTGGGACGCCCGACGACCGTCGATGCACACGACGCCGAATCCGCGGCGGATGACGAGCAAGCGGAGGACCAGGCTGCCCCCGAAGGCAGTGACGCTGACGATATCGTCGGTGCTGGGGTGAGTGAAGAAAAGTCCGCTAACGAGAGCACTCTCGAGTCGTTCTGATCCCGAGCTTCGTCGTTTTTCTCCGCGCGGAGGTCCTACCACAGGCGGATTCATGGGAATGATCACGTCGACCCGGAGCGGATCCTCCTCGTTTCAACTGTGATTGGGCGGTAAACTCTTATCTATGCGTCGAGCTAAGATTGTCTGCACTATTGGACCTGCTACTGATTCTCCTGAGCAGCTCCAGGCACTGGTGGACGCCGGCATGGATGTCGCGCGTATTAACCGGTCGCATGGAAAGGCTGAGGAACACGAGGCCGTTATTGAGCGCGTGAGGAAGGCGTCTGCGACGTCCGGTCGCGCGGTCGCTGTCCTGGTTGACCTCCAGGGCCCCAAGATCCGCCTGGAAACCTTCCAGGATGGCCCCCAGGAGCTCAAGATCGGTGACACGTTCACCATCACCACCCGTGATGTTCCCGGCACGAAGGAACTGGTCGGGACGACCTTCAAGGGGCTTCCCGGCGACTGCGCTCCCGGTGACCGCTTGCTGATCGACGACGGCAACGTCGCGGTCCGCGTCGTCGAGGTGACGGATACCGATGTCGTGACCCGCGTCGAGGTTCCCGGCATGGTCTCGGACCACAAGGGCCTCAACCTTCCCGGCGTTGCCGTGTCCGTCCCCGCCCTGTCTGAAAAGGATAAGGAAGACCTGCGCTGGGGCATTGAGCAGGATGCCGACTTCATCGCGCTGTCCTTCGTGCGTTCCGCGCAGGACATCAAGGACGTCCACGAGATCATGGACGAGATGGGCAAGCGCATCCCGGTCATCGCCAAGATCGAAAAGCCGCAGGCCGTTGAGGCGCTGGAAGAGATCGTCGAGGCATTTGACGGCATCATGGTCGCCCGCGGTGACCTCGGTGTTGAGATGCCCCTGGAAGCCGTGCCGCTGGTTCAGAAGCGCGCGATTGAGCTTGCTCGTATCGCCGCTAAGCCGGTCATCGTCGCGACGCAGGTTATGGACTCGATGATCAAGAACCCGCGCCCCACGCGTGCCGAGGCCTCCGACTGCGCGAACGCCATCCTTGATGGCGCCGATGCGGTCATGCTGTCCGGTGAGACGTCGGTCGGTGCCTTCCCGATTGAGACCGTCCGTACGATGGCCGCCATCATCGAGTCGACGGAAGAAAACGGTGGTGAGCGCATCGCCTCGATCCCCGGTTTCTACGCTGATCGTGCGGGTGTTATCTGCGAAGCTGCCGCTCGTATCGCCGAGCACCTGGATGCCCGTTACCTGGTGACGTTTAGCCAGTCCGGCACGTCGGCGCGTCTGCTCTCACGCATGCGCCGTCCGATCCCGATGCTGGCGTTCACGCCGCTCGAGTCGACGCGTCGTCGCCTCGCGCTGTCCTGGGGTATTCAGACCTACCGTGTTCCCGAGGTACAACACACGGACGACATGGTGTGGCAGCTCGATCAGGTCGTGCAGTCCTCGCACCTGGCGGACATCGGTGATCAGCTCGTGATCGTTGCCGGTATGCCGCCGGGCATCGCTGGCTCCTCGAACATGCTGCGTATCCACGAAGTCGGAGATGAAGCCGACTATGCGATTGGCGGTCTGCGCCACGCGTGAGATGCGTGAGTAGTGGGGGCCCTGGCGATGAGCCAGGGCCCCCACTGTTTTTGTTTCGTCACGTGGACAAAACGGGATTCGTGGAATAAAGTACACGGATACACGTTGAGACACGTGGACGCCGCACCAACGACGGCGCGGCACACGCAGCAAAGTGCTGCTCGGCGTGCTCAGAAATGCCTGTGCGATCAAAGCATGTTTTCTGGGGCGCCCGAAGAGAAGAAGATGGAGGAAGAAAAATGAATACGAACATCCGGACCGTGTCGGTCCACGACACTCTGTTTGGTCGTGTGGCCAACAACCTGGAGGTCGGCCAGCTCTCGCGCGCCGTTGAGCCCTGGTTTGCTGACTTCCACGATTCGAGGGTCAAGCAGGCTATCGCCGATCTTGACGAGCCGGCCCGCAGGGGCGCGGCTGCCGAGTACCTCGGTCTCGAACTGAGCGTCGTGGCCTGAGTCGACAGGGGCCGACAAGCATTGCTTGTCGGCCCCTTTTCCGTCTGCGGTTTTGATGTATCAATTGTGGTGCGCACGTCGCATATGCGCTGAAATGCCGGTACCATTAGGAGCACGTACTCCACTGGCGGTACCCCGAGTGGGATTCGAACCCACAACAAGCCGGGTTTGAGCCGACCGCCTCTGCCAGTTGGGCTATCGGGGCTTCGCGTGTGCGAGACCCACAATAGAGCAGCTGAGCAAACCGATCAAACTGAGGAATATGACAATGAGTGAAGAGCAGGCTGAACCGCGTCGCGTCCTCGTCGCAGAAGACGAGGGGTTGATTCGTCTCGATATCGTTGAGACGCTCACCCAGGCGGGGTTCGAGGTCGTCGGCGAGGCCGCCGACGGTGAGGAAGCTGTCGAGCTGGCACTCGAGCTCGAACCCGATCTGTGTGTGATGGATGTCAAGATGCCGAAGATGGATGGCATCACAGCAGCGGAAAAGATCTTGCAGGAACTGTCGTGCGCCGTCGTCATGCTCACCGCCTTCTCGCAGACGGAGCTTGTCGAGCGCGCGCGTGACGCCGGTGCGATGGCTTACGTCGTGAAGCCGTTTAGCCCGGCCGACCTGATTCCCGCCGTTGAGATTGCTCTGTCGCGTCACGCTGAGATCGAGTCGCTTGAGGACCAAATCGCCGATCTGTCTGATCGCTTCGAGACTCGTAAGCGCGTTGACCGCGCCAAGGGCCTGCTGATGAAGAACATGGGAATGAGCGAGCCTGAGGCCTTCCGCTGGATCCAGAAGACGTCGATGGATCGTCGTCTGTCGATGCGTGAGGTCGCTGACGCGGTCATCAACCAGGTTGACGACTGAGAGTCGCGCATGCGAATGGGGAGGGTCATGACCCTCCCCATTGCTGTTTCTTGACCCTCAGTCGTGGCTAGAGCGCACGAGGATTCGGTTAGTGACGCGTGCGACTGAGATAAGGCGGTCGGCCTCGTCCCTGATCTCCACAGTGTGGACGGTTGACGAGCGCCCCAGGTGGACGGCGGTTGCGGTCGCGGTGATGATCCCTTCCCGTCCAGCGCTGATATGCGATGCGTTGAGTTCGGTGCCGACGGCGTAGGCCTGCTTGCCGGGGTTTGTCTCGCGCGCATGAATCTGGGCCGCGAAGGATGCAGCCGTCTCGGCAAGTGCTGCGGAAGCACCTCCGTGCAGAATGCCAGCGCTCTGGCGGTTTCCGTCGATCGGCATCGAGATGACGGTGCGCACAGCACTGTGCTCGACAACCTCCATGCCGGTGGCTTCCATGAGGGTTCCGGGCCAGTGTGCACCGACCCAGCCACCGCGGGCGAGGGGATCGGGTGAGGAAGACTGCGTGTGTTTCGTCTGGTGATCGTGTGTCATGGCATCTAGGGTGGCATGTGTGAGTGACACTGTGCTGATTATTGATGGCCATTCCATGGCGTTTCGCGCCTTCTATGCGCTCCCGCCGGATAACTTTGTGACGGCCACAGGCCAGCACACGAACGCTGTTTATGGCTTCGTTTCAATGCTGACGCGCTTGTTGGAGACCGAGCGGCCGACGCATATCGCGGTCGCTTTCGATGTGTCGAGGCACTCATTCCGTACTGAGGAGTACCCGGAGTACAAGGGCACGCGCGACGCGACGCCCGAAGAATTTAAGGGGCAGGTGGAGCTCATCCGCGAGGTGCTTGATGCGATGGGTATCGTGTCTCTGTCCCGTGAGGGTTTTGAGGCCGACGATATCCTTGCGACTCTCGCGTATCGTGCAGGTCATGAGGGATCGACTGTTCTGGTGGTGTCCGGCGATCGTGACTCGTTCCAGACGGTGACCGACAACGTGACTGTGCTCTATCCCGGCACGGGGCCTGGTGATCTGCGCCGTATGACTCCGCAGGCAGTCGAAGACAAGTACGGCGTACCGCCGCATCGTTACCCCGAGATCGCTGCAATCGTGGGGGAGACGTCGGATAACCTGCCTGGTGTGCCAGGTGTGGGACCGAAGACCGCCGCGCAGTGGATTAACAAGTTTGACGGTCTCGATAACCTGCTGGCGCGTGCCGATGAGATCGGTGGAAAGCGCGGCGCTGCACTGCGTGAACACATGGACGACGTGGCGCGCAATCGTCGTCTCAATCGTCTGCTCACCGACATGGACCTTGAGGTGTCGCTGAGCGATCTCGCGCGTCGTCCAACGGATATTGCCGCCGTCGACCGTCTCTTCGACTCTCTCGAGTTTGGGCGTCTGCGCCAGAAGGTGCGCGAGGTCGCCGGTGTCGGCATGGGGGAGGGGCCCGTCGACGAGACTCACGAACCCGCTACCGAAGTCGAGATCAAGGTCATGGTTGCCGACGCCTCGACCGACATCGCGCAGTGGGCGGGCAGTCACTCCAGCCTCGCTCTTCTCGTCGAAGGGGATACGCGGCCCGTGCGTGGGGATATCACCCGTGTCGTCCTAGCATCCGGCAGCGACGCACTCGTCATCGATCCCGTCGAACTCAGCCCCGCACAGGAGGAAGCTCTCGGTGACGTTCTTGCCACGGCCTCGTCCCTGATCGTGCATGACGCGAAGGGCACACGTCATGCGCTCGCTTCGCGCGGCTGGACTCTCGGCGGCGTCGCGTTCGATACCATGCTGGCTGCCTATCTCGCGCATCCCGATCAGCGCTCCCACAAGCTCGAAGATGTTCTGTCGCGTGTCCTCGGCGTCGTGATCGAGGAAGAGAAAGGTGACTCTGAGGCTCTCTTCGATCTCGGCGACATGGGAGCTGGCCCGAGCGCAGCCCAGGTGCGCGCTGGGAAGTTGGCCGCCCACCTGCACCCGCTTGCCTCCACTCTGCGCTCGCGTCTGGAGGAAAGCTCCGAAGCCTCTCTTCTCACCGACATGGAGATGCCCCTGTCGATCTTGCTCGGTCAGATGGAAGACATCGGCATTGCCGCAGACACGTCCGTGCTCGATGGGCTCTCCGACGAGCTCGGCAAGGCCGTCGATGCCGCGCGCGAGGGAGCGTGGGCCGCGGCGGGACGCGAGGTCAACCTATCGAGCCCCAAGCAGCTCCAGGAGCTCCTGTTCGATCACTTCGGCTTGCCTAAGACGAAGAAGACGAAGACCGGGTACACGACGAACGCCGAGGCCTTGGCTGATTTGCACGCGAAGACGGCGGATGAGGGGGGAGCGGGGCATCAGTTCCTTGGGTTCCTGCTCACCCACCGCGACCGCATCAAGCTCAAGCAGATGGTGGACTCCCTGTCCGCCACCGTGGCCTCGGATGGACGCATCCACACGACGTTCTCTCAGGTTGCGGCGGCCACGGGTCGCCTGGCGTCCTCCGACCCGAACTTGCAGAACATCCCCGCGCGCAGTGCCGACGGTATGCGTATCCGTGGCGCCTTCGTTGCGGGTGAAGGCTTTGAGTCACTGATGAGCGCGGACTACTCGCAGATCGAAATGCGCCTGATGGCGCACCTGTCCGGAGATGAGGCGCTCATTGAGGCGTTCAACTCCGGTGAGGACCTGCATCGGACCATGGCGTCAATGGTGTTCGGCACTCCAGTCGCCGAGGTGACAGGTGAGGAACGCTCGCGTATCAAGGCCACCTCATACGGACTGGCCTATGGTCTATCCTCCTACGGCCTCGCCGCCCAGCTCGGTATTCCCGTGCCCGAGGCCGCCGCCCTGCGTGATCGCTACTTCGAACGCTTCGGGAAAGTCCGCGACTACCTCGAAGGACTCGTTGCGCAGGCGCGAGCTGACGGATACACCCAGACCATGTTTGGTCGGCGCCGCTACCTACCCGACCTGCGCTCCTCGAACCGCCAGCGTCGTGAGATGGCTGAGCGTGCCGCCCTGAATGCACCCATTCAAGGCAGCGCGGCAGACATCGTGAAGATCGCGATGATGAACGTTGCGACCGCATTGGCCGAGGCGGGACTCGCGTCGCGGCTCCTCGTCCAGATTCACGACGAATTGCTACTCGAAGTCGCTCCTGGTGAGGCAGCGAACGTCGAGAGCATCGTCCGAGACAAGATGGCCACCCCCGTCGAGCTTTCCGTGCCGCTTGATGTCGCTATTGGGATCGGCGCGTCTTGGCAGCTCGCGGCGCACTGACGGTCAAGACGACGCGACGCATGCCACGGAAAGTGTCGCCAAATTCGTCACATTTGCCCGTCAAAGGCTGCTAAACTAAACCCCAGTGTCTGGGGACAGGTGCATCCGCAACAGTCTTCAGGCGCTGGAACTGTCCATCTACTATCCAGTCCGTTTCGGAGAAACTACTACATGACCACCAACACGCCGCAGGTCGCTATCAACGACATTGGTTCGGAAGCAGACCTGATCGCAGCCATCGACGAGACCATCAAGTACTTCAACGATGGTGACATCGTCGAGGGCACTGTCGTCAAGGTCGACCACGACGAGGTCCTCCTCGACATCGGCTACAAGACCGAGGGTGTCATCCTCTCTCGCGAGCTGTCCATCAAGCACGACGTCAACCCCGACGACGTTGTCGCCGTGGGCGACCAGATCGAGGCGCTCGTCCTCCAGAAGGAAGACAAGGAAGGCCGCCTCCTCCTGTCGAAGAAGCGTGCGCAGTACGAGCGCGCGTGGGGCCAGATCGAGAAGATCAAGGAAGAGGACGGTGTCGTTACCGGTACCGTCATCGAGGTCGTCAAGGGCGGCCTGATCCTCGACATCGGCCTGCGTGGCTTCCTGCCCGCCTCCCTCGTCGAGATGCGTCGCGTCCGCGACCTCGCCCCCTACATCGGTCGCGAGATCGAAGCGAAGATCATCGAGCTCGACAAGAACCGCAACAACGTGGTCCTGTCCCGCCGCGCATGGCTCGAGCAGACCCAGTCCGAGGTCCGCACGAACTTCCTGCACACCCTCCAGAAGGGCCAGGTGCGCACCGGCGTCGTCTCCTCCATCGTCAACTTCGGCGCATTCGTCGATCTCGGTGGTGTCGACGGCCTGGTTCACGTCTCCGAGCTGTCCTGGAAGCACATCGACCACCCGTCCGAGGTCGTCGAGGTTGGCCAGGAAGTCACCGTCGAGGTTCTCGACGTCGACATGGATCGCGAGCGCGTCTCCCTGTCGCTCAAGGCCACCCAGGAAGATCCGTGGCAGGCATTCGCCCGCACCCACGCCATCGGCCAGGTTGTGCCCGGCAAGGTCACCAAGCTGGTTCCCTTCGGCGCGTTCGTGCGCGTCGAGGACGGCATCGAGGGCCTCGTCCACATCTCCGAGCTGGCTCAGCGTCACGTCGAGCTGCCCGACCAGGTTGTCAAGGTTGGCGAAGAGGTCTTCGTCAAGGTCATCGACATCGACCTCGAGCGTCGCCGTATCTCCCTGTCCCTCAAGCAGGCCAACGAGGGCGTGGACCCGAACTCTGAAGAGTTCGATCCTTCGCTCTACGGTATGGCCGCCGAGTACGACGAGAACGGCAACTACAAGTACCCCGAGGGCTTCGATCCGGAGACCCAGGAGTGGATGGAAGGCTTCGACGCTCAGCGCGAGGCTTGGGAAGCCCAGTACGCCGAGGCTCAGGCCCGCTGGGAGGCCCACAAGGCTCAGGTCCGCAAGGCCCTCGAAGAGGACGCCGAAGCGGCTCCCTCCATCGAGGAGCAGGCCTCCTACTCGACCCCGGTCGACAACGAGGGCACCCTTGCTTCCGACGAGGCCCTGGCCGCGCTGCGTGAGAAGCTGACGAACAACTGAACCAGTCTTTGTGACTGACCTTCAACTCGTCAGTTCACGTTTGTGAACACATAGGTGGTGGCCCCCGGGTTTTCCTGGGGGCCACCTCTTTTTGTATGATTTCTGGCTGCCGCCAGATCTCCGACCGCCGCGAGGCCTGCCCGGTGCCTCGTCTCGAAGCCCGGCCAGGCCCCGCAGTCCTTGCGGCGGCCTCCAATCGGGCGGCGCTAGGCATGCTCCGGCCAGGCCCCGCAGTCCTTGCGGCGGCCTCCAATCGGGCGGCGCTAGGCATGCTCCGGCCAGGCCCCGCCGCCGCCCACGTGCACCGCAGCCAGGCCCCTAGGTCTTGTGATGATGGGTTACTCAACAATGTCGCACGTAATTCCCTTGCGTGTCTTTCATACGTTGAAGTTGCATCGTTGGAATTGCAACGTTTTGAGAGGGGCTCGAATACTGACCGTTGGAAATTATGTGCGACTTTTGTTCTGGCTGACGTCGTGGTCTCGTCGCACAGACAACGAGACCCCGCTCAACAATGATGCTGTGCGGGGTCTGGCGCTGACAGTGATCAGGTCGCCGAGCGCTTCATCACTGCCAGGTCGACGCACGCGCCGATCATTGCCGCGACGACGGTGGGGAGGATCCAACCGAGCTGATTTGCTTGAAGCGGGCTCACCATGAGCACGGAGTTGAAAGCGTCTGTCGCTACGCCGACATGTGCCAGCGTCGTTGCCGCAGACCAAGCCGCTGCCATCCATGCGCTCAGACGGAACGTCCACAGTGCCGACGTTGCGAGGCGCATGGGGTGAGTGATGATCGTGACGAACACGACCGTGATCGCGACAGGGTAGAGGAAGGTGATGATCGGGACCGCGATCGCGAGTACAGAGCTGAGGCCTGCAGAGGACAGTGCGAAGGAAATAATCGTAAAGACGATCATCCATGCGCGGTAGGAGACCTGCGGGAGGAGACGGTGGAAGAACTCCGATGTCGCGGCGATCAAGCCGACGGCCGTCGTCATGCAGGCCGTCAGAACGATCAGGCCGAAGACAATCTGCCCGGGCCACCCCATCGTCATCTGAGCAGCATCGGCGAGCAGGGTTGCACCGTCGCTGTAGCTTTGAGCATTCGGAATCACGTGGCCGATGAGGCCCAGCCCCACGTAGACGACGCCGAGCAGCGAACCTGCGATAATCGCCGCCGTCGATGTACGACGAACGACCTTCGCGCCGATGCCTCCACCCGTATGTCCCAGCGACGTGACGACGATGATGCCGAAGGCCAGCGCGGCGATCGAGTCCATCGT
>OKVI01001237.1_pt1 | contig 10759 bp, 8 predicted proteins | sample 1607001 | NCBI WGS metagenome assembly OKVI01 (sample SAMN03281018, study PRJEB24777) | human gut metagenome | isolation source: fecal sample PR128 from 1 month old male Malay infant, vaginal delivered...
TACAGTTTTGAAATGGTGGTAAGTATGGAAAAAAATATTTCATTCATTCAAGTAAAAGAGCATAGGCAGTATAAGGATTGTGAAAATGCTATTTACTACATGGATCGATATTACTTTGCTATTAAAATTGGTGATAGAGGGTATAGAGAATATAGCGATAAACGTGATTATAAAATTTTGAGTAAGCCTAAATATCAATATAGAGAGCTTCCGTTATCTACCATGACGCAATATTGGGGCGATCGATATAACCAACATGCAAAACGATTGGAAGAGAAATTAGGTATTGAAATTCCCAAAGTTGAGTTGTCAGAATTAAAACGATTTAGAGAAGAAATTCCAATTTCGGAAGATTGGTAAATTGAATTTTGGACTTGATATTTTTGTTAAGCAATCTTTGGAGATTGGTGTACAAAAATATCGAGTTAGCAAACGAAGTGCGGTAGGAAAATAAAAAGCTACAGGGTAACCCCGTAGCTTTTTATTTTTGCACTCTCCATTTAGAAAAGTAATCTCTTAAATTTTCTTGATTTGAATTTGATTTATGGTTTTCTAAATCAAATTCACCACCAGTTAGCTCTTCAATATACGCTCCGATTTCGATCAATCGTTTAGTGCGAGCTGCACGAGCTTTTTTATTTTCTAATGCTTTGATTTTTCTTTCTAATTCTTGTTTTGCTTTTGCTTTTTCACGAGCCATTTTTTTCATTTCTGCAACTCGTTCTTTGGCATCTTGTTCACGCTTTTTAGCGTTCTCTAACTGTCCTTTTAAGCGGTCTAATTCGTTAGCCATAATATTCCTCCTCGTCATATAACTTTTACCTATTATACCGAATAAAAGGTTTTGCATGCAACTTCGTTGCATGCCCCCTCCTAATGCTATATACTTATGATAATTAATCATGAAGTTTATAGCATAATTTTAGGAGGGCGCACTTAGGACTTAATTTAAAAAATTAAGTCGTGCGTCCACTCCGTGGAGGGTTTAATGGCACTATATAGATTATCCGTTAAAGTAGGTTCAAAAGGTAGCGGTCGAGCTCATTTTGACTACATATCTGGAGACGGAAAATATAAACGTATAGGTACGGAAGATGACATTAGATTAACACGATCTAATGTCATTCCGTCATGGGCAAAATCTCCACGAGATTTTTGGAAAGAAGAAGAAAAAGTCGGAGACGGTTTTCGCAAAATTGAACTAGCTTTACCAATCGAATTAGAACCAAAAAATCAAGAACAATTAGTTGAACAATTCGTTAGGTACAATTTTAAAGATTATCCATGTACGTATGCTATTCATGATAGTAAAGACGGAAAAAACCCTCATGTTCATATTATGTTTTCAGAACGTAAGCGTGTAGAAAATCGTGAAGAACCGAGCCGTGAAAATTTTTTCAAAAAATCAAGAACACGAAAAGACGGCACAGTTAGTGGTGGTTATGCTAAAGATACAACGATAACCAAAGGTGCAGGACGAAAACAATGGTTGTTAGACTTAAGGCAAGATTGGGAACGAGGTCAAAACATTTATTTGGAACGTGTTAATACTCCTGCACGTGTTGATTGCCGTTCTTTAAAAGACCAAGGTCTTGATCGTGTTCCTCAAATTCATGTTGGAGCTAAAGCGTGGCGAATGAAAGAACGTAGTGAAAGGTTCTGCGAAAATATGGAAATCATATCCGCTAATACGAATATGAAACGTATTTCTGCAGAGCTTGATGAACTTCATCGTTCGATAGAACGAGTTGAAGTTGAATTGCGTGATATCTGGATTGAAAACTTATCTAATACTCATAAGCCGACTAATCGAGAGCCAGAAGGTGAAGGGCTTACTCTTGGTGTATATGGTGTTAGTGCTTTGACGTTCTATTCAAATGGAGTTGTTAGTGACTGTTGTGGAAGGAAATATGAGGCTAGTGATATTGCTAAATATCAGATTGGTGAGGAGCCTCGACTTCGTATAAGCGATAAGGCTTGGAAGATTACTGATGAGGCTAGAAAAGAACGATATATTCACTCAATCGAGCGTTCAAAGTGGCACAAAGAAGAACAGATGAGCAGGCGTGATGTTCTTGATAGCTTGCAGAAATTAGACGCAGGTTATGGCATTCACAGTGATATTAGATCAGCTCGCTTGAATAGTGAGGGCATACAATTGGAAATAGACCGCCTTATTTCGCATCCAAGGTGGGTAGAAATGCTTGCTAGTGTTAATCGACGTGAATTTGACTTTCAACGCCTTGTAGGCGAAATTTCGAAAAATGAAGCTTTTATTCAAGAATATGGAACTGATCTAGTCAGAGATTTGTGTTCTAAGCAAAAAATCCAAGAACCACTAGAACTACGGTATAGAACAAAAGTATTGCCTAGAGTGGTACGTGAACGAAGAGCAGAAATGAAGACAACGACAAAAGAACTTACTAGAGATACTGGTTTTAGTCGTTAAGTTGATAGTGATATAATATAATTAGGCAAAAGAAGTGAAGATACATCTAACATGTATGCACACAAAAAGGCACAGATATGAAATCTGTGCTTTTTTTTGTGTATGTATAACGTAGTGTGATATAATTAAATCAAGCTAGAAGTTGGATAACTTCAGATAAAACAACAAAAACCCACGGTGGCTAGACCGTGGGTTTTTTACTTTTTATAGAGAGCTACCTCTTGGGCTAGTTACTCGCTAGTATCACCTGTCTAACCACTTGCAAATGTAGTAGCTAGTTACACTTGCCATGACAGAGACTAAGAAGTTGGATAATATCTCCAAGATAAAACACCTCCTATCTGTTGCCAAATTGGAGGGAGCAACGATTAAATTATAGCGTGTATGTAAATTAGAAAATCGCTTTAGTATATTAAAGTGATTTTCTAATTTTGTCATGAAAAATATAAAAAAATCATTGATTATATTACGATTGAAAAAAATAGGGAAAAAATGTATTGATAATATAAGAATTTTAGTGATTTATTAGACAAATTTTTGAAAATTTGATAAAATAGGGAAAAAATGTATTGATAATATAAGCCCCCTAGGGGCTTATTGGGGGTATTTTAGGAGTGTTTAGAGCCTATGAAAAAGACTGTAGAAAGCCCTTTAGATAAGCGACTTTATACGCAAAAATTACAATGGTTTAGGGATGAAGGTTTTGAAGAGGTTGGACCTTTAGAATTTTATCGAGAATTATTTCCAGAAGGTACTTTTGAAGAGAAGGGAATTTTTAGTGGTAAGCCGAATGGAATTCTTGTACAAGTTAAAGAACGAGGGGAGCATAAGGTTATTACGGATGATTTAGAAGGTATTAGAGAGAGTTTAGGTCAAGAAAATGTTATTATGTCTCCTATTAGTTATTTTGGTAAGCGGAGATTAACAAAGAATGCTAGTTTGCTTCATGCAGTTGCGTTTGACTTAGATGGTCAAGGTATGAAAGAACTGATTAATGTTATTCATCAGATGAAAACTATTGATCCTTTATGGGATGGGAGAACTTTTTTACCTAAAGCGACTTATGTAGTGTTAAGTGGACATGGTTTGCATTTGTACTATTTTTTAGAAGAACCATTACCTATGAAAGCGTATATTCGTAGAGAAGTTGATAAAATTAAGAAAGGATTAACTTTACGGATATGGAATGATTATTGTACTAAGCTGTGGGATAATATCCAATTTCAACCAATTACGCAAGGATTTCGTATAGTAGGTAGTGCATCTAAAATGGGAGCGAAATATCCTGTTAGGGCATTCCGTTTAGGTGATAAATGGACTATACAGCAGTTGAATGACTACATTCCAGATGTTAAGTCTATGCTTGAATATAAGGGAAATATTGATGTAGTTGATGTGACACCAATTAATCAAGCTAAGAAGCTTTGGCCTGATTGGTATCAAAAACGTGTTGTAGAAGGTAAGAAAAAAGATCGTTGGTATATTAAACGAGATTTATATGATTGGTGGCTTCGTGAAATTACTAATAAAACTAAAGAGGGTCATAGATACTTTGCTATTATGACACTAGCAATTTATGCTAAAAAATGTGATATTTCATTTGATGAGTTGAAGCATGACGCCTATAATTTGCTTGAGCGTTTTGATAGCTTATCTACCAGTGAAGAAAATAGGTTTACTAAACATGATATTAAAGCTGGGTTACAAGCTTATAAAGAACCTGCTGTAAATTATCCAAGAGATACAATTTCTAAATTGAGTGGTATAGAAATTAAGGAAAATAAAAGGAACTATAGGACTAGAGCTGAGCACTTAAAAGGAGCTAGAGCATTACAAGAAATTTATAAACCTGATTGGAGAGCTGGTAATGGTAGACCTAATAAAGAACAATTAATAAAAGAATGGAGAATACATAATCCAGAAGGTAAAAAGATTGATTGTCATAGAGATACAGGCATAGATCCAAAGACGATTCGTAAATGGTGGAATTATGAGGATTCAGATAATGCTGAAATGATTCAATTAACTAAGTCTGTATTGATGCAGTTGAGATGTATAGAATCAGAATTAAGGCGACAAGGGCTTACTGCAATTGAATCCAATCAGGAATTAGAAAAAATAGCTATCAAAGAATATGGCCGTAAAAAAGGTGTAGATTATGTGCGACAATTTATAGATGGTGGTTATGGATTTTATGGAGATGGTATATGGAACGATGGGAAAATCAAGATATAATACTGTATAAATTATTAAAGTAATCTTTCTATTTTCAAAAATAAAAAAAGGATAGTCCTTTTTTATTAATTAAGGACTATCCTTTTTTATTTTGATTATATGTTATTAGTAGAGCTAATTTTTTCTTTTTCTTCATTAGCTATTACTTGGAGTATAATGCAGTATTTTAATAATCTAAGATATTTATGCTCTATGATTATAATGTAATCATTTTCTTTATTTGATAAGGTTAATGGAATATTGGCATCTCTACAGTGTCTGATAATTCTGCGGAGATTGTAATAATCTATTGTAATATCATCATCAGTAGATTCTTCATTGATATTAAATTTTATGACATTCTTTTCAGCAGCAGATAAGAAATTGCAATTATTCTCTGTCCATCCATTTGGGGTTTTGGTAAGAATTGTTGCTTTTATTTCTATATCATCGATTAGTAATGACATCAGTTTCTCCTTTGTTTTTTTAATGCTGATATTGCTAACTTGTATTGATTTAAATAACTCTGAAATTTATATAGGTCAAGTTCACCACCAGCAATACTTTCAATCATTGCACCAATTTCTATTAGTCGTTTAGTCCGTTCTTTACGTTCTTTCTCTGTTTTTAGTCGCTCAATTTTTCGTTTGAGTTCATTTTCTTTTTTCTGATTTTCTTTTACCATATTTTTGGCATTTTGTAATGCGTCTATAGACTTTTGAGTCTTATTTTTAGCATTAATGATTTGTTGTTCTAAGCGTTCTAATTCTGTTGTCATAATATTCCTCTTTATATTATTTATTTATTGTATTATATCGCTTATAGAACTATCATGCAATATTATTGCATGACTCCCTCTTATATTGTTAAAATGTATTTTGATATAATACATTTTTACAATAAATTAAAGAGGGCGCACTTAGGACTTAATTTAAAAAAATTAAGTCGTGCGTCCTACGGAGTTTAATTATGGCAATATATAGATTAAGCGTAAAAATAGGAAAACCATTTAGTGGAAGAGCTCACTATGATTACATATCAGGAGATGGAAAATATAAGCGTATTGGAACAGATGATGATATACAAAAATCACAATCATTTAATATTCCTACATGGGCAAAATCTGATAGAGATTTCTGGAAAGAAGAAGAAAAAAAAGGAGATGGATATAGAAAGATTGAGTTAGCTATACCTATAGAATTTGATGACAATTTGCGTGATATAGTAGTTCGTGATTTTATCAAAAAAAATTTAGTTGATTATCCATGTAGCTATGCAATCCATCAGAGTAAAGATGGTAAAAATCCACATGCTCATATTATGTTTTCTGAAAGGAAAGTTGACTGTAATAGAGAGGAACCATCGAGAGAAAATTATTTTAAAAAGAGTAGAACTAGAAAAGACGGCACTATAAGTGGTGGATACAAAAAAGATGTGAGTATCATTAAAGGGAATCGTAAAGCATGGGTTTTAAAAATTAGAGAGAGTTGGGAACAAATCCAAAATGAAAAACTAGAATTATACGGATTATCTAAAGTTAGTGCTAAATCATTGAAAGCGCAAGGGCTTGATCGTGAACCGCAAATCCATGTAGGGTCTAAAGGGTGGAGAATGAAAGAACTATCTGAACGCTGGTTGCACAATCAAATGATTATTGAGCGTAATCACGTAAATGATGAGTTAAAGATATTTGAAATAGAACAGTCTAATCTTAATCAGTCTATTTCTTTCTTAGAAAATGAGGTAAGAGTCGGTTGTGTTGAGATACAACAATATGAAGAATTGCTTGTAAAAGAAAAAAATAAACTAGAAGAAGAAAATATTCAAAAAATGGCTCAGATTCGTCTTAGAGAGACAAATTGGCTTAAAGAGTTATCTAACTATCCTAAAACTCAAAAACAGCCTTATGGGGCAAATTTAAGCTTTTATTTAAAAAATAGCAAAGAACCACTTATAACAATCTATCAAAATGGAGTAGTACAAGATAGAAATAATTACACCTACAATTTTACCGATATTGCAAAACATACTGTTTCTGATGATGGAAAGCATAATTTTACCATTAATAATTTAACTTGGATTACACAAGCAGAAGTTATTATGACCTCTTGGAATACAGATATTGAACGCATTGCATCAGAAAAAGCTGAAAAACAAAGAATAGAAGAACAACGCAAACAAGAAGAATTGCGGAGAAGAGATGAGAAAAGAATACGAGAAGAACAATGTAGACAAGAGCAGCAGATGGTACATTTAAAAAATATTGAAGATAGAATTTTTGAACTATCTAAAGCAAACCCTAGTAATCAGAAAGGCGAAATGCTTGCTTTTTATAATGGTGCAATCAGAGAAAAAACAAGTCAATTTTCTTCGTCGACAAAAATGGTTCCTTTTTCTGGTATTATCAAAAATAGTCTCATTATTAACAAGTCGGCCGTAGGAGCTACATTAGATGGAAAGTGGCGAAAAGTACAATCATTTGATGCTTTTGATTGTACAGGTGAAGAATTGAAAATGATTGTATCTAATGTTAACGAAAGAAATGGATACAAAGGGCCTTTAAAGGTTATCGATGATTGCGATAAGTTGTGTTCTTTAAGTCAAAATAAAGGGTTAGAACGATAGATATTGCTTTTTGTTTGCTTACCTATTAACTAGTTAGAACAAAAATTAAGAAAGGAGTATGAAATGGAAATATATTTTTCAAGTGACTTACATCTGGGTCATAGAAGTGTCATAGGATTTCAAAATCGCCCTTTTGAGAGCGTTGAAGAGATGAATAGGGGAATTATTCATAACTTTAATTCTGTAGTGCGTAGAGACGATATTTTATATATTTTAGGAGATTTGTCATATAGAATACCTGAATCACAGGCTAACGAACTAATTAAACGAATCAATGGACGAAAAATATTAATTCGTGGTAATCATGACGGACATTATGATAAAAGTCTATTTGAAGAAATTTATGACTATAAAGAATTTAAACACGAGAAGATAAAGTACGTTCTCATGCATTATCCTCTTATGGAATGGAATGGTAGTAGACATGGTGGTAGTATTCACTTGCATGGACATATTCATTCTAATGGGTTATATAACGAAGAAAACAGAATGAATGGTATTTTTCGTTATGATGTAGGTGTGGATGCTAATAACTACTATCCTGTATCTCTTAGATATATTAGAAGTTATTTTGCTGATAGTGTTAGATTACATGAAAGTTATGATATACTGTAATTAGGCAAAAGAAGTGAAAATACATCTAACATGTATGCACGCAAAAAAAAGCACGGAGCTAGGGACTCCGTGCTTTTTTATTTTCGGCTCATTGCTTGGCTAATTATCTATCGAGCCATTTACAGATATAGTGGCAAGTTATACCTGCTATGATAGATACTATAAAAGAAGTGAAAATATCGACTAACATTCATGCACCCCCTTTCTGTTGCCAGTATGGGGCAAGCAACGATTAAATTATAGCATGTATGTAAATTAGAAAATCGATTTAGTACGTTAACGTGATTTTCTAATTTTGTCATGAAAAATGTAAAAAAAATGTATTGATAATATAAGTCCCCTATAAGGCCCTTGGGCCTCTTTTAAGTGAGACTATTTTATGCGGGAATTTATGAAGATATTTTTTTGCAGTAAAATGTACAAAAAAAATTCATTGATAATATAAGTCCCCTATGAGCCCCTTAGGGGCTCTCAGATAATTAAGTTAAGTTAGAGGTATTTATGAGTGATACTTTTTGAAGACATTGTAAAGTTGGGCGATTGATTTGTTTTGACAATAAAAACATGTTACAATTTTATTAAGCAATGAAAGATAATAGCTAATTCAAATTAGCACAAAACCCCTAGGGAGGATTAGTCCTTAGGGGTTTTTACTATTACGCAGTCTTAGCAACTTGTGATATAATTAAGTTAAGCTAGAAGTTGGATAACTTCAGATAAAACAACAAAAACCCACGGTGGCTAGACCGTGGGTTTTTTACTTTTTATAGAGAGCTACCTCTTGGGCTAGTTACTCGCTAGTATCACCTGTCTAACCACTTGCAAATGTAGTAGCTAGTTACACTTGCCATGACAGAGACTAAGAAGTTGGATAATATCTCCAAGATAAAACACCTCCTATCTGTTGCCAAATTGGAGGGAGCAACGATTAAATTATAGCAGTAATTCAAAGCGGTGTACTAATCTTAATTCATGGCTTAACTATGTCAATCTTCGATAGACATACGTTAAGTCATGAATGTCATTTCTCTATCTCGTTGGTACATTACACGTATCTCTATATCGTCTGTAGATTACGTTGGTGGTATATTTGTATAGCAAAATATGGCTTTTTATATAAAAGTATGAGATTTTACATAATTTGCTATAAAATGTCATACTTTTATGGCGGTTCCTCTCTCTTGTGGATCAATTAGAAAATGTAAAAAAACTTATTGATAATATAAGTCGTGATTGGTATACTAAAAATGTGCAAAAAATATATTGATAATATAAGTCGGTATAGGGGATATTGTCCCCAGATTTTTATTTATTTAAAAATGTGCAAAAAATATATTGATAATATAAGTCCCCTAGAGAGGATTTATCCTCTTGATTTTTATTTATTCTAAAATAGGGAAAAACTGTATTGATAATATAAGTCGGTATAAGAGATAAAAATGGCTACTAAGAAATTAACAGAGAAACAATTATATAAAGCAAAAGTAGAATGGTTTCAAGAGAATGAATACGAAGAAGTAGAGCCATTAGACTTTTATCGTGAAATCTTTCCAGTAGGTTCATTCCAAGAACAAGGCAATACAGACCGTAAAGCAGGGAATGGTATGCTCATCTATAAGAACGAAGAAGGACATCATTGGCATCAGCTTATTTTTGATGATTTAGCAGAAATCAAAAATTGGTATGGAAAAGAAGATGTGTACATTAGAAGTGCTAGTTTTATTGGAAAGAACACGAAGAATGAAAATGCGAGTATGATCCATGCACTTGTGTTTGATTTAGACGGACAGGAAATTAAAGAGCTACGCATGGTAATGCAATTTATGCGTAAGGGAACGAATATTCCCAAGGCTACGTTTGTAGTGTTAAGCGGTCATGGACTTCATTTGTACTATGTGTTAGAGAAGCCTATTCGAGCGACGATGAACAATATAAGAAAGCTCAACAAACTCAAAGAAGGTATGACGAAACTCATCTGGAACCGCTATACCTCTAACATTGAGAAGATACAATTTCAGTACTGCCTGCAAGGCTTTCGTATGGTAGGTTCTGCAAGCAAAATGGGGAAACGCTACCCAGTTCGTGCTTATCGATTTAGTGATGAACATTACACGATTGAAGAGTTAGTATCGTGGATACCGAAACTCAAAGAATGGGACGAGTATAGAATTGATATGACGGAACGTGATACAGTTCCTAAAGACACGGCTAAAAAGCTATGGCCCGACTGGTATGAATATCGTATTAATCAAGGTAAATCGAGCAAATGGAGTGTGAAACGAGATTTATATGATTGGTGGAAAGGGAAGATTATTGAAAATGCGACTTATGGGCATCGGTATTTCTGTTTGATGTGCTTAGCGATTTTTGCCATTAAATGCGATATTCCAGAGGAAGAACTGAAACGAGATGCATTAGCATTAGTTCCGATTTTGGACAAGCTGTCTGATGACGCTGATCCAAAATCTAGATTTACGGAAGAAGATGCCTTATGTGCGTTGCATGGCTATCGAGACAATTTCAAAACTTGGGGCAGAGATAAGTTAGCATTAGTATCGGCTATTCCTATGCCACCCAATAAGCGAAATTATTTAACTCAAAGAGAGCATTTAGAAATTGCTAGAGGAATACGTGATATCAGAATGAAACAAAAAGGAAAATCTGATTGGCGAGAGGGAAACGGACGTCCTAATAAAGAACAGTTAGTAAAACAATGGAGAATAGATAATCCACAAGGTAAAAAAATTGAGTGTGAGCGTGAACTTGGTTTATCTAGACATACAGTTTTGAAATGGTGGTAAGTATGGAAAAAAATATTTCATTCATTCAAGTAAAAGAGCATAGGCAGTATAAGGA
>OKVI01001238.1_pt1 | contig 10750 bp, 9 predicted proteins | sample 1607001 | NCBI WGS metagenome assembly OKVI01 (sample SAMN03281018, study PRJEB24777) | human gut metagenome | isolation source: fecal sample PR128 from 1 month old male Malay infant, vaginal delivered...
TGCTGCAAGTGCGCGAGCGTACGGCTATCGGGATACGGATAGAGGCACCGAGGAGCATTTCCGATCGCGAGGCGCTGACAGAGCGCGCACGTAGACGCGAGCCTCCCACGGTCTCATCGATGCGCATGGGGGGAGGGAACAATCCTCCTCGTTCTGCCCGTCAGGAGAACCACCTGCGCCCGGCTCGTCCACATTGCCCAGGTACAGTGTCCAGCGTGACGGCGTCCACGCCTCGTCGGGGGAGGGGAAGTACGGTGCACGAGCGGTACCCGAGAGGTTCACCATCACGAGAACCTCGCTGTGCGACGTGCGGCGACAGTACGTGAAGAGCGCGGGATCACCGACGTCGATCCGATCGAATGTGCCGTCAGTCAGTGCGGGAATGCGGTGGCGAGCCTCGATCAGCGCCTTGTAATACGACAGGATTGAGCCGGGATCCTGCACTTGCGCCGCGACGTTGATCCAAGAAGCCGACGACGGGACGTTGATCCATGGATGGGCGGAGGTGAAACCGGCGGTGGGGGAGTCGTCCCACTGCATGGGAGTGCGCCCGTTATCGCGCGACATCGCGGCCACCCCCGCGGGCACGTGGTCATCGCCGCAACCGGCCAAATAGTTGAGGGATTCAACGTCACGGAAATCGGAGGGGGCCGAGAAAGAACCTCCGAGCATCCCTATTTCCTGACCCTGATAGATGAAAGGTGTCCCGCGCTGCAGGAAGTAAGCTGTCGCGAGAGCCGTAGCCGACTCTCGCCAATACGCCTCAGCATCGCCGAATCGGGCGACCGAACGAGGCTGATCGTGGTTCTCCAGATACAGAGCGTTCCAGCCGCGTTGCCCGAGCGTCTCCTGCCAACGAGTGAAGACATCGGCGAGCTCGCCCTCCTGGAGGGGGCGAGGTGAGAACTTCCCGTCTTCGAGCCCCACATTCATGTGTTCAAACTGAATGAGCATGTTGAACTCACCGCGCTCCGGCGCGCAGAACAGCAGCGCGGACTCAGGAGACGCGTTCGAGGCCTCGCCGACCGTGAAGGTACCCGGATGATGGGCGAACGTTCGCGCGTTCATCTCCTGTAAGAACTCGTGCAGGCGAGGGCCATCCGCGTAGAGCTCATGCCCGACACCGAATGGGGCGCGAGCCGGGCCACCATCGGGGAGCCCTGGTGCCTTAGAGATTACGTCGATGGCATCCACTCGGAAACCGTCAACGCCACGGTCCAGCCACCAGTTCATCATCTCGTAGACGGCTTCGCGCACCCGGGGGTTCTCCCAGTTCAGATCGGGCTGCTCGCGGGCAAAAAGGTGCAGGTAATACTGGCCTGATCGAGGGTCGTACTCCCAGGCCGACCCACCAAAAAACGACTCCCAGTTGTTCGGCTGCGCACCGGGTGTTCCCGGCTCCATGCCGGGGCGTGCGTCACGCCAGTAATACCAGTCGCGGCGCGGTGAATGAACGGACGAGGCAGACTCGAGAAACCACGGGTGTTCGATCGACGTGTGGTTGACGACGAGATCCATCACAATGCGCATACCGAGCTCATGCGCGCGTGCGACCAGACGATCAAAGGCCGCGAGGTCCCCGAAGAGTGGATCGATATCTCGATAGTCCGAGATGTCGTAGCCGTTGTCTGCCTGCGGAGATCGATAGATAGGGGAGATCCACACGATGTCGATGCCCAGATCTGCCAGGTAGTCCAGGCGCGAACAGATGCCCTCTAGGTCGCCGATACCGTCGCCATTCGTATCCTGAAACGATCGGGGGTAAACCTGGTAGAGGACGGCGTTCTTCCACCAGGGCGAGGCGCTGGTGTACGTGTCGGGGAGCAGTTCCGGGCGGTGGATCATGAGAACTCGCGGGGGCGACTTACTTCGTATCGAGCGTTGCGTTGGCGATATACCGTCCGTTGCTCAGATCCTGGATGGCGTTGCAGGTGAACGCGAACGTGCCATTCTTGCCGGATGCGATCGTCCCTTCGAAGGTGCCCTTCATGACGTACTGCGGATTGCCCTGGTCGGTCTTACCATCGCGCTGAATCGTCCATTCCATGAGGTTCCCCGATGCCGCGGACTTACTGAGAGCGCTCTTGCACTCGGCGAGAACACTGGACTCCTCGCTATCGGTGAGTGGGTCGTTCCCGTTCTTGTCTCGAGGCTTGGAAGAGCCGTGCCCGGAGCCGGACGATGATCCCGAAGAGGAGCCGGACGACGAATCCGTGGGGGATGACGCCGTCGGCGTTCCAGACGCGGGTGCCTGCCCGGATGACCGAGGTCTGTTGCTCGTCGCGACGGCAGCAAAAACGATCATGAGGAGGATGACGAGGACGGCGACGATAATGCCGATGATGAGTCCTGTGTGCGAGTCTTTCCTCGGTGGCATACCACCGCCAGATCCGTAGGAGGGGCCACCGGCGGGCTGCATCTGGGGCAGGACAGGCGGTGCGCCGTAGTAGGCGCCCTGGCCCTGCCCATATCCAGTGCCCATCCCGCCTGCGGACCGAGGCGTAGACGGTGCTCCGTACGTCGCCCCACCCTGCGTGCCGACCGGATACTGGCCGTTCGGCGCCTGAGGGCCGCCCCATTGAGATGACTGGTTGGGGGCGTAGGGGTTGGACATGGGGACTCCCTGATGTCGATGGAGCGAGACGTTCGGAGACTGTGGCCGATCCTCCAGTCGCTGAACGCCTCAGAAAGGTAAGACGAGCAACTGGACGGGTGTTGTTTCTACTGGAAGGTCGTCTCAATCAGACCCGTCGCCGGGTCGTAGTCTGCCTTGCAGTTGAAGTCACCGTCGACGGCCTCGTTGTTTTTGGCTTTCCTGCCGGTCACGTGACCCGTGTACTCGTAGGTTTGCTTACTCGAGGTCGAGGAAACAAGGGTGAGCTGCTGATTCGTGATCGATGCGCCCTTGATTGCCGTGTTGATCTGGCTCTCGCAGGTGGACTTAATCATCTTTTCGACTGCCGGGTCGGATCCGCCATTCGAGCCCTTCGAGGAGCCCGTGCCGGTGCCAGATCCCGACGTCGGTGAAGGTTTGGAGCCGTAGGTGGGCGATGAAGAAGGCTGGCTCGTGGGCTTTGATCCGTATGACGGAGAGCTTGACGATGTGGGCGAGGGGCTTGCTGAACGGTCGTCTTGAGCGGAAGACGAGGCGTATGCGAACACCACATAGATGACTATTGCCACGACGAGGGCAACGACAAAAGAGCCAGCAATGATCGCAATGATCTTTCCGTTGTTGGAGCCCGAAGGCTGCGGGCCCATTGGCCCGCCAGGGTAGGCAGGCTGGCCGTACGGGGAAGCACCGTAGCCGACCTGGGGAGACTGCTGGGGGTAGCCGCCCTGCTGGTTTCCGCCCTGAGGGTAGCCTCCCTGCTGGGGGTATCCGCCTGCGCCCTGCTGAGGCTGGAACGGCTGTTGATTGTGCTGCGAAAATGGCGAACTCATAGCGAACTTTCGTAGAGGTGAGAGAGGTCTCAGGGATAGTTCTGTATCCTACCAGGCGCTAGGCTTGGGGCATGACAATCGACTACCTGACCCGGCCTCGCCCCCTGTCGCCCCGCGACGACATTCTGCCTGTCATCATCGGTGGAGACTTCGGCGTGTATGGAATCGGGCGCTGTTTCAACGAAGCATTTGGTTGCCGATGCATCTGCGTCGGCTCCCAACCCACGGAGTCGATCACGCGGGCACCCTTTTTTGATGTCCGGCACGTGAGCGCTCACGCGAGCGATGCGCAGCTCCTCGACGTCCTGATGAGCATCGCCGGTGAGCACGCGGATAAGAAACTCATCCTGATGGCGAACCACGACATCTTCTCCGCGTTCGTCGCCCGCAATATGGAGGCGCTGTCGAGGCACTACGCAGTGCCTTCCCCGACCGAAGAGGTCATGGATCGACTCCCCGATAAGGAAGAGTTTGCGCGCGCGTGTGAGCGCGCGGGGATTGACTCGCCGGGCACGGTCGCGGTCGATTTTTCCGACGTTGACGACGAGGCCTGGGTCGCCCCGGACATTCCGTTCAGTTTCCCGGTTGTCGCCAAGTCCGCAAAGGGCGAGCCCTACGACGTTCTCGATTTCGACGGTAAGCGCAAGATCTGGTTCATCGATACGCCCGAGGAGCTGGCGCAACTCTGGAAGACCCTGAAGGATGCAGGATTCCGCGATACTTTCCTGGTCCAGGAGCTGATCCCCGGGGACAACACGGCGATGCGATCGATCACGGCCTATGTCGACTCGCATGGGAAGGTGACGCTCATCGGTTCGGCCCGCGTCCTGCTGGAGGATCACGCCCCCACAATGATCGGCAACCCGGTTGCCATGATCACCGAAGACTTCCCCCAGCTGTGGGCCGACGCATGCACGCTGCTCACCGAGAACGGATATCGCGGATTCGCAAACTTTGACGTGAAGATCGACCCTCGCGACGGTCGTGCCCTCTTCTTCGAGGTCAACCCTCGAATTGGCCGTAACAATTGGTATATGGCCGCTGCCGGTGCGAACCCGATGATCCCGATGGTCGCAGACCTTATCGACGGACAGGAATGTGAGCAGGTTCAGGCCAAGGATGAAATCCTGTATACCCTCGTTCCGGACTCGCTGCTCCTGCACTACATCACCGATCCGGATCTGCGCAGACGCGTCACACGCATCATCCGGGAGGGGCGCCGCTTCGACCTGCTCCTGAACCCGACGGAGAAAGATCTGCGCCGTAACCTCACCGTGTGGCTCCAGAAGCAGAACCATCGTCGTAAGTTTGCCCGCTACTATCCGGATCCTACCGAGACGTCCTACTGACGTCACCTCTTTTCCGTGCCCAGCCCCGGCCTCGTCGGCGGGGGAGTAGGCCCTGATAGACTGACCCCCTACGCGACCGATAATTCCGACCAACGAGGACACCATGACGACAACCGCACTCGTGCCCATTTCCAAGGACGATAAGATCGCTGCGGTCTCTGGCTTCCAGGACCGTTCACTTCCCATCGAGCAGACGTGCGTGTGGGAGACGTTCGAGGAATCCCAGGGACACGGGGTGTGGGGTCGCTACGCGTGGTGCGAAGACGACTCGAAGATCGCGTTCATCACGCTCTACAAGTACTCCGTGCGCGGCGTCCACTACCTGTGGGCCAAGTGGGGACCGGCATGGGTGAAGGAAGCGACCCCCGAGCGCGAAGCGGCACTGCGTGCCGACCTCCTGCGTGAAATCAAGGCGAAGGATAAGTCGGTCGCCTTTGTGCGCCTGCACGCCATCTACCAGCACCCCGATCTGTGCATGCCGCTGCAGACAATCTCCTACGACCGCACCGTCGTCATCGACACCAGCGGAAAGAGCGAGGAGGCAATCCTCGCCGCCATGCCCAAGGCCGGCAAGCGCTCCATCCGCTCGGGCCTGAAGAAGGGCAAGGCCGAGGGCATCACCTTCCACGAGGACACCGCGAACGCGGCCGAGGTCATTGACGAGTACTACGCCGTCATGGAAGAGACCGCCCAGCGAGACGGCTTCCGCCCGCACCCCAAGGACTACTACCTCACGCTCCTGACGATCCTCGGCCCCAAGCACGCGCGTATCTTCTCGATGCGCGACGCCGAGGGCAACATCTTGTGCTGGGACTTCTGCCTCGTCGAGGGAATCCGCGCGCAGGCCGAGTACGGCGCCTCCACCGAGGCCGGCCGACGCCTGCGCCAGCCCCCGGTCCTGGACTTCCTGGCCGCCGAATTCCTCGCCCGTGACGGCGTGCGCGAATTCGATCTCATGGGTGCGCACTCGCCGCGCTGCCCCGAGCTCTACAGCGTCGGCAAGTACAAGAGCGCGTTTGCCTCACACTTCACAGACGTTCCCGGCGGATGGGACATGCCGATCAAAAAGGCGACCTATCGCGCCCTCAGCGCGGCGAAAGCCGTCAAGGACTGGCGTGCCCGCTCCTGAAGCGTTCGCGCCACGGGGATAGAATCCCACTAACCACACAATCTCGCGTACCTCATGAAACTAGGAGACACAGTGCCCGATATCTCGCTCGTCATTGACGGACATGAACAGACCGTACCGGCGGGGACCACGGGCACGACGTGGTTCGAGAAGTCTCGCGATGTCGTCGCTATCAAGGTTGACGGAACTCCGCGCGACCTCGAGACTCCCTTCGAGGAGGGCACGACCGTCGAGGCCATCACGCTGGCTAGCGAGGACGGCCTAAACATCCTGCGCCACAGCGCTACGCACGTGCTCGCCCAGGCCGTCCAGGACGTTTTCCCGGACGTCAACCTCGGCATCGGCCCCTTCATCACCGACGGTTTCTACTACGACTTCGGCAACATCGACGCAGTCACCCCCGAGCTGCTGCGCGAGCTCGAGAAGCGCATGAAGCGCATCGTCAAGGAGGGGCAGCGCTTCGTGCGCCGCGAAATCTCCGAAGAGGAAGCAGTCGTCGAGCTCGCCGCTCAGCCCTACAAGCTTGAGCTCGTCACGACCAAGGGTAAGGGCGCAGAGGGCGCTTCCGTCGAGGTTGGCGGCGCCACGCTCACCATGTACGACAACGTCCGACGCGACGGCTCCGTCGCGTGGAAGGACCTGTGCCGCGGTCCCCACCTGCCCTCCACCAAGCTCATCGGTAACGGCTTCGCGCTGACCAAGGCCTCGGCTGCCTACTGGAAGGGCGATCAGTCGAACGATCAGCTCCAGCGCATCTACGGCACCGCGTGGGCCACCAAGGAAGACCTCGTCGCCTACCAGGAGCGCATCAAGGAGGCCGAGCGCCGCGATCACCGTCGCCTCGGCGCCGAGCTGGACCTGTACTCTTTCCCCGAGGAGATCGGCCCCGGCCTCGTTGTCTTCCACCCCAAGGGCGGCATCCTGCGCCACGAGATCGAGTCCTACGTCACCGACCGTCACAAGAAGGCCGGTTTCGACTTCGTGCACACCCCCGAGATCTCCAAGGGTGGTCTCTTCCACACGTCGGGCCACCTGCCCTACTACGCGGACACGATGTTCCCGCCCATGCTCGTCGACGAAGAGCGCGACGAGGACGGCAACGTGACGAAGGCAGGCCAGGAGTACTACCTCAAGGCCATGAACTGCCCGATGCACAACCTCATCTTCCGTTCTCGCGGCCGCTCCTACCGTGAGCTGCCCCTGCGCTTCTACGAGCTGGGCCACGACTACCGCTACGAAAAGAGCGGTGTCGTCCACGGCCTGACCCGCATGCGCGGCTTCACGCAGGACGACTCGCACACCTACTGCACCCCGGAGCAGGCTTCCGAGGAGATCCGCACGCAGATCGAGTTCTTCCTGTCGATCCTGTCCGCCTTCGGTCTGAAGGACTTCTACCTCGAGCTGTCCACGCGCGACGAGGACGGTAAGAAGAAGGACAAGTTCATTGGCTCGGACGAGGATTGGGCTGCCGCCACGAAGGCCCTCGAGGATGCCTGCGCTGCGACCGGTCTCGACCTCGTTCCCGATCCGGGTGGCGCCGCCTTCTACGGCCCCAAGGTCTCCGTGCAGGTCAAGGACGCGATCGGCCGCACCTGGCAGATGTCGACGATCCAGTACGACTTCAACCAGCCTGAGCGCTTCGACCTGGAGTACACGGCGGCCGATGGTAGCCGTCAGCGCCCCGTCATGATCCACTCCGCGAAGCTCGGATCCGTCGAACGTTTCATCGGCGTTCTCACCGAGCACTACGCGGGTGCGTTCCCGGCGTGGCTGTCTCCCGTCCAGGTGCGTCTCATCCCCGTCGCCGAGGCCTTCGATGACTACGTCAAGGACGTCGCTGCCAAGCTGCGTGAGCGTGGCGTGCGCGTCGAGACCGACCTGTCGGACGACCGTTTCGGTAAGAAGATCCGCAACGCCTCCAAGGACAAGGTTCCCTTCACGCTCATCGCGGGTGGCGAGGACGTCGAGGCTGGCGCCGTGTCCTTCCGCCTGCGTGACGGTTCGCAGCACAACGGTATTGCCGTTGACCGCGCGATCGAGCTGATCGTTCGTCATATCGAGGCACGCAACAACGCGGACCAGATCGACGGCCTCGACGAGGCGTGAGAGACATGAGCCGCGACGCCGGTTCCGACTCGATCGGTACCCCGAACGGCCCGTTGCCCACCGAGGACGCCCGCTCGCTCGCGGGTGTCCCGGACGGCTTCGGTCGTTTCTGGACCCCCTATCGGATGGCCTACATCCGCGGTGAAGGGAAGCCTTCGGATGCCTCGGATGTCGGATGCCCGTTTTGTACGGCACCCGGTAAGGACGACCAGTCGGGCCTGATTGTCTACCGGGGACGCACCTGCTTCGTCCTCATGAATCTGTTTCCCTATAACTCCGGGCACCTGCTCGTGTGCCCGTACCGCCATGTCTCCGACTACACGGAGCTCACCGACGAGGAACGCATCGAGCTGGGTGACCTGACGGCCACCGCCATGCGAGTGACACGTGCCGTCGCTGCCCCGGCAGGCTTCAATCTGGGGATGAACCAGGGTGAGGTCGCTGGGGCCGGTATCGCGGCTCACCTGCACCAGCACGTTGTTCCGCGCTGGCTGGGGGATGCGAATTTCCTGCCGATTATCGCTCAGACGAAGGCCGTCCCCGAGCTGCTTGAGGACGCCCGCGCCCGGCTGGCCGCCGCCTGGCCCAAGGAGAACTGATGCTCGGAAACCACGGACGTTCTATCACGAGGGCTATCTTCACTCCGCTCGCACGCGTCCTAGCGCGCGCGGGGGTGACGCCCAACATGGTGACGGTTGCCGGAACGGTCGCGACCGTCGCAATCGCTGTCATCTGCATCCCGCAGGGGTGGATCTGGCAGGGAGGTATCGCTCTCGCGGTCGTGATGTTCGGCGATTCCGTCGATGGGACGCTTGCACGCATGACGACGGGTGGCACTCGCTTTGGTGCCTTCCTTGATTCGACGCTCGACCGGCTGGGTGACGGCGCCGTGTTTGGCTCCCTGACTGCGTACGCGGTCTTCCAGATGGACAACACGTTCGTGCGCACGTGGTCGATCATTGCCGGCATCTGCTCGATCGTGGGCGCGGCTGCCGTCCCCTATGCTCGCGCGCGTGCGGAATCCGTAGGTGTCGTGGCCAAGTTGGGTATCGCCGAGCGAACCGACCGGCTCATCATCGGCATGGGAACGGCCATGCTCATGAGTCTCGGCCTGCCGGAGTGGGTGTTCGCGTGCGGCCTGACGTGGGTGGCGTTTGCCTCATTCGTCACGGTGTGCCAGCGCATTTGGTTTACTGCCCGCCACATTGACGAAGGAACCCAGTGAGTTTCTCACCCCTGTCGCTCGCTTTTTCTGTTGCGCCCCGCCTTCCGCTACGCCTCGTCATGCGCATGGCGGATGCGGGTGCATTGATCGCGGCGAGACGTGGGGGAGCCATGATCGAGCGGCTTGCCTCCAACATGGCACGGTTAACCGGAGAAAATCCATCGGATGCTCAGGTACGCGATGCGGTTCGCTCCCATATCCGCAACTATGCCGAACAGCTGATGCTCGGATCGCGTCGCGGTGAACCGTTGCTCGAGGGAGTGTCCTTTGAGGGATTCGAGGCCTTGGCACAGGCGAGTGAGGATGGACCTGTTGTCCTCGCCCTGGGACATTCGGGCAGCTGGGACCGTGCAGGTGCGTGGGTCTGCGCGCACGGCCGTCGCATCGTCACCGTCGCTGAGAAAGTTGAGCCTCCGTCACTCTTTGAGCGCTTCGTTTCTCTGCGCGAAGGACTGGGTATGGAAGTTATCGGCGTCGCGAAGGGTGAGTCTGTCTTCTCGACTCTCGTTGAACGAGTGCGCGGGCGTGGCGTGATTGTGCCGCTTCTGGCGGATCGGGACATTTCCGGCTCGGGTATCGAAGTGGATTTTGGGACGCAGCGGGCACTCGTCGCCGCGGGGCCTGCCGCGCTGGCGACAAAGCTTGAGCGCCCACTGTTCGCGGCGTGCATTACTTACGAGAACGAGAGCCCGACAGGGGCCGATGTGCGTGTGCGTTGCGTCGGACCGATCAATGCAGATGGACGGGAGCGCCCCGACCTCAACCGCGTCGAAGCTCTCACACAGGCGTGGGTGGATCATTTTGCCGCCATGATGGCGACCAAGGCGCAGGACTGGCACATGATGCAGCGCGTGTATGTGGAGGATCTTGACCCCGAGCGCCTGGCGCGCGCGAGGGCCGAGCACGAGAGGAAGAATCGATGAAGATCGGAATCGTGAACCCCTACTCCTGGGACGTGCCCGGGGGAGTGGGCTTCCATATTCGCGACCTTGCGTTGAAGCTGCGGTCCCGCGGACATGACGTTCAGGTGCTGACGCCGTCGACCTCGGAGGACCTGCCCGAGTGGATCACATCCGCTGGGTCGTCAGTGTCGATTCCCTTCAACGGTTCGGTGGCGAATATTTCTATCAAGCCCAAGGCACTCGCGCGCACCCGTCGCTGGCTGGCGGACAACGATTTCGATGTCGTGCACGTCCATGAACCCGTTGTGCCTTCGGTGTCGATGGCTGCTGCGATGCTGTCGAGTGCACCTCTCGTGGGTACGTTCCACGCGGCGCTTGGACGCTCGGTGTCTCGCGCGATTGCGTCGGCTCCGATGCGTCTGTACATGGAACGCATTGGCGTGCGCATCGCCGTCTCCGAGGAAGCTCGACGTACCCTGATTGAGCACCATGGGGGAGATGCCGTCATTATCCCGAACGGCGTGGAAACAGCATCGTTCCGCACGGCTCAGCCCCTCGATCAATGGGTTGCGACGGACGAACGACCGGTCATCGT
>OKVI01001240.1_pt1 | contig 10746 bp, 12 predicted proteins | sample 1607001 | NCBI WGS metagenome assembly OKVI01 (sample SAMN03281018, study PRJEB24777) | human gut metagenome | isolation source: fecal sample PR128 from 1 month old male Malay infant, vaginal delivered...
ATAGTGGCCGGCGCCAGCCCGCGCCGCGGCGCCCACTTGGCGACCTTGGTGGCGACGACGACCCGCTCGCGGCGCCCGCCGCCCTGAGCCAGCCAGCGGCCGATAATGCGTTCGGACTCGCCGCCCTGATTACCCGGCACCCACGCCGAATACACATCGGCGGTGTCGACCAGGGCGAAACCGGCCTCGGTGAATGCATCCAGCAGGGCGAAACTCGTCGCCTCGTCGGCACTCCAGCCGAATACATTGCCGCCGAACGCCAACGGCGCCACGGACAGGGAAGAACGGCCGAGCGGACGCAGGTTCATTGCAGTTTCCTTAATGCGGGAATGTTCATGATGCGCCGCCACAAATGCGGCCGTCATCGCGGATTTCGTGTGCCTGGATTGGCGGCTGCGGCGGGTCGTCGCAGGGCCGTGAACGATTCATCATTCCCGGCGGCTGTTCCGCCTTTATGTGAAGGTTTCTGTTAACTTGCCACACGATTTCCACTCGATTCACATATGCGAATTTCATGTGAATTCCGTGGCAATCCAGCGCCTCCAGGAGATTTACAGGACGTGAGCACTCCCGCGACATCCACCGGTCGCATCCTGGTCGTCGACGACCAGGCCGCGAATCTGCGCGTGGTGACCGCCCTGTTGTCCCGCCAGGGTTACGAGGTGGTGGCCGCCTCGACCGGCGACGAGGCTTTGCAGCTGTATGCGCAGTCCCCGCCCGACCTGATCCTGCTCGACGTGATGATGCCGGGCATGGACGGTTTCGAAGTCATGGACGCGCTGCGCGCCGACTCGCCGCTGCGCGTGCCGGTGGTGTTCGTCACCGCCGCCCACGACCGCGACCTGCTGCTGCGCGCGTTGTATTGCGGTGAGATCGCGCTGCACTGCCGTCTGCTGGTGGTTCTGGGAAACCCGCCTGCGCTGGCGCAAAATAAACGCTATCTGGTGAGCGACATCAACCGCATGTTCGGTGGCCGCTGGTCGCAATTCCCACAAAGTGATGAAACGGCACGGGCGCAGTGGCTGGAGCAGATCGTCACCTCCTTTTTCACCGACGCGGGGCCATCGCGCTGGCATCTCGATCTGCATACGGCGATCCGCGCCTCGTATCACGTGCGTTTTGGCGTACTGCCGCAGCGTAATCAGCCCTGGGAGGAAGATTTTCTGCGCTGGCTGGGGGATGCGGGACTGGAAGCGCTGGTCTTCCATCAGTCGCCGGGGGGGACCTTCACGCACTTTACCTGCGAACGCTTCGGCGCGCTGGCCTGCACGCTGGAGCTGGGAAAAGCGCTGCCGTTTGGGCAAAACGATCTTACGCGCTTTGCCCCGACGCATTTTGCGCTGCGGGCGCTGCTGGGGGGGACGGAGCCGGAGCATACCAGCCAGCCCGTCGAGCGTTATCGGGTTGTGCAGCAGATCACCCGCCGTAGCGAGGCTTTCCAGCTACATATGGCGGCCCACACGCTCAATTTTACGCCGTTTCGCAAGGGGGCATTACTGGCGGAGGACGGCGACGAGCGCTATGAGGTGCAGAAAACAACCGAATATGTGCTGTTCCCCAACCCGTCTGTGGACTTTGGTCTGCGGGCCGGGTTGATGCTGGAAAAAGTGTCCTGATCGTTTCCCCTCCTGTCTGCGGGAGGGGAATATTAAAACTATATTCTTAGCGATTAAGGCGATCGCATTTTCTTTGCAGAATATTCCTGGATAATTGCTTTATTATTAAACGGCAGTTGGTTATACTTCTGCACAATCTCTTAATAATCAGCTTATTGCATATTTTAGTTGCAACTCTCCACGCTTTATCCTTATTTCCTCCATATTTGGCGAAAATTTGTTTTTTACACTTTCATTGTTTTACCGTTGCTCTGACTAATTGACGTTAAACCCCGTAAAGTTAATCTCGTCAACACGGCATAGCGCCGAAGAATAACTGAAAGTAAGGAAATAAATTATGCGTAAGTTTACTGCACTGTTTGTTGCTTCTACCCTGGCTCTGGGCGCTACCAGCATGGCGTTCGCCGCAGATACCGCAACCACCACTGCCGCGCCTGCTGAAGGCAAAATGATGATGCATCACAAAGGCAAGCCGGGTATGCACGAGATGATGATGTTCAAAGATCTGAACCTGACGGATGCGCAGAAACAGCAGATCCGCGACATCATGAAAAGCCAGCGTGATCAGATGAAACGTCCTCCGCTGGAAGAGCGCCGCGCGATGCATGACATTATCGCCAGCGACAGCTTCGATAAGGCAAAAGCCGAAGCGCAGATCGACAAAATGGCTGAGCAGCATAAAGCCCGCATGCTGGCTCATATGGAAACCCAGAACAAGATCTACAACATTCTGACGCCGGAACAGAAAAAACAATTTAATGCCAATTTTGAGAAGCGTCTGACAGAACGTCCGGCAATGGAAGGTAAAATGCCAGCACCAACCGAATAAACGGTTCACTTCTTAAGACCGCCGGGATCCTGTCTACAAAAGCGCAAATGCTGTGGACAGGACCGGCGGTTTTTTCTTTCTTACCCTCTTGTCTGCCGCAACAGGCGCGGTATTCTCCTGTCATCGCTTCAGAGAATTCATGACGTTAGATTTTTTATCAGCGTCCCGCTAAGGCTTGCCCGCTCTGCTGCCGATACTACGTCTGTAACTATTCAATCATAACAAACAAGACAGCAACGATAGCGATATCCTTGCCCTGGCGCTCGTTGCGCCATTCAGGAGTGGTGATGGAGTTCTTTGATATCCGTAAAATGCCGGTCAGTCTCTGGCGCAATGGTGCTGGTGAGACGCGCGAAATTTGTTGTTTTCCTCCCGCGACGCGCGATTTTTTCTGGCGTGCCAGCATTGCGACCATCGCCAGCAATGGCGAATTCTCCTCCTTTCCCGGTGTTGACCGGGTTATCACCCTGCTGGAAGGGGGGGAAGTGACGCTGGATGCCGGTCAGGCGTTTTGCCATACCCTGAAGCACCATCAGCCCTTTTGTTTTTCCGGCGACCAGCCGGTAAAAGCGCTGTTAAGCGACGGGCAGATGTCGATGGACTTCAACATCATGACCCGGCGGGATTGCTGCCAGGCGAAAGTGCGGGTGGCAGACCGCACCTTCACTACCTTTGGCTCACGCGGGGGTGTAGTCTTCGTCTTAAGCGGTGCGTGGCAGTTGGGGGATAAATTGCTGACAGCCGATCAGGGCGCGAGCTGGGAGGAGGGAACCCACACCCTGCGTTTGCTGGAATCGCACGGCAGGTTATTATTCAGCGAAATCAACTGGCTGCCTGGTCATTAAGCACAATAACGTCAAACTCGCCGGTCAGCACGGGCTTACAGAGAATTTTGTAGCCATCATGGTCGAAGCCGGCGGGTGTGCGTAACAGGGTGGCGGCCTCCTGCAGATTATCGACCGCCCCCAGCCAGAACCAGTTATGAACGATGTGGTACTGCGTCATCGTCTCTCCCACCTCTTTTAGCGCAACGGCCCCTTCCCACGGCCAGCACTTCACGCTGATGGCCGCCAGCCCGCCAAGAAGCCGGGCGTGATGATCCTCGACGCTCTCTTTGCCGCAGCAGGCACCCGCACAGCGTTTGAGCGCAGAGCGGAAACAGGCGCGTCCACGGGTGGTGGCCTCCAGCCCCAGCAGGCTATAGCAAAGCTGTTGCTCGTCCGCCAGCGTTTGCAGCGCCTGTAGCGCAGCACGTTTGTTGGCGAACAGGCCGTACAGATTCGGTGCATGGGAAAAATCGACGTCGCGCGCATAGACAACCTGCGGTTTGCCCGCGGTTATCTGCAGCGAGCAGAGCTGACGATTGCGGCGCAGACGCTTATTAAACAGCGGCTGTTGCTCTTTAATTAACCGGGCTTCCAGTAAGAGCGCCCCCATCTCTCCCGCGGTCGGATACCAGCTGATGCGTCGCGACTGACGGAGCATGGCGCAGATGGGACAGCACCCGGCTGCGAATATTCACGCTTTTGCCGATATAGAGCGGCAGAGTGTCGCTTTCGCCATGAAAGATGTACACGCCTGGCTGTTTAGGCAATTCCTCAAGCCAGGGGCGGAGATGTTCGGGATATTCATAGATAGCCGCCGCTTCAAACTCAAGACGCGGGGCAGATTGACGCCTGCTCACATACCACTCCATATACTGTTCAGGTATACAGTGTAGCAGGTGTGGGGTGGTTAAAAAAGAGCCGGGTGGCCTGATGCCCTCACCCCGGCCAGGACGTGCGCCCTGATGCCCTCACCCCAACCCTCTCCCACGGGAGAGGGCGCAAACACTAAAAACGGTAACCTGGGTTACCGTTTTGCTTTTATTTCTTCCAGAAATCGTCAAACACGGTAATGGGTGGGCGGCGTTTGTGCTCGGTTTTCAGATACCAGCCTTCGATAATCTTCGCGATACTCTCGTCCAGTTTCTTGCCTTCCAGATAATCATCGATGTTGTCATAGGTCACACCGAGCGCCGCTTCATCCGGCAGGGAAGGGCGATCGTCTTCCAGATCCGCCGTTGGCGCTTTCTTGTATAAATGCTCCGGGCAGCCCAGCGCAGCCAGCAGTTGTTTACCCTGACGCTTGTTCAAACGGAAGATAGGGTTAATGTCGGTGCCCCCGTCGCCATATTTGGTGAAGAAACCGGTGATGGCTTCTGCCGCGTGATCGGTCCCGACAACCACGCCTTTGGTCATGCCTGCAATGCTGTACTGCGCTTTCATACGTTCGCGCGCTTTTTCATTGCCGCGCACAAAATCGCTCAGCTCAATGCCCGCTTCGCGCAGCGCCTGTTCACTCGCCAGCACCGATCCTTTGATATTGACCGTCAGTACGCGGTCTGGCTGGATAAAGGCGATGGCATCCTGACAATCCTGTTCGTCTGCCTGCACGCCATACGGAAGACGCACGGCGATAAACTGCAGCGCTTCATCTCCCGTCTCTTCGCGCAGCTCTGAAATGGCCATCTGGCAGAGTTTGCCGGTCAGCGTCGAGTCCTGTCCGCCGCTGATGCCCAGTACCAGCGTTTTCAGAAACGAGTTCGTTTTTAAATAGGATTTTAAAAAATCAACGCTTCGGCGGATCTCTTCATTTGCATCTACCGCAGGCTTCGCGCCCAGCGCCTGAATAATCTCGTGTTGCAGAGCCATCACGCCCTCCATATGCAGACCATAAACAGAATGTGTTAACTGTTAAAACTAACCCTTCAGGCGTAAAACGACAAGGATCACAGTTTCGAGTGCGCTATTTTGCGGCGTTTTAGCAGCTTATCGTTGTTTTATTGGAATTTTCCGAAATTCGTCTGGCGTAACTCGCAAAGTTGAACAATAGTACTTTTTATCCCATGCTTAGATAACACGCTGATAAACAAGAGGACGGAATATGAACAAGAACGTAGCAGGAATTCTTAGCGCAGCGGCGGTACTGACTATGCTGGCAGGGTGTACGGCTTACGATCGCACCAAAGATCAGTTTACACAGCCGGTAGTGAAAGATGTCAAAAAAGGCATGACCCGTTCGCAGGTGGCTGCGATTGCCGGTAAGCCTTCGTCAGAAGTGACCATGATCCACGCGCGTGGTACCTGCCAGACCTATATCCTGGGTCAACGTGATGGTAAGGCAGAAACCTACTTTGTTGCTCTGGATGACACCGGTCACGTCATCAATTCCGGTTACCAGACCTGTGCTGAATACGATACCGATCCGCAGGCACCTAAGGCGCAGTAACCCTGCTTGCCTGAGGATGTTAACAAGCCGGCCTTTGGGCCGGTTTTTTTATGCATACGTAAATCTTATTTCTTTGCGCGAATTATTTGCCTGAAATGTGAAGGTAGTCAACAAGCCAGGTCAATGAGAGACAATTTAGGCCTGTGCAGAATTATCCCCCCTCTGTACCATTACGTATACTCACTCCAACGATAAACAACAGTCAGCACATTACCTGTCAGCCAGGAGAGCGAGTCGAGTGATAGCGAGACGGCAGGTAGTCATAAAAGAGGGAAATCATGATGGAAAAGAAACATATCTACCTGTTCTGCTCTGCAGGCATGTCAACGTCACTGCTGGTGTCGAAGATGCGTGCACAGGCCGAAAAGTATGAAGTGCCGGTGGTGATCGAAGCGTTCCCGGAAACGCTGGCGGGTGAAAAAGGCCAGACCGCAGATGTTATTTTACTGGGGCCGCAGATCGCTTACATGTTGCCAGAAATTCAACGTCTGTTACCGAATAAACCGGTCGAGGTAATCGATTCAGGGCTGTACGGTAAGATTGATGGTTTAGGTGTACTGAAAGCTGCTGTGGCAGCAATTAAAAAATCTGCTAATTAATTTTTATTTTTTCCCGTCAAAGAGTTATTTCACACACAATACGCCGCGACATACGTTGCGGCATTTAAGGGTATTTTCCTATGAGTAAAGTCATCGCTTCACTTGAAAAGGTACTCCTTCCTTTTGCTGTTAAAATAGGAAAGCAGCCTCATGTTAACGCCATCAAAAACGGCTTTATTAAATTAATGCCGTTGACGCTGGCCGGGGCAATGTTCGTTTTAATTAACAACGTTTTTCTGAGCTTTGGTGAAGGTTCCTTTTTTTATTCATTAGGAATTCGGTTAGACGCTTCAACCATTGAAACCCTTAACGGTTTTAAAGCCATCGGCGGCAACGTATATAACGGTACGTTGGGTATTATGTCGCTGATGGCGCCTTTCTTTATTGGGATGGCATTAGCCGAAGAACGTAAGGTGGATCCGCTGGCCGCGGGGTTATTGTCCGTTGCCGCCTTTATGACCGTCACCCCATACAGCGTGGGTGAAGCTTATGCTGTGGGTGCCAACTGGCTGGGTGGGGCAAACATTATTTCCGGTATCGTTATCGGTCTGGTGGTTGCCGAGATGTTCACCTTTATTATCCGTCGCAACTGGGTAATTCGCCTGCCGGATAGCGTACCGGCCTCCGTTTCCCGTTCATTTTCCGCGTTGATTCCAGGCTTCATTATTCTCTCCATCATGGGGATTATTGCCTGGGCGCTCTCTCACTGGGGCACAAACTTCCACCAGATCATCATGGACTCTATCTCAACGCCGCTGGCGTCGATGGGGGGCGTGGTCGGTTGGGCGTACGTGATTTTCACCTCCCTGCTGTGGTTCTTCGGCGTACATGGTTCACTGGCACTGGCCGCGCTGGACAGCGGTATCATGACCCCATGGGCACTGGAAAACGTTGCACTTTATCAGCAGTACGGCTCCGTTGATGCGGCGCTGGCAGCCGGTAAAACCTTCCATGTGTGGGCGAAGCCGATGCTGGACTCTTATATCTTCCTGGGGGGTACCGGGGCGACGCTGGGTCTGATCATCGCGGTCTTTATTGTCTCTCGTCGCGCTGACCATCGTCAGGTTGCTAAGCTGGCGCTGCCGTCAGGCATCTTCCAGATTAACGAGCCGATTCTGTTTGGTCTGCCTATCATCATGAACCCGGTGATGTTCATTCCATTCGTCCTGATTCAGCCGCTGCTGGCGGGGATCACCCTGACGGCCTATTACCTGGGCATTATCCCGCCTGTTACCAACATTGCGCCGTGGACCATGCCGGCGGGGCTGGGGGCGTTCTTCAACACCAACGGTAGCGTCGCGGCCTTCCTGCTGGCGATATTCAACCTCGGGATTGCAACACTGCTCTATATGCCATTCGTGGCGATAGCCAACAAAGCCGCGACCGTGATTGATGAAGAAGAGAGCGAAGAGGATATCGCCCTCGCACTGAAATTCTAAATATTGCCCGGCGCGGGGTAACCCGCGCCAGCGAAAAGGAGCTTAAAGATGTTAGATTTGGATAGTATCGTAGCCGAAGACGCCGTAGAGAACGATCTGGAAGAAGTGGTGATGGGGCTTATCATCAACTCCGGGCAAGCACGTAGCCTGGCGTATGCCGCCCTGAAGCAGGCCAAGCAGGGCGATTTTGCCGCCGCTAAGACCATGATGGATCAATCCCGTATCGCGCTGAATGAAGCGCACCTGGTGCAGACTAAGCTTATCGAAGGCGACCAGGGGGAAGGGAAGATGAAAGTCAGCCTGGTGCTGGTGCATGCACAGGATCACCTGATGACCTCGATGCTGGCACGCGAGCTGGTGGCAGAGTTAATTGAGCTTCACGAGAAGCTGCAGTAAGTCAGACTGAGTAGCAGGAGGTCAGCACGATGGAAATTAAAACCGCACTTGAACAGCAGCTGTTTAATGGCAAGAATTTTCACGTGGTTATTTACAACAAGACGGAGAGCGTCAGTGGTCTGCACCAGCATGACTACTACGAGTTCACGATTGTTCTGACCGGCCGCTACTATCAGGAGATTAACGGCAAGCGTGTCCTGCTGGAGCGCGGTGACTTTGTTTTCCTGCCGATGGGATCTTATCACCAGAGCTTTTACGAATTTGGTGCCACCCGTATTCTGAATGTTGGCGTCAGCAGACGTTTCTTTGAGAAACACTATCTGCCGCTGGTGCCGTTCTGCTTTGTGGCGTCCCAGGTCTATCGCGTAAAAAACGAATTTATGACCTGGATCGAAACGGTGATCGCCTCGCTCAACTTCCGCGACAATGAGTTCGATGAATTTATTGAAACCGTGACGTTCTATGTGATGAACCGTCTTCGCCACCACCGTGAAGAGCAGCAGGTGACCGATGATGTCCCGCAATGGCTTCGCAGTACCGTCGAGTTGATGCACGACAAAGGGCAGTTCAGCGAGAATGCTCTGGAAAATATGGTGTCACTGTCCGGAAAATCCCAGGAATACCTGACCCGGGCGACACAGCGTTATTATCGTAAAACGCCCGTGCAAATTATTAATGAAATCCGCATTAATTTTGCCAAAAAACAGCTGGAAATTACCAACTACTCTGTCACCGATATTGCTTATGAGTCCGGTTACAGTAGCCCCAGCCTGTTTATTAAAACCTTTAAGAAATTTACCTCATTCACACCAAACAGTTACCGGAAGAATTTGACGGTAATTAATTAGTGCCTGGCGAGTGTATTCGCCACGAATATTGACTTGATTGCTTGCCCAAATAGCGGGAAGAGTCCGCTATACCTTGCAGGCGATTAACCTGATACGCTAAGGGAGATGTTATGCAAAAGAAATTAAAAGTCGTGACCATTGGCGGCGGCAGCAGCTATACCCCGGAATTACTGGAAGGTTTCCTGAAACGTTATCATGAATTACCGGTCAGCGAATTATGGCTGGTGGATGTTGAGGAAGGTCAGGAAAAGCTGAATATTATTTTCGACCTGTGCAAACGAATGGTTGAAAAAGCCGGTGTGCCCTTAACCGTGCATAAAACCCTCGATCGTCGCCTGGCGTTGCAGGACGCTGACTTCGTTACCACTCAGCTGCGCGTGGGCCAGCTCAAAGCGCGTGAACTGGACGAACGCATTCCGCTGAGCCACGGCTATCTGGGACAGGAAACCAACGGCGCGGGCGGCCTCTTTAAAGGTCTGCGCACCATCCCGGTCATTTTCGACATCATCAAAGATGTGCAGGAGATCTGCCCGAACGCATGGGTGATTAACTTTACCAACCCGGCCGGGATGGTCACCGAGGCGGTCTATCGCCATACCAGCTTCAAGCGTTTTATCGGCGTCTGCAATATTCCGATTGGCATGAAGATGTTCATCCGCGACGTGCTGGAGCTGACCGACAACGACGATCTCTCTATCGATCTGTTCGGTCTCAACCACATGGTGTTCATCAAAGATGTGATAGTCAACGGCCAGTCTCGCTTTGCTGAACTACTGGACGGCGTGGCCTCCGGTCGCCTGACCGCTGCATCGGTGAAAAATATCTTCGACCTGCCGTTCAGCGAAGGGCTCATCCGTTCCCTGAACCTGCTGCCATGCTCCTATCTGCTCTACTACTTCAAGCAGAAAGAGATGCTGGCTATCGAAATGGGTGAGTACTATAAAGGCGGCGCACGTGCACAGATAGTGCAGAAAGTTGAGAAGCAGCTGTTTGATTTGTATAAAGATCCGAATCTGAACGTGAAGCCGAAAGAGCTTGAACAGCGCGGTGGGGCGTACTATTCCGACGCGGCGTGCGAAGTGATTAACGCCATTTACAATGACAAGCAGGCTGAGCACTACGTCAATGTGCCGCACCACGGCCATATCGACAATATCCCGGCCGACTGGGCCGTAGAGATGACCTGTATCCTGGGCCGTGAGGGGGCAAAACCGCATCCGCGTATTACCCACTTTGATGACAACGTGATGGGACTTATTCACACCATCAAAGGGTTTGAAGTGGCGGCCAGCAACGCCGCGCTGAGCGGTGAGTTGAATGACGTGCTGCTGGCGTTGAACCTCAGCCCGCTGGTCCATTCCGACCGCGATGCGGAAGTGCTGGCCAGTGAGATGATACTGGCGCATGAAAAATGGCTGCCAAATTTTGCTGCCACGATTGAGAAGCTCAAATTCCAACACCGTTAAGAGGATGTGCGATGGAAAACCTGCTGATCGTCAATGCTGATGATTTTGGCCTGTCAAAAGGGCAGAACTACGGCATTGTTGAAGCCTGCCGACGGGGTGTGGTGACCTCGACCACCGCGCTGGTGAATGGAGAGGCGATAGAGCACGCGGCGCAGTTGAGCCGTGAAGCGCCTGAGCTGGGCGTGGGCATGCACTTTGTGTTGACGCTGGGGAGGCCGCTTTCAGCGATGCCGGGGCTGACGCGTGACGGGCAACTCGGGAAATGGATTTGGGAACTGGCGGA
>OKVI01001248.1_pt1 | contig 10696 bp, 20 predicted proteins | sample 1607001 | NCBI WGS metagenome assembly OKVI01 (sample SAMN03281018, study PRJEB24777) | human gut metagenome | isolation source: fecal sample PR128 from 1 month old male Malay infant, vaginal delivered...
GCGCTTTCGGCCGTGACGCTGTGCAGCAGATCCAGACGGTGAGGCGTCAGCTCCGGCAGAAACTCCACCGCATTTGACCACTGCTTCAACAGCCCATGCTGCTGATCGCGCTGCCAGGTGGCAATCTGCGCAGGCAGGGTCTCCAGCCAGTGGGAGAGATGGTTTTTTGCAATCAGCTGATAGAAGTTACCGAACTCAATCATGCCGCGTCCTCAGCTTTCAGCGCCACCAGGGAGCCAAAGTTAAAGCACTGGAACCACAGTTCGCTGTGCTCAAAGCCTGCCTGGCGCAGACGCGCTTTATGGGTTTCCACGGAGTCCGTCAGCATCACGTTTTCAAGCATGCTGCGTTTCTGGCTAATCTCCAGCTCGCTGTAGCCGTTTGCACGTTTGAAATCGTGGTGCATGTTGAACAGCAGTTCGCCGACGGTCGCGTCTTCAAAGCTGAATTTCTCAGACAGCACCAGCGCGCCACCGGGGTTAAGGCCCTGATAAATTTTGTCCAGCAGCCGCTGGCGGTCATCGGGCACCAGGAACTGCAGGGTAAAATTCAGCACGACCATCGAGGCGTTGTGGATTTCGATATCACGAATGTCGCCTTCAACGACCTCGACCGGAGTTGCCGCTTTCCAGGCATCAATATGACGGCGGCAGCGTTCAACCATCGCCGGGGAGTTATCGACGGCAATGATCTTACAGCCTTCGTGATGAACGTTACGACGTACCGACAACGTTGCCGCGCCGAGCGAGCAGCCCAGGTCATACACCTGCGTGCCGGGTTGAACGAAGCGCTCAGCCAGCATGCCGATCATGGAGATAATATTGGAATAACCGGGAACAGAGCGCTGGATCATATCCGGGAAGACTTCGGCTACCCGTTCATCGAAGGTCCAGTCGCCCAGGCTGGCGATAGGCGCGGAAAAAAGCGTGTCGCGATCTGACATAACGTAAAAATCCGGGAAAAAGAAAGTGGCGTATTGTGCGCTAACGGAAGGAGAAAACCAACTCCCACGGCATATACCAAAGGTTAGCCAGCACCATCAGCAAAAGCGAACACCATGTCGCGCTCATGCCGGAACGACGCCAGCGGAATAAGCGGTGGTGAAAGCCGTAATAATGCATTAACCGACCCGCAATCAGCAGCAGGCCACAAATGTGTACCATCCAGGTTTCGGCGCCATTCATCTCCATAAACAGCAGCAAAATGAGTGCCACCGGAATGTACTCAACCGCGTTGCCGTGGATACGGATAGCGCTTTGCAGTTCGGAAAACCCCCCGTCGCCGTATGAGACGCGGTACTGCATTCTGAGTCGCACAACATCAAATGAAAATTTAATCAGCAGTAATGCACCTAGCACCGCATACAACGCGCTGACCATACAAACTCCCTGTGTTTTGGCAGATGGCGTCTCTATGATATGGCGTGATCTCAGAAAAGAGAAGATTGTTGTGGGATGGAGGGCGCGCTGCCGAGCGACGGAACCGCGGTTTGCAGGGCCTGCAAGAGCGTATCGACCAGTTCGGGGGCCTGGGCGATATCCGGCGTATGTAAAAAAAGATACGGCGTGGTGGTCAGTTCCCATTTCGCTAACGTGTGCAGCCAGACGGCGAACATCTCCTGATTTTGCTGCATATTGTCGCTGCCGATAAACCGGACCATCGGATTGTGCGCGGTTACGATAGCGTGGACCGGGACTTTGGGCTTCTTGCGCTGGGCATCAATAATGGCTTCGTTATGCGCAATGGCGCTGTGAACAGGACGACTGTCAAGGATGACGCGGTTGACTGAGCGCTCATGCAATCCCCGGTTGAGTGCTTTTTCCACCTCGCCTTTGGCAAAAAATTCAGGATGTCTCACTTCAACGCCGTAGGTAAAGTCCCGGGACAGGCCATCAAGAAATTGCCAGAGCGCGGGCAGATCGCGCGGACCAAAGGTGGCGGGAAGCTGCAGCCAGTACTGGCCGATACGGTTTGCCAGTGGCGACATTCGGCCAAAAAACTCTTCGGTTAAATCACCGCAGTTACGCAGGGCGGCGTTATGGGAGATGGTTGCCGGAAATTTAAAGCAGAAGCGGAAATCATCCGTGGTTTGATCCCGCCAGCGCTCGACAATCTCTGCCCGGGGAAGGGCATACAGCGTGGTGTTGCCCTCCACGCAGTTAACATGTCGGGCGTTATTAACTAACTTACTGATTTCAATAATGCTCTGGTGCCGCTAGGTATGCTTTGGGGCATCTGTGGGGCAAAACCCGCGAGCCTCTGATTCAGCATTGCGATCTGCTCACTACTGCTGTCTGCCATCCACGCACCGTATACGTTGAAGACCATCTGGGCGCTCGCATGGCCCATCTGACTGGCAATGAAGCTGGGGTTAGCGCCAGCTGACAGTGACCAGCACGCATACGTGTGACGCGACTGATATGCTTTCCTGTGCCTTATCCCTGCTCGCTTCATCGCTGCGTCCCATAAATCACCTATCGAGTCGACTTTGTAGATGATCCCCACCTGCTGACATCTTCTGACCAGTTGAGGGTTGAAAACAAATGTACACTCGTGGCTCTCAGTTCTGCCGTATTCGCGCAGCTGAACATCGATCTGATGCTTTTTTCCAAACCTGGTCATTTCCGCCTGATTCCTCAGGACGCTGATCGCAGGCTGAATGAGGTGTATCACTCTGTTGGTACTGGCCTCAGTTTTCGGTAGAGTGAATTCACCCAGTTTTGTATAATTACGCCTGATTGTTATTGTTCCAGCTTCAAGATCGATATCCTCCCAGGCCAGGGAGGTCAGCTCCCCATGACGGACCCCTGTGTATACTGCGAGTGACCACAGGTTTTTCGTCTGCTGATGCCGGCATGCATCAATCAGGCGAATAAATTCGTCACGAGTTAGCGGATCTGGCTCTGCCCTGGCTTTTTTAAGAGGCTTTATCCCGTCGAATGGGTTCACCTCTAAGTAACCGTGATCTGCGGCAAACTGAAACATTCCGGCAATAGTTGTCATGTAATAATTTACGGTGACAACACTTCGTCCTTTTGCCGGGACCTTCCCCTTCATTGGCATCTGGTTACCGGTCAGTAAATCTTTCCTGATATACAGTAATTCCTCTTTCGTCACCGCCGACACCAGCCGATTACCCCCGATCCTTGGCACCATATTTCTTGCGACTGACTCATAACGGTTGAGAGCGTTCGCGCAGATTTCCATTCTCTTCAGATCCAGCCACTTTTCGGTAAGCTCTGAAACTGTAATTTCTTTCTTACCCACCCCAAAGGTCTTGAGGTTAGGGGAGTCCGGAAACTGTGCCGCGTACTCAAATGTGCCTGTTCTGATGGCAAAGCATACCGATGTCCGCAGTTCCCCGGCGATCTTCCTGTTCTTAGCGGTGTCAGGGACACCGAGGCTCTCCCTGACACGCTTACCTTTGAAATTAAACCAGATGCGCAATGTGCCACCGTGGTTTTCGACGCCTGTTGGATATGTAACTTTATCCATTGATTCCTCCAGACGCCCAAGAGCGATATGAGATTACCTTTTTCATGGCCTCAGATCACCCAGGCTGTTTGTTTTTCATTGAGGCGACCCACGCATCGACCGCTTTACGGTTGTACATGCACTCGCTGGAAGGTTTCGGATTTCCGTCCGGTGAAACGTGCACATATTCCCGCCCAACCAGCCAGCATTCTTTTCTGGCCCGGAGGATGGTTCCGGGCTTGAGCCCGGTAACCGCGATAAGAACATTTTCACAAACCCAGTCATTCGGTACCAAAAGAACAACATCGCTCATACTCACCTCACATCACACTCAGACCACGGCAGCGGCACCACGCATTATTCAAATCGACCATTTCACCGTCTCGTGGGCTCGGAGATGTGTATAAGAGACAGCCTCCTTCTCGCTCCTTTCTGGCTGGCGATAACCGGCCTCCCATAATGCATCGACTATCGCTGACGGATCGCTCTTTGCTGCCTTGATCAGCGCCACCAATTCAAACAAGTTGTATTCACTCACTGGCGGCCTCCAGTTTTGTTTCTGCGCGGTGTACGCAGCGCAGGAAAGAAGAGGGCGTGACAATCTCCCGCAGCTCTGCAATCAGATAGCTGTCACGCGTGTGATGCATCTGCCGGTTATGCTCTTTCTCCTGATGGCGAAGCACAGATAAACGAGCGGTGATGATTCGCTTCTTTTGCCCAATGGTCCGGCGGGCATTCTCTGCCCGCTTGCGCCAAGCCTGATCGGCATCATGCTTTAACAGTTGGCCGTCGATTGCGATAAGGCCTTCTTCGGCCAGCGCCAGCTGCTCGAGGCATTCCCCAATTGTGTTCAGGGAGTCTGTCTTGATCATTGCACGGTCCATCATTTCACCTCGCTGTCTGCGTTCGCCACGACGTTATTCCACCCGCCAAAACTATTAACCATCTCTCCCAGCCTTGAGAAACAGGCATTCATCCAGCGGATGCCCCTTGGGTTTAGAGCTGGCACAGTTCCCCAATCGACGAAGTCCGCATTGCTGCGATGCATATATTTGATCAGGTCCAGCATCCGGATGTAATGCGCCCGGCGACGCTCCATACTCCATCCCTTATCAGCGAGGTACGAATCAATAAAGCCCCGTAGCGCTGGCTGGTTAAGCGAAATATCACCGTACTTGTGACGATATACCGGGCGACGGTGCAGGCTGACCAGATGGAACAGGTAGGCATCAGATACGCATGTCAGAGCTTGCTGGTGGGCCAGCTCAACAGAGCCAGCCGGATTCCATATTTCATTATTTTTCACCGTTACCCCTCCCAGCCGATCGCTTGGAACAAGCCCATTTTAGGGTGATACCAGCGGGTGCCGCGCGGTTCAGCTTCTGACATCATCTGGCGAAACGCGGCCATAAACGGCTCCAGTTCGACGATAGCCCTACGTGACAAAAGCCCGTCTGGAGTCATAAATTCGTGCGTGTCTGTAGGGATGCGGTAGGCATTGACCAAATTCCGGCACTTGGCGTCACTCATTCCGCTTTTAGCTACCACCTGGCGGTAACCGACATAACCGGCGCGCATGGTCCCGCGTTTGATGTTCTCCACAGCTTCTGTGACCGTTTCGATCTGCTCTTCAACATGATTCAGGCGCTTCTGCTGGCGAACGGCATCGGCGGCCATTGCAGCGATCATTTCGATTTCAGTCAGCGGCGCGCGAGTGCGGAAATAGCTGTTAACCAGTTCGCGCTGAACCTGCCAGGCCAAATCATCATTGAATGGCTTCGTCAACATCAGGTAACCAGACTCGAACAGAATGATCCCTTTAGCAGTGCGTGCAGCAAAAGCATCAGAAAGTGACTCCGTACGTATTACGTCCGCAGTCATTTCAAGAAAATCCACACCTTCAATAAAGTGAGACCGGTTGCGGTTAAACGCCGCACGAGCGGTACCTTCCGGGCGCTGGTGGACTTCATCAATCATCGCCAGCGTCACAACGCGCTGACCGCGATATTCGACTGCCGGCAGCTGTTTGTTATTGATCGTTACAGTGTTCATTTTCGTCCTCCTCAGTGCATAACCGGCATGTCTGGCATACCTTCTTTTCGAATCTGTTCGATGAAGCTGTCATGCAGGAGATTGAAACCTTCCCGCCCCATTTTGGAGAGTCGAAGCCCGCTCTCAGAATCCGCATCTAACATGTCCTGGTACATGCGCAGCGCCATCTTCTGGCCTAGTTCTTGGCCATATTTCTCGATGGCTAACCCTTCCACATGGCTTGCGAGTGCGAACCGCTCTGGCGCAGGATAAACACTGATTGATCCGTGTTGGCCTGAGTAGATAACAGCGGTGTCAAACCCTCCAGAATCGTTGGCAACCTCAACTGTGCGGTTCTTTGCCTGCTCCTCGGCAATGAAGACGGCAACCAGCATCCAGCGCCAAATGATGATTTCTTTCTCGATGCCCGGGGTAAACCAGCCGCTTTCAATCGCTTCCATGATGCAAGCCAGCAGATCTAATCCATCCGGAATTCGTTTGTCATAATTACCGTTGTCGAGCTGGCGAACCGCAACGGAATAGCCAATAACGCGGTTACCAAAACGGATGCCGGTTGATGTCGGCTCTGGGTTAAACGTTGAATCAACCATCAATACACTCCTGCTGGTTTGATGGCTTGCAATGCATCCACCTCTTTGACGTAGCGCTCGTGCATTGCGTCCCATTTTTCACACCATTTCTCCATTTCTCGCTTGCGCGCCAGGATACGACGCAGACGGCGAATACAACGCTGGTGGGCGGCCAGATACTCCGCCTTTGTTTCCCCGTCTCGCCATACCTCCATATCATCGCGATCAATACGCACCCGCGGGTGACGCTGTGGAAAACCTGAACGCTCAAAAGCCTCGGTGGTCATGAAGAACGCCAGATAGCGGATCGCTGTGTCTCGAGTGAAGCATTTTTTAATGCGTCCGTGGCGTACTGCCACGAAAAGCGGGCCAACTGGCGTATCGTGTTTCTGCAATGCCAGATCAATTGTGCTTACGGTGCGTTTATCGTTCATTTCCGATCCTTAACTTTTGAATAACGCTCATGGGACATTACTTCCCAGTTCTTGCCGCCATCGCGGGAGAGTAGCCGCCAGCGGTGGTTAACCTTGAGGCTCAAATTCCCGGAGCCGTGCATACGGCAGGGATGGATGCGCCTTGCCCTGAACTGGCTTAAAACGTGTGCTGCTTTGAGGTGAACCCACTCAGGAATTCGTATCGCTGTAAGTGTCATGAATGCTCCTGCGTGATGGCTGCTGTTTTCTTCGCATGTTCGACCAGCTCTGCCACAAGCTCATCAACCAGCAGCTTTCCGCTTTCAGTCAGGTATTCGCCATGACCATTCACATCAACTGCATTCCGGTAAAGATCGCGGATAGCTTTATCGCCGGCCGCCGGGCCATGCTCATTTCTCGCCATTTTTTCAAACCGGCACAAAAGTCCGTCGAGTAATATCTCTGTCAGCTCGACAGTACTTATCCCGCCTTTCGGAAGAGAAATAACGATGCAGGTTGTGCCTGTTTTACGCTGGTGGCGTAATAACGCTGCTTTTAAAATTCGGCGGCGATATGTCTCGATTAATTTATCCATTGCGGCGAGCCTCCTCCTCTAAGCTCATAACAATTTCCTCTTCTTTTTCGGTCCAATCATGAATTTCGCCAGCAATGTCATAAACAAGAGAGCAAATAGTTTTAAGTTGGAAATGGTCCAGTTTGTCGTGATATTCAAATAATGTTTGCGATAAACCAGCCAGTTGCTCGGCTTTGATGTTCACAACCTGAATGCCTTGCCTTTTTAATAAGCTCATAATTACCGACCATATGCTTTTTTAAGATAAAGACGAGCGATTACCTCGTAACCGCAGGCCGCATAAAGGCATGCTGTTCTATATGCCGATTTATCAATGATGAAAGTCATACGAAGCGCCTCACAGCCAAAGAAGCCACCACCCGACCGTGAATTTTGATTTCTTTCTGTTCATCGGTATTAAGGGTGAAAGTTTCGTAATGATGGTTATCAGAAATGATTTTTAATTAGCCATCAGCTAATGGCTCAATTCTCTTAATGAAAAGACATGGGCGACCAAAAGCATCCATTGTGTAAACATAAATGCCAGAGGTAAGCGCACGTCCACCGCAATCAACGAAAGCCACAACCTCACATGGTTCGATGGTCGGCTGCATTGAATCACCTTCCATCCGGCAGCTTTGTACGCGGTTGCCAAAGTCATTGATGTTGTCAGATCCGAACAGCATTTGAGGCGTTTTAACTGGCTGATTAACTGCGACGGAATTTTTCATTTTCATTTCCTAAGGGTGAGTTTGTCCCCACCAAGAAAGGTGTTAATTAAATAATGTTAATTAATTTTAAATTTTGTCGGCTTGCTTGCAGATGGTTTCTTGCAAGTCGTCTAATTTTTCATAAACGATAGTTAGTGTACCGATAGCCGACAAATCCGGAGGCATGCAATCCATAGCGTTAGATAAAGCCATTCTGCAATTGCCAATATCAGCAGACCATGAGTTAAGTTGATTGGACGTTATAATACTTGTTGGTTCTGTAAATTCACCGCACTGCTCGTTTCCTGAAATGAGCCACAGAACATCAGAATGAAGAATGTTAGCCAATTGGATTAACTGGTCAGCAAACGGAACAGTTTTTTCCGTTTCCCAGTTGTTAATGGTTTCGGTTGTTAAACCAAGATGATCAGCCAAAAAATCCTGAGAGAGTCGAAGCGAAGATCTTTGATTTAATATTCTTTTGCCGATGGTTTTGGCTACGGTGATTTGAGTATTCATTTCATTGGCTCCGTTGTTTGCCGATGAATGAACTTTATCTCAAAGATAAATTTTGGTAAATATCTTTTTGATAAATTATGATAAATTAATGGTTATGATATTGATATATATAGTAAATTATTTTGTGCAGGGCATAAAAAAACCAGCCGAAGCTGGTTTTTTATATGTATGAGTCTCACCCCAAACGGTTGTATGACATTTGCCATCTACCGACAACTAAGCCCTGAATGTGAAACTCGCTTTGATCAGTTTCAGATACAAACCATTTTTCGTAAGTTGAATTATCGCTGATGACTACCAGCTTGTCCTTAAGCAGCTGTAAGCGTTTGATATGAAAGTTGTCACCATAAACGAACGCATAAATCCCATCACCTATCAACCGGTTTACCGTAACGTCTATAACGACAAGATCCCCAGGGAAAATAGTCCCGAGCATGCTATCGCCGACAACCGTGCAGATTTTCAGGGAGGTAGGGCTACGCCCACCAAACATCCTTTTAGCCTCCTCTGGATCAAGTTCAATCGATTTAACTATTTCAGGATAGTCCATGTTCATCCTGCCACTTCCGCAACTGAACTCAGTGTCCAGCACCTCAATTCGGTATTGTTGCTGATTTTTTGTCAGTGGATTTATGAAAAAGTTAGGCTTGGTACCAGATGCATCAACATCTGCTCTCTTTGAATCCATCCAGCCATGGGGCAGGCCCATACTTGACTCAATTCTCCTAGCTATTATGTCACCAATGTTACGAGAGGCGTTAGAGCCAGATAACTGACTCAGTTGAGAAGGGGGTATACCAATTTTTTCAGCAATTTGTGCCTTGGTATAACCTTCCACGATGTACTCACCAATCAACCTGTTTAGGTTCTGACGTCGAATGTTTTTTATGTCCATGACCAAATACTCCCACTTTTTAGCAATATGATAAATACCCAATTTGATAAATTTATCTTGCCTCATAGTTATCGTAAAGATAAACTTTACCAAAATGATAAATTGAGGTGTGGGTATGGAAAACGAACTTCTTTCCTGGCGTCGTGCTTCCACTAAAGAAGAATGGCACGCTTTGGCAGTTAAGAGCGGTACATCAATAGGATATTTGAATCTTATTGCCTACGGATACAGAAATGCGTCACCAAAACTTGCAACTTCTATTGAAGCAGCAAGTAGAACTTTTGTGGGTAAAAAACCCATCAAGCGAGAAATGCTTGTTTTCCCACATCCGGGCAATGAGGTGTGACATGTCACATCCAATCACTACCGAAAACCAAGTTAAGCCATTGGATATCGATTATCGCGATCCGCGCGGTGTGATTGTGCATGTCACCGGCTGGAATCGGGATAAACAGCAGGTGTACTTCACCAGGCAGAATTATCCGCATGAATGCATGCAGCCTGTCTGGAAGTTTCAAAATTATTTCAGGAGGGTTGTGGAGTGAGCAATTTCTTACAGCTCGTTGATCGTCCAATAGCCTTTCAACGGTCCTTCGTTCGCCTTGGCGTGGGTATTACAGGTGCATTGCTATTGTCACAGATTGTCTATTGGCAGAACCGCATGGAAGGGAATTGGTTCTACAAAACCCAGTCAGATCTCGAAGAAGAGACTGGATTAACGCGTTACGAACAAGAGGGAGCGCGTAAAAAGCTGGTTTCCTGTGGCGTACTGGAAGAAGCAAAACGTGGCATCCCAGCAAAATTATATTTCAGAGTAAACCAGGAGCGCTTGGAAGAACTTCTACTCGGCGAAAACCAGCATGCAGGTATGGGGAAAACCAACAAACAAGGATGCGGAATTTCCGCAAACAGTGATGCGGAAAACCAGCATGCAGGTATGGGGAAAACCAACGAGCAGTCATGTGGAAATTCCGCATCCATTCATACAGTAGATTACCAGGAGACTACACAGAAGATTAATACAGAGAATAAATATCTTGGTGCATCGGCTGAAGCCGACACACCGAAAGTGAAATCTTCAACTGATTATTCTCCTGCATTTGAAGAAGCCTGGCAGGCATACCCAAAACGTAGCGGTGGAAATAACAAGCTAAGCGCATTCAAAGCCTGGAACGCACGTATTAAACAGGGCGTAAAACCAGAGACGATGCTGGAAGGGGTTAAGCGCTACGCAGCTTTCATGGCCTCTGAGGGAAAGATCGGTACTTCGTTCGTCAAGCAGGCGGCGACGTTCTTCGGGCCGGATAAACATTTCGATGAACCGTGGCTGGTAGAGACCCAGGAAAACAAAGTCCCTACCCGACAAGACCAGTCCCGCTACGAGTGGTACGCAAAGTCTGATGACGGCTCTGCCGAAGTGTTTATCAATCAGTCAGCGATCGATCGCATGAACCGTGGCGGGTATCGCCCATGAAAATACTCCTCAAGCG
>OKVI01001251.1_pt1 | contig 10679 bp, 8 predicted proteins | sample 1607001 | NCBI WGS metagenome assembly OKVI01 (sample SAMN03281018, study PRJEB24777) | human gut metagenome | isolation source: fecal sample PR128 from 1 month old male Malay infant, vaginal delivered...
GAAGGATCACACGGTGACCGCACCCATATCAAACGGGCCGACCACCACACGGTTACACCACTATGCGGGACACTACTCCTGATGGGTCTGGTGTTGGGCGATTTTTTTCGCGCGAGGGCCCAGATGGGCCTGGTGTTGGGCGAGTTCTTTTGCGTGAGGGCCGAGATGGGTCTGGTGTTGGGCGAGTTTTTTCGCGCGAGGGCCCAGATGGGTCTGGTGTTGGGCGAGTTTTTTCGCGCGACGGGCCTGATATGCACTAATGCCAGTGTCCTGTTCCGCGTGACCGCGACATGGAAACGGTCTTTCGTTTGACCATGACGCGGCGTCAGGGGGCAGAATCGATGTCATGAGCAACGACACCACCCTCTACACGGTAGGAGAGGTCGCCGAGCGATTCTCGCTGACGGTGCGAACGCTGCGCCACTGGGAGGCGCAGGGGCTCCTCGCTCCCACGGCGCGGAGCTGGTCGAACTACCGGCTCTATTCGCGCGAGGACTGCGTGCGTGTCCAGAGGATTGTCGTCTACCGGGCGACGGGGATGAAGCTGATGGACATCAAGGCTCTCCTCGACTGTGGAGACTCTGAGATCGAACACCTCAAGAGGCAACGAGAGAGCCTTCTTGCTCATCGTCGTGAGACGGACGCAATGATAGAAGCGTTAGACATACTGTTGGAGGATGCAATGAATGACAACGAGCTCACTGTGGAAGAAATCGGGGAGATCTTGGGGGAGGCCGACTTTGCGGCGCACCAGAGCGAGGCCGAAGACCGTTATGGTGACACTGACGACTGGCGTGAATCGCGAGAACGCACTGCTTCGTGGCAAAGCGCTGACTGGCGTGACAACGCCGAGCGATTCCATGACATCGAAAGCAGGATGATTGATGCGATCCGTGACGGCGTAGCTCCCGATAGCAAGGAAGCGGAAAGCCTCGTCGAGGAGCACAGAGAAGCCCTCAGTGAGTTTTTTCCGGTCACGCCTGCCAAGCACTACATCATGTCTCGCGGGTACATCCATGACGAGCGATTCCGGGCTCACTATGACTCGCAGTATGTTGGCTTCGCGCAGTGGCTTGCCGACGCAATTGAGTCGGCTGCGAGGCGTCAGGGAATTAACCTCGAGAATCCGACGTGGAGGTGAGTGCACCCGACGCTGAACTCGATGTCAGTGACGCGCAGCATAGCCTTTGAGGCCGCTCTGGCTTGCCAGTTCCGAATAGTCTCTGCTACCATCTTCTCTTGTCGCAATCCTGCGTAGCTCAACGGCAGAGCATCCGACTGTTAATCGGACGGTTACTGGTTCGAATCCAGTCGCAGGAGCAGATGCCCCGAGTTCTCATGAACTCGGGGCTTTTTGTTGATCGGGAGGGGGAGCGAATGCAGGTGCTGGCTGATCACGCCTACCACGTGCTGGTCATCGCGTTCGTTGCTGCCACGGTTATTGAGGTGATCGTCAAGGCCGCGAGAAAGCCGCGCAAGAAGAAGCGCGGGCCCGTCGCCCCCAGAGAGAGTGCGGCCGAGCGCGAGAAACGCATGCGAGAGCGCTACGCGGCATTCGGGGATCGTTGGCGGGAGTGGCTGGATCGGCCCCGGGGGAGTGGTGACGCTGACCGCCTCGTGACGGCCGCGAGTATCTGGGGGAGTCCGGAGCAGGGAGCTTCCTTCCCCCGGCGCTTCCATGACAGTCAGCTGGGAAAGGTCATGCTCGATAAGCGCAGCTACCTGGCGATGCTGAACGCTCCAGCCGACGCGGTTCAGCCGAGGCGCGAGCTGGCCCCGACCTCGTGGGCGAAGATACGCCTCGACGTGTGGGCCCTGCATTCGAAGGCTGCGCAGAAGCCTCGTCTCATGCGCGTGTGGCTGAGTGGGGATCGTGCGCTCGTGGAGTTGCACCGCACGCGCGTCGTGAAAGTTGACGAGATCCTCCCCAGCGAGACCGTTGGTTTTGTTCGCGGGTTCACGCGCCTCGGTGGATGGCCTGCGCTGGCTGCCTGCCGAGGCGATGGAGCTGGGGGAGAAGCCGCTGTGGAACACGTTCCGCGTCCTGCGTGGAATCTCCGGCGTTGCGCCCGAGGGATCGCCCGTCGCAGATGCGTTGCGTGCGGGGGACTATCATGCGTTTGCTTTCGTGGTCTCACGTGCCGAGAGTGCGTGGAAGGAACCCTGCGCGCATTTGCGCGTCCTGGATTGTGCGGGTGTCACGTACCAGGTGGGCGATGCGTTCTCGCGGGAGTCCGACGACGTGCGGTGGGCACCGCGCGGGGCGGGGGACGAGGCTCCGGCTCGGGCAGGCGAGGAGGAGCCGACTGAGGCTTCTCGACGAGGCCGTGGCCGCCCGAGCGGGCTCGCTGGCCTGAGCGAGGGGAGCGGCACGGTGGCGACGCCGGGCAAGCCCGTCAGTGGTGTCGGCCCCGGGGTATCCGGGCTGCTTGGAGATGAACCTGAGCCGCTGGCGGACACGGATCTCGCGGTGGTGCCAATCGACCCTCGTGAGGTGCTGTGGGCGGTCGAGAGGATGATCGAGCTGTGAGGGAAGAACTCGTTGAAGCCGTCCTGCGGGTTGTGGAGGAAATCCCAGAGGGGCGTGCGGCGACGTACGGCATGATCGCGCGGGCGGTCGGTACCGGTCCGCGCGTTGTGGGGCGGATCATGCATGACTGGGGCGGTGGAGTCCCGTGGTGGCGCGTCGTGAACGTTCACGGAACTTTTCCGACAACTATTCGTGGTGAGGGATTTTCTGAGTGGGAGAAAGAGGGGATGCCTCACGATCTGGAGCGGGGGAAAACTTTATCTCAAGCAGTGCGTTGTGGAGCAGGAATGGCTTGACACTGTCGCACGAACGGTCCTTGAAAATCTGCAGAATGCTGCGGAATTGTCAGGCTGATGCTCGCTGATATTTGATTACGATTTGGTTACGCGTTTTTCGATTTGGGTCGCGCAGACCCATGTGATGCTCTACTCTAAAGGAGACGCCGAAGAGGGCGATTCTCCGGAACGGTGACCGTTAGCGTTAACGGAACCGGGGAAGAAAACTCCAGAAACAGAGAAGTTACTGGTACCCAAGGGGTGAGAAGTGACGAACTTACTAGAGCTAAAGGGGATCTCAAAGACGTTCCCCGGCGTGAAGGCGCTGTCCGACGTGGACCTCGACCTTCGACCCGGTGAAGTCTTGGGTCTCTGTGGTGAGAACGGAGCGGGCAAGTCCACGCTCATGAAGGTGCTCACCGGTATCCACAAGTCCGACCCGGGCGGCGAGATCTGGCTGCAGGGAGAGAAGGTCGACATCCAGTCGCCGGAGCACGCACGTGACCTCGGCCTGTCGATCATCCACCAGGAGCTCAACATTGTTCCTGACCTGACCGTCGCCCAGAACCTGTACATCGGTCGACCCGGTACGTCCAAGTTTGGCTACGTCGACGACCGCAAGATGGTTCGTGATGCGCGCGAGCTCTTCGAGCGCCTCAACATGGACATCGACCCCACCGCCTACTGCCGCGACCTGCCCGTTGCGCGCCTGCAGATGGTGGAAATTGCGCGTGCGCTGTCCTTCGATTCGAAGATCCTGGTCATGGACGAGCCCACGGCTCCTCTGACCACGACCGAGACCGAGTCTCTCTTCGAGCTGGTGCGCGACTTCGTGTGCCCCACGACCGGCCTGATCTTCATCACGCACCGCATGCCCGAGCTCACCGAGCTCACCAACCGCATCTCGGTCCTGCGCGATGGCAAGTACATCGGCACGGTGGATACGGCCTCGACCCCGATGAGTGAGGTTGTCAAGATGATGGTCGGCCGCGAGGTCCCCGCGGACGCGCGTCCCACGACCAAGCCGATCTCCGACGAGGCCGTCCTGCGAGTCGAGCACCTCTCGACCGTCAAGGCCGTCCACGACGTGTCCTTCGAGGTCAAGAAGGGTGAGATCTTCGGCTTCGCGGGCCTGGTTGGCGCCGGCCGCACCGAGGTCGCCCGAGCCCTGTTCGGCGCCGACCCCCACACCGAGGGTGACATCTACGTCCACGGCAAGAAGGTCACCATCAAGGGCGCGAACGACGCCGTGAAGAACGGCATCGGATACCTGTCTGAGGACCGCAAGCAGTATGGCCTGCTCCTCGACAAGGACATCTCTTTCAACACGGGCCTGGCCGCGATGAGCCACTTCACCACCGCGACCGTCGTCGCAACGAAGAAGCTGCGCAACGTCGCCCAGGACTACGTGAAGAAGCTGCGTACCCGCACCCCCTCCGTGGACGTCGAGCTGCGCAGCCTCTCGGGCGGTAACCAGCAGAAGGTCGTCGTGGCCAAGTGGCTGGAACGTGACACTGACATCCTGATCTTCGACGAGCCGACGCGCGGCATCGACGTGGGCGCGAAGGATGAGATTTACACGCTGCTCGAGGATCTGGCGAAGCAGGGCAAGGCCATCATCGTGATCTCCTCGGAGCTGCCCGAGGTTCTGCGCCTGGCCAACCGCATCGCCGTCATGGCCCACGGCCGCATCATTGGCACCCTCAACAACGAGGAAGCCACCCAAGAAAACATCATGGAACTGGCCACCGTCGGCCAGGAAGAAGCGAACGGAGAAGTCGCGTGAGCACCGTCGTCGACAACAAGGGCCTGGAGGCGCCGTCGCCTGTCAAGACCTTCCTGAAGAACAACATGCAGCTGATGCTCGTCACGGTTGCTCTGTTCGTCATCCTGCTGTTCTTCAGCATTGCAGCCAACGGCTTTGCGAAGCCGAACATCTACCTGGACATCGTCCTGCAGTCGGCCTACACGGGCGTCATGGCCCTGGGTGCGACCTTCGTCATCGCGACCTCCGGCATTGACCTCTCCGTCGGTACGGGCATGAGCCTCGTCGCGGTGATGGCCGGTATCTTCCTGGCGGGCGACAAGATGAACCTGCCTCTGGGCCTCGGTCTCATCCTGACGCTGCTGGTCGGCATGGCGATCGGCCTGGTCAATGGCCTGAACGTCTCGATCCTGGGTCTGCCGCCCTTCATCGCAACGCTTGCGATGATGATGGTCGCCCGAGGCCTCGCGCTGATCATCTCGGACAAGGCCTCCATCACGATCGCGAACACGGGCTACAAGGCCATTGCGCGTGGCGAGATCATCCCCGGTGTGGCCAACGCCGTTCTGATCTTCGTGGTCCTCACGGTCCTGGCGACCTTCCTCATGAACAAGACGCTGCTCGGCCGCTACTCGCTGGCGATCGGCTCGAACGAGGAGGCCACCCGCCTCTCCGGCGTCAACGTCCGCCTGTGGAAGATCATCATCTACGTCGTCGCGGGTGCCTTCATGGCCATTGGCGCGGTCCTCTACTCCTCGCGTGGTGGCCTGGTCCAGCCCGCTGAGGGCGTGGGCATGGAGCTCAACGTCATCGCCGCGGCCGTCATCGGTGGTACGTCCCTGTCGGGTGGCCGCGCCTCGATCCCCGGCGCCCTGGTTGGCGCGATCATCATGGAGACCCTGAAGAAGGGCCTGACGATGATGGGTATCGCCGCCGAATGGCAGTTCGTCGTCACCGGTATCGTCCTGCTGCTCGCCGTCGTCATCGACAACATCCGCCGCGTTCGCGAGAACGCCGCCTGATTCTTACCCATTCAATTCACCCATCGTGGACCGACGTCGGTCCACACACCCAAGGGCGGGAATGACCCCGCCACCCCACGAAAGGAATACCAATGCGCCCCATCGGACGTATCTTCGCCGCCGCCGCTGTCGGCTCCATGGCCCTGGGCCTGGCTGCCTGCACGACCTCGTCGGACTCCTCCGCTCCCGCGACTGACACCAAGACCGGTGACTCCTCGGGTGCGACCAAGGTCGACACCTCCGCCAACGCTCAGGATTGGGAGAAGGCCGCGGTCAAGGGCGACGGCACCAAGACCATCTACCTCGTCTCCAAGGGCTTCCAGCACCGCTTCTGGCAGGCCGTGAAGGAAGGCGCCGAGCAGGCTGGCGAGGAGCTGGGCTACCAGGTCAAGTTCGTCGGCCCGCAGGATGAGACCAAGGTGACCGAGCAGACCGACCAGCTGAAGTCCGCTCTGGACTCCGGCCCGGCCGCCATCGGCTTCGCCGCCCTCGACTCCAAGGCTGCCGCCGACCTGCTCGACGAGATCAACAAGCAGGGCATCCCGGTCGTCGCCTTCGACTCCGGTGTTGAGTCCGACATCCCCGTCACCACCGTTCAGACGGACAACAAGGCTGCCGCCGCCGAGGCCGCCAAGCACATGATCGAGCTGCTCAAGGACAAGAAGGGCTCGGTCGGCATGGTCTGCCACGACTCGACCTCCACCACGGGCAAGCAGCGCTGCGAGGGCTTCAAGGAGTACTTCAAGGCCAACGCTCCCGCGGACCTGAAGCTCCTCGACGAGCAGATCGCCGGTGAGGTCACCAAGGCCGCCGACACCTCCAAGGCCATCATCCAGGCGAACGACGACATCGTCGGCATGTACGGCTCCAACGAGGCCGCCGCCTCCGGTATCGTCCAGGGCTCGCAGGAGACCGGCAAGGATGTCACCGTCGTGGGCTTCGACTCGGGCAAGACCCAGATCGACGCCATCAAGGCCGGCACCGAGGCTGGCGCCGTGACCCAGTCGCCCGTGAAGATCGGCTACTACACGGTCAAGGCCGCTGTCGTCGCCATCAACAAGGGCGAGCTGCCCAAGGTCATCGACTCGGGCTTCGCGTGGTACGACAAGACCAACATCGACAACCCCGAAATCAAGGCGAACCTGTACGAGTGAGCCGATAGTTCCATCGGGCACGAGGCCGGGGCTGGGTCAGTGACAAACTGACTCGGTGGCCCGCCGTGGGTCCCGCTCCACGACGGTGGGGTGGGACCCGCGGGCCCGGCACCTTTTTATTCACAGGATCCGAGGGGGCGAGCGCCCCCGCGCTCCGACATCGACGTCATCATGAGGGATGAAGGAATAATGACAAACCACCCCCGCATCGGAATCCGCCCCACTATTGACGGCCGCCGTAAGGGCGTTCGTGAGTCGCTCGAAGAGCAGACCATGAACATGGCGAAGTCCGTTGCCGAGCTTTTCACCTCCAACCTGCGTTACCCGGACGGCGCCCCCGTCGAGGTCGTCATCGCTGACACCACGATCGGCCGCGTCCACGAGGCCCAGGCTTGCGCCGCCAAGTTCCGCGAGAACAATGTCGGCCTGACCGTGACGGTCACCCCCTGCTGGTGCTACGGCACGGAGACCACCGACATGGACCCCGCGATGCCGCACGCCATCTGGGGCTTCAACGGCACTGAGCGCCCCGGCGCCGTGTACCTCGCCGCCGCCCTGGCAGGCCACGCCCAGATCGGTATCCCCGCCTTCGGCATCTACGGCGAGCACGTGCAGGACGCTGACGACCCCTCCACCCCCGAGGACGTGCGCCCCCGCCTCCTCGACTACGCGACCGCCGGTCTGGCCGTCGCTCAGATGAAGGGTGATGCCTACCTGTCCATGGGCTCCGTCTCCATGGGTATTGCTGGCTCTGTCGTGAACCCCGACTTCTTCGGCTCCTACCTCGGCATGCGTAACGAGTACATCGACATGTCCGAGTTCACCCGCCGCATCGATGAGGGCATCTACGATCCCGAGGAGTACGAGAAGGCGTACCAGTGGATCCGCGAGAACTTCAAGCAGGGCAAGGATTGGAACCCGCCGGAGTGGCAGTACCCGGAGAAGCACGAGGACTGGTGGAAGTTCGTCACCAAGATGACGCTCATCGCCCGCGACCTCATGCACGGCAACCCGCGCCTGGCCGAGCTGGGCTTTGAGGAAGAGGCCGGCGGCCACGGCGCCATCGCGGCAGGCTTCCAGGGCCAGCGCCAGTGGACGGACCACTTCCCGAACGGTGACGTTCTGGAGACCATCCTCAACACGAACTTCGACTGGACCGGCATTCGCCAGCCTTCCGTCGTGGCCACCGAGAACGACTCACTCAACGGCGCCTCGATGCTGTTCGGCTACCTGCTGACCAACACGCCGCAGATCTTCTCCGACGTGCGTACCTACTGGAGCCCCGAGTCCATCGAGAAGGCCACCGGTTGGAAGCCCGAGGGCCGCGCTGCCGCCGGTCTGCTCGACCTGCGTAACTCCGGCTCGACCACGCTGGACGGCGCCGGCAAGGCTGTGCGCGACGGCAAGAACGTCATCAAGCCCTGGTACGAGCTGACCGAGGAAGACCGCGACGCCACGCTCGAGGCCACGACCTTCCACCCGGCCTCGACCGGCTACTTCCGTGGCGGCGGCTTCTCGACCCACTTCCGCACCTCCGGCGAGATGCCCGTGACGATGTGCCGCCTCAACCTGGTGCGCGGCCTTGGACCGGTCCTGCAGATCGCCGAGGGCTACACGGTTGAGCTGCCCGACGAGGTCGCCTTCACCATCGAAGAGCGCACCAACATCGAGTGGCCCACCACCTGGTTCGTCCCGAACCTGACGGGTGAGGGTGCGTTCAAGAGCGTCTACGACGTGATGAACAACTGGGGCGCTAACCACGGCGCGATCTCCTACGGCCACATCGGCGGTCAGCTCATCACGCTGGCCTCGATGCTGCGCATCCCGGTCAACATGCACAACGTCCCCGAGGAGCGGATCTTCCGTCCCAAGGCGTGGTCGCTGTTCGGCACCGAGTCCCTCGAGGCCGCGGACTTCCGCGCCTGCGACACCTTCGGTCCGATGTACCGCTGATGCAACTCCCGGTCGGGCTCGGGTGTCCTCTCTCCCCGGGCCCGACCGGGCCACCCCCTCGGGGGTCTTTTCCCGGGACGCAGCCCCGGCCTCGCCGATGAGGAAAGCTGCACGAGAACCCAACGACGGGACACGCCGACCCAGGGCGTATCTGGAGGAGACCTTCAATGACCACCGTACTTGCTGTTGACCTTGGATCCGCGTCCGGACGAGTCCTCGCCGGAACGCTACGCGATGGCCGCCTGGACGTCACGGACATCCACCGTTTCAAGCACGAGGCGCGCCGCCGGGACGACGGCACCCTCACGTGGGACGTGGCCACGATGGAGGCCGAGACGATCACTGGCTTGAAGAAGGCCCTCGAACGCTTCCCCGACGCCCGCGCCGTCTCGATCGATACGTGGGGCGTGGATTGGGCTCCCCTTGATGAGAATGGCGAGCTTGTCGGCGATGTCGTCGCCTACCGTGACGAGCGCACCGCGCGCACCCTGGATGCTTTCCGCGAGCGCATTGGCGACCGCGAGTTCTTTGACCTGACCGGTAATCAGCCGGCGACGATTAACACGGCGAATCAGCTGTTCGCCTATCTGCAGGAAAACCCAGCTGACGCTCAGCGCGTCGCGGCGGCCCTCTTCCTGCCCGACTACTTTGCGTACCGTCTCACCGGTGTCGTCGGCTGGTCGCGTACGATCGCCTCGACCTCCGGCTTGCTGACCCCGGGTGGCGGCGACTTTAACGACGAGGTTTTCAACCGTCTCGGTATCCCGCGCGGCTGGTTCGGCGAGCTGGCTGCCGACCGTACCGTCGTCGGTCCCTGCACGGTCCCCGGCCTCGAGACTCTCACCGTCGTGCGCGGCGGTGCCCACGACTCCGCGTGCGCGGTCCACGGCCTGCCCATCGAGGAGGGCAAGCGCGCCTACTTCCTGTCCTGCGGCTCCTGGTCGGTCCTGGGTGCCATTGAGGATAAGCCCCTCATGAGCGACGCGGCCTTCAACCTCGGCATTACGAACGAAGGCCGCACCGACGGGGGAGTGCGTCCCCTCTTCAACATCACCGGCATGTGGATCCTTCAGGAGATTCAGCGCCAGTGGGAGCGCGAGGGCACGCCCACCGACACCGACGAGCTGGTCGCGCAGGCCCGCGAGCTGCCCGCCGCCTCGGGCACCTTCGATCCCGACGAGGAAGCGTTCGCCACCCCCGGTGACATGCAGCGAAAGATCGACGAGGCCCTGGATGCCCAGGGTGCGGCCCGCCCCGACTCCATGGCCGGGTACGTGCGCGTCATCATCGAGTCCTTCGCCCGCCGCTACGCCCGCGCGATCGGCGAACTCACCGAGGCTACGGGGAGGGCCCCCGACCAGCTCAACCTCGTGGGTGGCGGCGCGCGTAACCGCCTGCTGTGCGACCTGACCGCCCAGATCTCGGGTGTCACCGTCGTGCGTGGCCCCATCGAGGCCTCGACCTTTGGTTCTCTCCTGGCGCAGCTCGAAACCATCGGTGCTCTCGCCGAGGAAGACCGCGCCTCCGTCATCGCAGCCAGCGCAGCCACCCATGTCCACGTCCCGACCCGCGGCTAAGAAAGTCTCCCTGGCCGACATCGCGCGGCGCGCGGGCGTCTCAACGAACACGGTCTCGCGCGTCGTCCGCGGGGATCCCGAGGTCTCAGAAAAGACGCGGGCGAGGATTTCCAAGCTGGTCGACGAGCTGGGCTACGTGCCCAACTACGCGGCGCGCGCGCTCGCGGCCAAGCGCACGAACGTCCTGCAGGTCGTGCTGGCCGCCCCCATGTTCCACGGACACGGGCGCGTGCTGCTGTCAATCCTCAACGCCTCGTCGCAGGCCGGGTACCACGTGTCCCTGTCCTACGCGTACGGGCCGGATGGGCAGCTGCGTAACGACTTCGCTCCCTTCGACGTCGATGGTGTCATCATCCTGGGGGGCCAGGATCCGACGATCGACGTCGCGATCGAGGCGGGCAAG
>OKVI01001268.1_pt1 | contig 10562 bp, 10 predicted proteins | sample 1607001 | NCBI WGS metagenome assembly OKVI01 (sample SAMN03281018, study PRJEB24777) | human gut metagenome | isolation source: fecal sample PR128 from 1 month old male Malay infant, vaginal delivered...
GCAGACGCAGGCGAACCCAGCCGCGCGAGACTTCGACATACGGACTTTGCGCGCCGTTGACCAGCAGCGTGTCGCCAACAAAGCCACCGCTACCCGGCTCGCTGTATTCCGGTGTGCCAAAGTTATCCAGACGCTTGTCCTGGATAATGACCGGGAAATCATCCACGCCGTAGTGGTTTGGAATGGGCAGAGATTTACTGACTTCGTCTTCTATCAGCCACATCCCGGCCAGGCCGTTATAAACCTGCTGGGCAGTGCGGTTAGGGGTATTAGCGTGATACCACAGCGTCGCCGCGCTCTGACGGATTGGCAGTACGGGAGCCCAGTCGGCGTTAGGCGACATCATGCGCGCGGCCCCGCCAATCAACGGGCCGGGAACCTGCAACCCGCTGATGGTCATCGCCACATTTTCAGGCGTGCGGTTGCTGTAGATGAGCTTTACGTCATCGCCATTCCACACGCGGATGGTCGGCCCAAGGTAGCGCCCGTTAATGCCCCAGACCGGCGCGCGGGTTCCCTGGGTAAACGACCAGTGGCTTCGCTGTAGCGTCAGGAATAGCGGCTGCCCGCGACGGGATTCAATCAACGGCGGAATGGGCAGCGGCTGTTGCTGCCCGGCGGCGCTGGCTGTCAGCGGCATCGCACCCGCACAAAGGGCGATCCCTGAAGCCTGAATAAACTGACGCCGACTGAGTGACATATAAGCTCCATCTGAAACGACTAACAACGCGGGAATTCGTTTTCCCTTTTAACGCCGGATTAGATCTTCCCGGCGGCTTCTCTCTCTGCGACTTCTTTGTCGAGCTGAGCAATATGCTGAACCATCAGTTCACGGCAGTGCGCTGCCAGCTCGCGCACCTGATCTTTACCGTATTTGCTGGTATCAACCGGCGGCAGCATCTCGACAATCACCAGCCCGTTATTCAGGCGGTTAAGATTAATCTTATTAGAAGTATTGGAAACGCACACGGGAATAATTGGAACACCTGCCGCAATTGCGGCATGAAACGCCCCAGTTTTAAACGGCAGCAGACCGCGACCGCGGCTGCGCGTGCCTTCCGGGAACATCCAGATAGAAATGCGGCGCTTTTTGAAGTGGTTCACCACTTCCGCAATGGTACCGTGCGCTTTTGCGCGGTTATTACGGTCAATCAGCAGGTTACCCGTCAGCCAGTAGAGCTGGCCGAAAAAGGGGATCCACAGCAGGCTCTTCTTACCCACCGTCACGGTCGGCGGCAGCACGATGTTAGAGGCAGTCACCATATCGTAGTTATTTTGATGGTTTGCGATATAGATGGCGTTACCAAAATTCTCTGCCCCTTCCGGCAGACGCTTTTCAACCTTCAGGCCAAACAGCGGCGCAAGACGACCAAACATGTGGCCGAAGGTGGCGACATGCTTCGGGTTACGCGGGCTGAACAGGCAATAAATGCAGCCGAAAACACAGACCAGAATGCAGTAGATAACGGTAAGAATAAGACGAACAATGTATAGCATAGCGACCTCTGAAGCCCTGACAGCTGACAATTATACTTCACCTGTGGCCAGGTAAGGACTTTATTACGAGCGCGTATTGTTAATCGCAACGCACGAATTAACAACGGTTTTACGGGAAATTTTATTGGATATCCCCCTCCGGAACAGAGGGGGATCGAAACGCGTTACTCTTCGCTGTCGCCCGCGCTGCTGCGTGCAGGAGAATCGATCTCCACGCGGTCGATACGCTGCAGGCCGCGCATCAGCGAACCGCGGCGTCCGCGCTCGCCGACCACCTTCTGCAACTCTTCCGGACGCAGCTTGATTTTACGCTTGCCGACATGAATGGTCAGCGTGCTCTGCGGCGGCAGAATGAAGAGATGCGCCAGGCCATCTTCACCTTTCGCGGCTTCCGCCGACGGGATGTTGATGATCTTATTGCCCTTCCCTTTTGACAACTCCGGCAGGTCGCTGACCGGGAACATCAGCATGCGCCCGGCAGATGTAATGGCCAGCAGCATGTCGCTCTCGTTCTCGACCACCAGCGGCGGCATAACGTGCGCGTTATCCGGCAGGCTGATCATGGCTTTACCGGCACGGTTACGTGACACGAGATCGTTAAAGGTACAGATAAAGCCGTAACCCGCATCAGAGGCCAACAGCAGTTTCTGGTCGTCGGCTTCCATCAGCATGTGGTCAACCGTCGCCCCAGGCGGCAGCGTCAGCTTGCCGGTCAGCGGTTCGCCCTGACCGCGCGCGGAAGGCAGCGTGATCGGATCGATGGCGTAACTGCGGCCCGTGGAGTCAATAAACGCCACCGGCTGGTTGCTCTTGCCTTTCACGGCCGCCTTGAAGCTGTCGCCCGCTTTGTAGCTCAGCCCCGGCGCATCGATATCATGGCCTTTGGCGCTACGCACCCAGCCGCTCTGGGACAGGACGATGGTGACCGGCTCTGAAGGCTGCATGTCATGCTCGTTCATCGCCTTCGCTTCTTCGCGCTCATGCAGCGGAGAACGGCGGTCGTCGCCGAAGGCATCGGCATCGGCCTGCAACTCTTTCTTCAGCAGGGTGTTCATTTTGCGTTCGGACGCAAGGATCGCCTGCAGCTGATCGCGCTCTTTTTCCAGCTCGTTCTGCTCACCGCGGATCTTCATCTCTTCCAGCTTAGCGAGATGGCGCAGCTTCAGTTCGAGGATCGCTTCAGCCTGGGTTTCACTGATACCAAAGCGCGACATTAACGCGGGCTTCGGCTCGTCCTCGGTACGGATGATCTCAATGACTTCATCGATATTGAGGAACGCGACCAGCAAACCTTCGAGGATATGCAGGCGCTTAAGCACTTTCTCCAGACGGTGGTTCAGACGACGGCGCACCGTATCGCGACGGAAGGTCAGCCATTCGGAGAGGATCTCCAGCAGGTTTTTCACCGCCGGGCGTCCGTCCAGACCGATCATGTTCAGGTTGATGCGGTAGCTTTTTTCCAGGTCGGTGGTGGCGAACAGGTGGTTCATCACCTGCTCCATGTCCACGCGGTTAGAGCGCGGCACGATCACCAGACGGGTTGGGTTTTCGTGGTCGGATTCATCGCGCAGGTCGTCCACCATCGGCAGCTTTTTATTGCGCATCTGGGAGGCGATCTGCTCCAGCACTTTGGCGCCAGAGACCTGATGCGGCAGCGCGGTGATCACCACGGCGCCGTCCTCTTTGGTCCACACGGCGCGCATGCGTACGGAGCCACGGCCGTTCTGGTAGATTTTGCGGATTTCCGCACGCGAGGTGATGATCTCAGCTTCGGTCGGGAAGTCCGGCCCCTGAACGATATCCAGCAGCTCGTCCAGCGAGGTTTTCGGCTGTTCAATCAGGGTGATGGCGGCTTTCGCCACTTCACGCAGGTTGTGTGGCGGGATGTCCGTCGCCATACCGACCGCGATACCGGTGGTGCCGTTCAGCAGGATATTCGGCAGACGCGCAGGCAGCATTTTCGGCTCCTGCAGCGTGCCGTCGAAGTTTGGCACCCAGTCCACCGTCCCCTGGCCGAGTTCGCCCAGCAGCACTTCGGCATATTTAGACAGGCGGGATTCGGTATAACGCATCGCCGCGAAGGATTTCGGATCGTCCGGTGCCCCCCAGTTGCCCTGACCGTCCACCAGCGGGTAACGATAAGAGAACGGCTGGGCCATCAGCACCATCGCTTCATAGCAGGCGCTGTCGCCGTGCGGATGGTATTTACCCAGTACGTCACCGACGGTACGGGCGGATTTCTTGAACTTGGCGGTGGCGTTCAGCCCCAGCTCGGACATCGCATAGACGATGCGACGCTGAACGGGCTTCAGGCCATCCCCGATAAACGGCAATGCCCTGTCCATGATGACGTACATGGAGTAGTTCAGGTAGGCGTTTTCCGTGAATTCATGTAGCGCGAGGCGCTCTGCCATATCGCTCATTACGTGTGATTCCTCAACTCAGAAACCGATGGGTTTCAGGCAATATTGCCGCAGATACTACCCTATCTGGCGAGTTGAGTCACAAAGAAAAAGGGCCGGATAAGCGGCCCTTTCTGGGTTATTTCGTCAGCTTGATAACCTGCTTCACATCGATTTCAAATTCGTTCCAGTCTTTATCGACCTTACCCTGCAGCTCGACTTTATCTTGCGGGGACACGGTCACACCGTTCCAGCGCTTATGATCAATCTCAACCACCACCGTGCCAGTCTCGTCGCGGAAGGTGTAGCGGTCATCGGACAGGCGTTCGGTGATGTTCCCACGCAGCTTCACCCAGGCGTCGTCCTTCAGGTCTTTGACTTTCGCGGCCGTGGTCAGGTTGGCGTTGTTATCAACAAAACCGCCTGCCTGCGTCTGAGTCTGGGGTTGGGTAGCTGATGGGCCCGTAAAACCGCCCTGAGCAGCGAAGACCGGTGCGGTGGTCATCATCATGATAGCAGCCATTGCAGCGAATTTTTTCATATTCATCTATCCCTTTAATGTGGTGTCGCAATCCATTAAACAGGGTAATCCTTAACAACTTCTTAAGGGGAAAATTTATATTTTTTTACTGTACAGCAGGCGGATCCAGAGGGTTTACTGACGCCATCAAGGAGGGGATATGCGCATATTACTGGTAGAAGACGACAAGCTGATAGGTGATGGCATCAAAGCGGGCTTAAGCAAAATGGGCTTCAGCGTGGACTGGTTCACCGACGGAAAAACCGGCCAGGCGGCGCTCTGTTCTGCCCCTTACGATGCGGTAGTGCTTGACCTGACGCTACCGGAGATCGACGGTCTGGCGATCCTGCGCGCCTGGCGCGAAAGCGGGCGCAGCGAGCCGGTGCTTATCCTGACCGCGCGGGATGCGCTGAATCAGCGCGTCGAGGGGTTACGCCTGGGGGCCGATGATTATCTCTGCAAACCCTTCGCGCTGATCGAAGTGGCCGCCCGCCTTGAGGCGCTGGTGCGTCGCAGCCACGGTCAGACGCCCGACAAGCCTCGTCGCCACGCTGGAGGGGGAAACGCTGGCCCTCAAGCCCAAAGAGTTCGCCCTGCTGGAGTTACTGATGCGCAATGCGGGCCGCGTCCTGCCGCGTAAAGCGATCGAAGAGAAGCTCTATACGTGGGACGATGACGTCTCCAGTAACGCCGTGGAAGTTCACGTCCATCATCTGCGGCGTAAGCTGGGCAGCGAGTTTATCCGCACGGTTCATGGCATCGGCTATACCCTGGGTGACGCATGAAACTGAGCCTGAAACTCCGTCTGACGCTTCTTTTTCTGCTGCTGTCGCTGACGGCCTGGTTTGCCGCAAGCCTTGTCGCCTGGCAGCAGACGACCCACAAGCTCGATAAGCTGTTTGATACCCAGCAGATGCTGTTTGCTAAACGGCTGCTGACGATGGATCTGGATGAGATCCGCGCTCCGGAGCGGATGCGCGAGATCCCCAAAAAAGTGAAGCACGGTCGCCTGGACGACGATGCTCTGGCCTTCGCCATTTACGCTACCGACGGCACGATGATCCTCAATGACGGGGAAAACGGCCGCGACATCCCGTATCACTATCGCCGCGATGGGTTTGATGACGGCAGGCTCAAAGACGACAACGATGACTGGCGTTTCTTATGGCTGACCTCGCCGGACGGGAAGTACCGCGTGGTGGTCGGTCAGGAGTGGGAATACCGGCAGGAGATGGCGCTGGATGTGGTCAGCTCGCAGCTGACGCCGTGGCTGGTGGCGCTACCGGTGATGCTGCTGTTGCTGATTGTCCTGCTGAGCCGGGAGCTTAAGCCATGGAAAAAACTGGCTCAGACGTTGCGCCTGCGCTCGCCGGATGCCCCCGACACCCTGCCGACACAGGGCGTGCCATCAGAAGTGCGCCCCCTTCTGGACTCCCTGAACCACCTCTTTACCCGAACCCAGGAGATGATGAGCCGCGAGCGCCGCTTTACCTCCGATGCCGCCCACGAATTACGTAGCCCGCTGGCGGCGCTGAAGGTGCAAACCGACGTGGCGCAACTCTCTCTGGACGACCCGCAGGCGCAGGAAAAAGCGCTCTCGCAGCTCCACGCGGGGATCGACCGGGCATCCCGGCTGGTGGATCAACTCCTCACTCTCTCGCGTCTGGACTCTCTGGAAAATCTCGACGATGTCGAACCGATAAAGATGGCCGATTTGCTGCAATCAGCGGTTCTGGACATCTGGCATCCGGCGCAGCAGGCGGGTATCGATGTTCGCCTGAACATCAACGCCCCGCAGGCTGAACGCACGGGTCAGCCGCTGCTGTTGAGCCTGCTGGTGCGTAACCTGCTGGATAACGCCGTGCGTTACAGCCCGCACGGCAGCGTGGTTGACGTTACGCTGGACGCCCGTTGCTTCTCCGTACGCGACAACGGACCGGGGATCGCCCCCGAGGCGTTGGCCCGTATTGGCGAGCGTTTTTATCGTCCACCCGGCCAGGATGCCACGGGCAGCGGGCTGGGGTTATCAATTGTAAAACGCATTGCTGCCCTGCACGGTATGCGCGTTTCACTGGATAATGCTGCGGAAGGCGGCGTTGATGTGAAGGTGTGCTGGTAAGGGATTATTGCATTTAACGCAAAAGACTTTGCACATTTTGCTCATTTTACCGTATCGCCCTCGCGCGTAGAATACTCGCCATACTCTCATCGACGAGGACAAATAATGAGCAACATTCTGATTATCAACGGTGCGAAAGAATTCGCCCACTCTAAAGGCCAGTTGAATGACACCCTGACCGAGGTCGCGGACGGCTTCCTGCGCGACGCCGGGCATGATGTTAAGGTTGTGCGCGCAGACAGCCATTACGACGTGAAAGCCGAAGTGCAGAACTTCCTGTGGGCTGACGTGGTTATCTGGCAGATGCCGGGCTGGTGGATGGGCGCACCGTGGACCGTGAAAAAATACATGGATGACGTGTTCACTGAGGGCCACGGTTCACTGTATGCCAGCGACGGCCGTACCCGTTCAGACGCGTCTAAAAAATATGGCTCTGGCGGCCTGATTCAGGGCAAGAAATATATGCTCTCCCTGACCTGGAACGCCCCGCTGGACGCGTTCACCGATAAAGATCAGTTCTTTGAGGCTAACCAGTTCCTCGGCATGGACCCGCTGCCGACCTTTATCGTCAACGACGTGATTAAAATGCCTGACGTCCCGCGCTATATCGCAGAATATCGCAAGCATCTGGCTGAAATTTTTGCTTAACTGGTAACCTGGAATTAGAAGGAGTTAATTATGCTTACCGTTATTGCTGAAATCCGTACGCGTCCTGGCCAACATCACCGCCAGGCGGTGCTGGATCAGTTCGCGAAAATTATCCCAACCGTACTGCAAGAAGAAGGCTGCCACGGCTATGCGCCGATGGTTGACGCCGCAACCAACGCCAGCTTCCAGGCCACCGCGCCGGACTCCATCATCATGGTTGAGCAGTGGGAAACCGTGGCGCATCTCGAAGCGCACCTGCAGACAGCACACATGAAAGCGTGGAGCGATGCGGTAAAAGGTGACGTGCTGGAAACCCACATCCGTATTCTGGAGCAAGGGGTGTAAAACCTGCCTTCCCTCTCCTTTCGGAGAGGGAAATATCTCTGACCTGCTATGCTTATTCTGACTTCATGATTAACAGGAGGATGGAATGGGACTTTTTAACTTCGTAAAAGAAGCAGGCGAAAAGCTGTGGGACAACCTGACCGATCATAAAGGCCAGAGCGACAAAATCACCGAGCATCTCAAGAAACTCAACATTCCCGGCGCGGATAAAGTGCAGGTCAACGTTACCGACGGTAAAGCCAGCGTAACGGGCGACGGGCTGACCCAAGAGCAGAAAGAAAAAATCCAGGTCGCCGTCGGCAATATTGGTGAAAAACAACATCACCGCCACTGATGCCAAAGATGAAGCCACCTACTATACGGTGAAATCAGGCGACACCCTCATCGCCATCTCCAAAACCGTGTACGGGGATGCCAACCAGTACAACAAGATTTTTGAGGCGAACCGCCCGATGCTCTCCAGCCCGGACAAGATTTATCCCGGCCAGACGCTGCGTATTCCTAAGGCGTAACCCACACGTCGGGGGCGCGCCCCCGACCTTTTACCAGTACGGCTTCCAGCTCTGGGTGAACCGCACCAGCGCCTCAACGTAGAAGTAATCGCCCCAGCTCGCACACTCATCCACGCCTTTGTTGCTCGCCAGGTGATAGACAGCGTGCTTAAGCAGCCCGTTCCCCTTCTCGTCTTTGCCCATCAGATAGTACTTTGTCAGTGACGACATAATCCCTTTAGCCCAGTCCAGATAACGTTCACGATCCGGATCCGTGACCGGCAACTGTTTTACCAGTTCCAGCAGCCCGCAGACGGCAATGGCCGCCGAGGAGGAATCCCGCAGCGCATCTGTCCCCAGCAGCGCCAGATCCCAGTGGCAGACATAATCCTCCGGCAGACGATTAAGAAAGTAGTTTGCCAGGCGTTTTGACAGCACAATCATCGTCTTATCGCCGGTATAGAGATAGCTCAGCATAAAACCGTAGATCCCCCACGCCTGCCCGCGGGACCAGCAGGAGTCGTCCGCGTATCCTTGCTGCGTGTTGCCGTAACGAGGCGCGCCGGTAACCACATCCATGTAGTAGGTGTGGAACGTCGAGGCATCTTCACGAATCAGGTACCTGGCGGCCTGCATCACGTGGGCTTTTGCGGCGTCAGCAAAGCGCACGTCGCCGGTTTGTTCCGTCGCCCAGTAGAGCAGCGGCAGATTCATGTTGCAGTCGATAATCATCCGCCCGGCCTGCTCCGGGTCTGACAGATCGCCCCAGGCCTGAATAATCTTCGCCTTCGGGTGAAAGCGCTCCAGCAGGGCTTCAGCCGCCAGCAGGGCGAACCCGCGCGCCTCGCGGTTGCCGGTCAGTCGCCAGGCCGCCACGCAGGAGAGCGTATACAGGAACCCCAAATCATGAGTGTTGGTATCATTACGCCCGGCGATGCGCAGGCCAAACGAGCGCACGTGTTTTTCAGCCATCTCGCGGAACGTTGTCTCACCGCTCATCTCCCACGCCAGCCATAGCTGACCGGTCCAGAAGCTGGTGGTCCACTCCACATTCTCCGTCAGCTGATAAACCCCGTTCTGGCAGGTTTCTGCCGGGAATCGGTCACCAAACGCCACCAAATGACGGCTAATCAGCTCAAGCACGTGGCTGCGGGCAGAGCTGAGTTCATCACGTAATGTCCGCGATTCAACGGGGACAGGAATAGCCTGCAGGTGTTCCTCTTTGATACGACTTAACATGTTTCGAGTCCTTTAAATTACCGGGATGAGGGTTCTGCTGCGTTCAGCAAGCGGGTACCGCGCCATTTGCTCTGGCAGGCGGATAACGTAAAGGCAGAGATAAACGTAAAGGTCAGCGCCGTGGCTCCCATAATGATATAGGTGTGCTCAAAGCCGATGCGGTCATACAGATAGCCGGCAGGCGAAGAGACAACCACGTTGCCCACGTAGAGCATGGCCTGATAGCCCAGCAGATACATGGTGGCGTTAACGCGTTTATCGAAATGCTCAGCAATATATTTAAAGACCGATACCAGCAGCAGACATATTTCCAGGCCATACAGCGGTTTCAGTACGGAAATTAACAGATGGGAATCGCACAGGCCGGAAATAATCAGTCGCGCACCAACCACCAGCCCGACAATTAACAGCCCACGCTTGGCACCAATACTATTCACCAACAGCGGGATCACCATATACATCACAAATTCCATACCCGACTGTACGGTTCCCAGATAACCGAACACCGCGTTACCCTGGTGAATATCATCAAAGAACGTGACGAAATAGCGTGAGAACTGCTGCTCGGCAATAAACATCATCCACGCCACGCCCGCCACATACAGGCAGAACGCCCAGAACTTGCGGTTACGCAGCAGGGCATAGACATCCGCAGGGGCGATTTTCTCTTTGGTCAGCACCTCGCTGGCGTGAGCGGAGTTAGTGTTCACTTTCAGGCTCACAAGGACGATCAGCATGATGATGGATGCGACGCTGCCCAAAATAAAGTTATACGCCGGAGAGAGATTAAACAGCAGACCGGAGAACGAGGACGCCACGGCCCAGCCAAGCGATCCCCACATGCGAATTTGCCCGAACTCCATACCGTTTAAACGGCTAAAGCGGTCAGAATAGGATTCACACGCCGCCACGCCCGCGTACCAGGCAAAGCTTAAATAGAGCGCGCCAATGATGATCCCTACCAGAGTATTGGACATCAGCAGCGGCTGATAAACATAAATAAAGAACGGCGCCATCAGCGCGGACATGGCAACCACAAAATAGAGCAGGTATTTACTCATGCCGATCTTATCGAGAATATAGCCGTAGATCGGTTTAAGAATGACTGAGAAGACACCGTTGACCGCAAAGACAGTGCCAATTACCGAGCCGCTGAGATTCGCCTTTTGGCCGAGCCAGATGGCTAATAGCCCAATACTGGCGGACCAGGTAAAGAAATAGAGAAATATAAAGCTGCTGATTTTGTAATATTCGGTTCTGTTCGTTGTAGATGCACTTTTCATATCATCCTCGCCGACGTG
>OKVI01001269.1_pt1 | contig 10559 bp, 8 predicted proteins | sample 1607001 | NCBI WGS metagenome assembly OKVI01 (sample SAMN03281018, study PRJEB24777) | human gut metagenome | isolation source: fecal sample PR128 from 1 month old male Malay infant, vaginal delivered...
CCCGAAACCCGCCACCCCCGTGCGTATTACCCTCGCCCACGCCGTGGAGGCGGTGGACCGCGCCGCAATTCGTTACGACCGTTCGGGTGACCAGCACTATGACGTGGTGAGCGCGTTCATCAAGTCCATGCGCGGCTCCGACGCGGATGCCGCGGTGCACTATCTGGCGCGCATGTTGGAGGGCGGCGAGGACCCGCGCTTCGTGGCGCGTCGCATCATGATTCTGGCGAGCGAGGACATTGGCCTGGCCGATCCGCAGGCCCTGCAGGTGGCGACGGCCGCGGCGCAGTCGGTGGCGCTGGTGGGCATGCCGGAGGCGCGCATTATCCTCTCGCAGGCGGTGATTTATTGTGCGCTCGCGCCGAAGTCGAACGCGGCCTATAACGCGATTAACCGCGCGATTGCGGATGTGCGTGCTGGTGCTTCGGGTCAGGTTCCGGTGCATCTGCGTGACGCTCACTATGCGGGGGCTAAGCAGTTTGGTCACGGCGACGGCTACATTTATGCGCACGATGCGCCGGGCCATGTGGCGGCGCAGCAGTACTTGCCGGATACCCTGCGCGGCACGGTGTACTACGAGCCGACTCAGCACGGTTTTGAGCGTACGTTGACGGAGCGTCGTGAGCGTATCCGCAGGATTCTTGACGGCGGCAACTAGCCGCGCGGAGGGGCCGTGCCGTTTCACCGCGCGAACTAGCCGCGGCGCGCGCTTGCCGCGCAGACTACTCGCGCAGACTAGCCGTGCTCATTAGCCGCGCGGGCCGGTTGGCTGAGCGGTTTAGCCGCATGAATTAGCCGCGCGGACTTATCACGCAAACCACCCGCGCCGGCCCGTCTATAGGACAGCAGACAGTGAGCACACGCAAAATGCGGTGCGCAGTACCTCGGTCGTACTGCGCACCGCATCAGAGTTTGAGTTGTGATAGATGTCTTGACCGCCGGCCAATCCCGGAAGGGCGGACGCCAAGCTTGTATGCCTAGTCTAGGCGATGCGAGAGCTCGAAAGCAAGCTAATCCCATAGATTCACAGGTTAAAAATAACGGAATGATTACAATCCAACATCTACACCCGGCAATTTTGCGAGGAAGGCTCCCCTAAATGCTTCTGACGGGTGTAAATATTCCCCGTGGGGTTCGTGTGGGTATATGTCAAAAACCCACACAAACGGCAATTTAAACTAAAGATTCCCCAAAAGGCTGGTAAAGCCGGGGCGCATCCGGTAAGCTTGACGGGTCTGGCAATTGCTATGCCCGCATCCGTGCGAGCATGAGTAATGTAGCTGCGAGGTACTCTGCCTCGCGCTCTCCGCCTCACCGCCGCGCAGCAACGACCGAACCGGTCGCGCGCGGGCCACGGCGAGGTCACCCGAGGAGGCCAGTATCCAAACAGACCGAGGCCCCACCCGTGAGGGTGCAGGAGCCTCACATAGAAAGGTAGATTGTGGCTAAGCACAACCGCACCCGCCGTACCGTGCGTCAGTCCCGTGCCCTGGGCATTGCTCTGACCCCGAAGGCAGAAAAGTACCTCGAGCGTCGTCCTTACGGCCCCGGCCAGCACGGCCGTGCCCGCAAGAAGGCTGACTCCAACTACGCTACCCAGCTGAAGGAAAAGCAGCGTCTGCGCGCTCAGTACAACATCCGCGAGGCACAGATGCGCCGCGCATACCTCGAGGCAAAGCGTACCGAGGGCCAGACCGGTAAGAACCTGGTCGAGCTGCTCGAGACCCGCCTCGATGCCCTGGTTCTGCGTGCAGGTTTCGCCCGCACCATTGCTCAGGCACGTCAGATGGTTGTTCACCGTCACATTCTGGTTGACGGCGTTCGCGTGGACCGCCCCTCGTTCCTCGTCAAGCCCGGCCAGCTGATTCACGTTCACCCCAAGGCTGAGAAGACTGCCCCCTTCCAGGCTGCGGCTGCTGGCGAGCACCAGGCAGTTCTGCCCGAGGTTCCGGCATACCTGAACGTTGAGATCGAGAAGCTGCACGCAAAGCTTGAGCGCAAGCCCAAGCGCGAAGAGATCCCCGTGATCTGCGACGAGCAGCTGGTCGTTGAGTACTACTCGCGTCTGGCATAATCTCGATTTTTCGAGAAGCAACCCGTTCCGTACCGTTTCGGTGGGGGACGGGTTGTTCCCGTTTAAGGGCCCGGCTTGGGGTTCTGCCCCTCGGATGCAGGCTTCGCCTCGGCTCATTGGGGAACCTGTGAATTGTTCAATCCTGGGAGTTTCATGAGAGTTTAAGGGGCGCGAGAAGGAATTTTCGACTAGAATAAGGGATTGAACTGTGTAGGCAGTCCGACCGATGCGCCACGGCGGCGCGCCGGTGAGTACGACTATTGACAAGCACCATGCGTTACGCGAAATGAGGTACAGATGACTGGCGGAGATATTGCAGGCCTGATTGCGGCGGGAGTTTTCGCGATTCTCGTGGCGCTGTTGGCCCTTCCCATTATTCGCCTGACCAAGGTGTTTGATGAGTTGATTGTGACGATTCGTTCGCTCAACCAGAGCACCGCGCCGCTCATTGAAGAGGTAACCCGCACCGTGGTGACCACCAACGAGCAGCTCGAGAAGGTTGACGACATCACCTCGAACGTTTCGGACGCCTCCGCGAACGTTTCGGCCCTGTCCTCGCTGGTGACCTCGACCGTGGGTCAGCCGCTGATTAAGGTGGCCTCCTTCTCCTATGGCGTGCGCCAGGCCTTCCGCGGCGGCAACAAGTCCGGCCAGCAGGGTGGCACCTCCGCGGGCGGTGAGAACTAATGGGTCTGCTCCGTTCCGTTCTTCTGCTCGGTGCCGGTGCCGCGGCGGGCTACCTTGCCTCCCGACGCGCTTCCTCTTCCGAGTCCGCACAGCGTACCCCCGGTAGCGCCCTGCTCAAGCGTGAGCACGGCGAGCTGGCCCTCAACCCGGAGTCTCAGATGGCAAAATTCTTCGATTCGCCCCTCGGCAAGCCCTTGCAGCCCTACGCGCTGAAGGCCGTCGAGTTCGCAGCCCGCGTGCGCGAGGGTATGCAGGAGAAGGAGATGGAGCTCAACGCCAAGGTGGAGCGCCAGAAGCAGGACCTGCGTCCCGGTTCCCTTGACACCTGGGAGAGGGGCATGAGCACGACCGAGATTGAGGCCGCAAACCGCCGTATTGCCGAGCGTGAGCTCATTGAGGTGGAGTCGCAGATCGCCTCGCTGGAGAAGGCCCGCGAGCAGCGCATCGCCCGCGATCGCGAGCTCGGGGATGACTTCTTCAACTAATTAGACTTTGGCCGAAAGGCCGCCGTCTACCGGACCGACCGACCCGTAGCGTGAGGGTGTTGGAGGGGCCCATAATGGCCCCTCGATTAGCCATTTTGCGCGCGGAGAGGCACCATAGGTCAGTAGACTATTTAGAATTTCGCACAGATTATTCAAAGGAACGAGATGCTCTCACAGGAGATTTCCAAGCGCTGGATCGATTTCTTCGCTTCCCGCGGCCACACCGTGGTGCCTTCGGCATCGCTGATTTCGAACGAACCCGGCGCCATGTTCACCATCGCCGGCATGGTTCCGTTCATTCCCTACTTCCTGGGCCGTGAGACCCCTCCGTTCTCCCGCGCGACCAGCGTGCAGAAGTGCATCCGCACCCTGGACATCGAAGAGGTCGGTAAGACCGCACGTCACGGTACTTTCTTCCAGATGGCCGGTAACTTCTCCTTCGGCGATTACTTCAAGGAGCAGGCGATTCCCTTCGCCTACGAGCTGCTGACCACCCCGCAGGATCAGGGCGGCTTTGGCCTGGACCCCGAGCGCCTGTGGGTCACCATTTACGAGGGTGACGACGAGGCCTTCGACATCTGGCACAACAAGGTGGGCTTCCCGGCTGAGCGTATTCAGCGCATGGGCATGAAGGAAAACTACTGGTCCACCGGCCAGCCCGGCCCCGCAGGCCCCGACTCCGAGATTTTCTACGACCGCGGCCCCGCTTACGGTAAGGAAGGCGGCCCGGCGGCTGACGACGACCGTTACATCGAGATCTGGAACCTCGTGTTCATGCAGTACCAGCGTGGCGAGGGCATCGGTAAGGACGACTTCGAGATTCTGGGCGACCTGCCCAAGAAGAACATCGATACCGGCCTGGGCGTTGAGCGTCTGGCCATGCTGCTGCAGGGTGTCGAGAACTTCTACGAGACCGACCAGGTGCGCCCCGTGCTGGATGCGGCGTCCAAGCTCTCCGGTAAGAAGTACCACGGCTCCGAGTCCGCTGAGGACGAGGGCTACGAGGACGACGTGCGCATGCGCGTGGTGGCCGACCACATCCGTTCTTCGCTCATGCTGATTGCCGACGGCGTGACCCCCTCGAACGAGGGTCGCGGCTACATTCTGCGCCGCCTGATGCGCCGCGCGATCCGCGCTATGCGCCTGCTGGGCGTGACCGAGCCCTGCCTGCCCGTGCTGTTCCCGGCTTCGCGTGACGCGATGAAGGGTGCTTTCCCGTACGTGGCTGACGACTTCGAGCGCATCTCCCGCATTGCCTACGCCGAGGAGAAGGCGTTCCTGCACACCATCGAGACCGGTACCGAGCGCCTGGAAGAGGCTGTGGCCGCCGCTAAGAAGGACGGCTCGAACTCCGTTTCCGGCGCCGAGGCCTTCGCACTGCACGACACCTACGGCTTCCCGATTGACCTGACCCTCGAGATGGCCGCCGAGGCCGGCGTGAAGGTTGACGAGAAGGCCTTCCGCGAGCTGATGGCCGAGCAGCGCCACCGCGCACAGGCTGACGCCAAGGCTAAGAAGGGTGCCTTTGCCGACCTCTCCGAGCTGCGTAAGCTCGTGGACGAGCGCGGCTCCATCTTCACCGGTTACACCGAGCTGCGCACCGAGACCAAGCTGCGCGCCATCCTGGTGGACGGCGTGTCCGTGCCCGCCGCCAAGGCCGGCGACAAGATCGAGGTCGTCCTGGACGAAACCCCGTTCTACGCCGAGGCCGGTGGCCAGGCAGCCGACACCGGTGTGATTACCGGTAACGGCTTCATCATTGACGTTCAGGACGTTCAGCAGCCCGTCAAGGGCCTGAGCGTTCACCGCGCCATCGTGCGCGAGGGCGAGGCTCACGTCGGTGCCGATGTTGTGGCACAGGTTGACGTGCAGCGCCGCCGCGACGGTGAGAAGGCACACTCGGGTACCCACATCATCCACGCCGCCCTGCACCAGGTGCTCGGCAACGAGGCTACCCAGCGCGGCTCTTTCAACAAGGAAGGCTACCTGCGCTTCGACTTCGCGTGGGGCGAGGGCCTGTCCGAGTCCGCTAAGCGCGAGGTGGAAGAGGTTGCTAACCTCGCCATCCGCGACAACCACGAGGTGATTACCCGCGTGATGCCGCTGGCCGAGGCGAAGGCTCTGGGTGCCATGAGCCTCTTCGGCGAGAAGTACGGCGACGTGGTGCGCGTGGTTGAGATTGGCGGCGAGTTCTCCCGCGAGCTGTGCGGTGGTACCCACGTGGGCACCTCTGCCGAGATTGGTTCGCTGTCGCTGCTGACCGAGAGCTCCGTGGGCTCCGGCAACCGCCGCGTCGAGGCCCTGGTGGGTCTGGACTCCTTCAACCACCTGGCAGCTGAGCGCACCCTGGTGAACCAGCTGACCGGCCTGATGAAGGTTCAGTCCTCCGCAGACCTGCCCGAGAAGATTAACCAGACCCTGGCTAAGCTGAAGGCCGCCGAGAAGGAGCTGGCTCAGCTGCGTCGTGAGAAGCTGCAGGCCGAGGCCGGCAAGCTTCTGGAGAACGCACAGACCATCGGCTCCGTGCGCGTTCTGGCCCACAACGCCGGCGAGCTGGACGCCAACGGCGTGCGCGAGCTGGCCCTGGACCTGCGTTCCCGCTTCGGTTCCGAGGCCGCCGTGGTGGCCGTGGCCGGCGTATCTAACGGCCGTCCCGTGATCCTCGTGGCAACCACCGAGGGCGCTCGCTCCGCCGGCGTGAAGGCTGGCGCACTGGTCCGCGTGGCCGCCGGCGTGCTCGGCGGTGGCGGCGGCGGTAAGGACGACGTCGCCCAGGGCGGTGGCCAGGACGCATCCAAGATTGGTGCCGCTCTGGACGCCGTTCGCGACGCTATCGCACAGGCTCAGGCCTAAACATGGCAGAATTCCAGCGCGGAGTGCGGATGGGTGTTGACGTGGGTAAGGCCCGCGTCGGCACCGCCCTCAGCGACCCCGACGGCATCCTCGCCACCCCGCTCAAGACGCTGCGTCGCGACGAGAAGAAGAACTCCGATCGTCGCGTGCTACGCAAGCTGATTGAGGTGAACGAGGTGGTCGAGGTTTTCGTCGGGCTTCCGAAGACCATGCGCGGCGGGGAGTCCTCCTCGACCGAGATGGCTCGGGAATACGCTCAGGCTCTGCGCTCCGAGCTGGACGCCGAAAATAAGACACACATTAACATTTGGCTGGTGGATGAGCGACTCACCACCGTGAGCGCTCACCGTGCACTGCACGAGGCTGGGGTTTCCAGCCGAGACTTCAAGACTATGGTTGACCAGGTGGCGGCTGTGAACATTTTGCAGTACAGCCTGGATGCCCTCAAGGCAGGGCAGTCTGTAGCCGGGTACAAGGTGAGCGATCCGGCCCACGAAGAGAACCGATCGCACGAGTTAGAAGGGGCTGCGGTTGGTGCCGTCAATGAAACGGAGAACCTTCAGTGACCGAAAAGAATAAACATTCCGAGGAACACCCCGAAGAGAGCGGTCTGGACCTTTTTCGGCCGACGAAAGCCGATGAGGAAAAAGGCATTACCGGCATTACCTTGGAGCACGAGGTTGTCTCTGTAGCGACCCTGCGTGCTCGCAAGCGCCGTCGCCGCGCCATCATGCTGAGCGCTATGTCGCTCTTCGTGGCGGCCCTGGTGATTATTTCTGCCGCTTTCATCACGCGGTACGATCCGTTCAAGACGCGAGACTACTCCGGTGGCGGTAACGGCACGGCCGTGACCTTCACGATCCGCTCGGGTCAGTCCACCGCGCAGGTGGCTGAGGAACTTGAGGCGGCCGGCGTGATTGCCGACGCGGATAAGTTCGTCGAGGTGTACAGCAAGGAAAGCAAGGGCAAGTACCTGCAGCCTGGCACCTACGAGCTTCAGCAGCACATGAGCAGCTCGAGCGCGATTAACACGATTATCGAGGCGAACAGCAACGTGCTGTACCTGGCGATTCCGCAGGGTAAGCGCGTGACCGAGACCATCGACCTGATCGTTTCCGGCTCTGACGGCGCGTTCACCCGCAAGCAGGTGGAAGAGGCCGTGCAGAACTACACGCAGTACGGCGTGCCGAGCAACTTCCCCTCGATTGAGGGTTGGCTGCACCCGGGCGAGTACCGGTTCCCGAAGGACACCGACATCAAGAAGGTCATTCAGACCATGGTCGATAAGACCAAGGCCGACCTGAAGGAAGCCGGCGTGAGCGGCGATCAGAAGACCTTCGAGGTGCTGACCATCGCCTCCATCGTGGAGCTTGAGGCTCAGCCGAAGGACTACGTGGCGGTTGCGGGCATCATTGAGAACCGTCTGAACAACCCGGATGGTGAGACCTCCGGCCTGATTCAGTCGGACGCAACCGTGACCTACGGTCTGGGTGTCCGCTCCTACCACCTGACGGAGGAGCAAAAGGCAGACAAGAGCAACAAGTACAACACGTACGCGAACAAGGGTCTGCCGAAGGGTCCGATTGGTTCCCCGCAGCTGGCGTCCATCAAGGCCGCCGCCGCTCCGGAGAAGAACCCGTACTACTACTGGGTGACCGTCGACCTGGATTCCGGCGAGACCAAGTACTCCCGCACCTACGCTGAGCACCAGCGTTACGTGGAAGAGTACAACCAGTGGTGCTCGAAGCACCCGGGCCGCTGTAACTAAGCTGCAGCTGATGTAGAGGGCGGGCACCGTTCCCACGAGAGTGGGGCGGTGCCCGCCTTTGCTGTACCCGCTAAAATGGGAGGTGGCCCCCGCGGCCGTCCGTGACCCGGCATTGAGAGCGAAAGAGTATCGATGAAGACTGAACCGTACCGCGAAGCCCCGTATCTTCGCCGCGCCTACGTGCTGGGCCACCCGATTGCCCATTCGCTCTCGCCCGTGCTGCATCGGGCCGCGTACGCGTACCTGGGCGAGGCGAACCTCGAGTACGATCGTCGCGATACTCTGCCTGATGATTTGCCGGCGATTATGCGCGGCGTGCGTAACCCGGCTGGCACCGAGGAAGCCCCGTATATTGCGGGCCTGTCGGTGACGATGCCGTTGAAGACCGCCGTCATTCAGTACTGCGATGAGCTGAGTGAGACTGCCCACGTGACCGGTGCGGTGAACACGGTGTACCCGCGCGGCGAGAGGGTGCTGGGCGATAACACCGACGTGATCGGCATCGTGAACGCGCTGCTGCACGCGGGTCTGAAGCCGAACCACGAGCGCGACGAGCCCGCCGTGATTGGCGGGGGAGCGACCGCGATTTCCGCCCTGACCGCCCTGCATAAGCTGGGTTACCGCCGCGCGAGCGTGTACGCCCGTTCCCTGCATAAGCTCGGTAGCGTGCAGGAGGCGGCGGACCGCTTGGGCGTTCAGCTGGAGCAGGTTTCCCTGGCTGATTTGCCGCAGAATCTTGCGGAGCGCGGTCATCACCCGGTGATTTCTACGCTACCGGCCCGCGCGGCGGACGAGTGGGCGAGCCAGCTGAGCGGGCTGAAGGGCACCTCCGCAACGCACCAGCCGGTACTGCTCGATGTTGCGTATAACCCGTGGCCTTCGGTGCTGGCGAGCGCTTGGGAGGCTAACGGCGAGCAGGTGCTGCTGTTTACCGACTGCACCCTGTCTGAGGGTGATCTGCTGGGTTTGGTGAATGCGATGTGCGCGGCGGTTGATCTTGCGCCTCGTGCTTCCGTTTCGTGAAAAAAGCGTGCTTTCACTCGCTCAGTAAACAGGCATTTTATACACTATTTATACACGTGAAGAATTATTATTCCTTCCACCTGCGCGCCGGTGCGGGTGCGATGAAAAGAGGTTAACCTATGGCCCTGCGTTGGCTCACTGCCGGAGAATCCCACGGCGAGGCGCTCGTCGGCATTATTGAGGGCGTACCCGCCGGTGTGGAACTCACCAGCGACATGGTGCGTGACGCCCTGGCTCGCCGCCGTCTCGGCTACGGCCGCGGTGCCCGCATGAAGTTCGAGGAGGACCGCGTGCGCATCCTCGGCGGTGTGCGTCACGGCCTGACTCAGGGCGGCCCGGTCGCGATTGAGATTGCTAACACCGAGTGGCCCAAGTGGACCGACGTGATGAGCTCCGATCCGGTTGACCCCAAGCTGATTGAGCACCGCGCGCGCAATGCGGCGCTGACTCGCCCGCGCCCCGGTCACGCCGACTTTACCGGCATGCAGAAGTACAACTTCTCTGAGGCTCGCCCGGTGCTGGAGCGTGCCTCCGCTCGTGAGACCGCGACCCGCGTGGCGCTCGGCGTGGTTGCCGCCCAGATTCTGAAGGCTCTGGGCGTTGAGCTGGTTTCTCACACCGTGGCTGTGGGTGGCGTGCACGCTCCCGAGGGTGCCCCGGTGCCTTCGCCCCGCAACGTTGAGCAGCTGGACGCTGACCCGCTGCGCTGCTTCGACAAGGCAACCTCCGACGCGATGGTTCAGCGCGTGGACGAGGCGCACAAGGACGGCGAGACCCTCGGCGGCGTGGTTGAGGTGCTCGCGTACGGTATGCCTCCCGGACTGGGTTCGTACGTGCACTGGGACCGCCGCTTGGACGCGCGCCTGGCCGCAGCCCTGATGGGTATTCAGGCCATTAAGGGCGTTGAGGTTGGCGACGGTTTCGCGACCGCCGACCGCCCGGGCACCGCCGCTCACGACGAGATTTCCATTGGTGAGCACGGCGTGACCCGCGATACCAACCGTGCCGGTGGTATTGAGGGCGGCATGAGCATTGGCGACCTGCTGCGTGTGCGCGCGGCCATGAAGCCGATTGCGACCGTGCCGAAGGCCCTGAAGACCATTGACACTTCCACCGGTGAAGAGGCTCGCGCCCACCACCAGCGTTCGGACGTGTGCGCCGTTCCCGCCGCCGGTGTGGTGGCGGAGGCTATGGTCGCCCTGGTGCTGGCCGAGGCGGCACTGGAGAAGTTTGGCGGCGACTCGATTGGTGAGACTCGCCGCAACATGGATTCCTACCTGGACGCTATCCCGGCGTCTCTGGCGTGGGAGTCTAACGTTGCCGGTTGGGACGCGTAGTGCCCCTTCCGGTTGAGCCTGCGGGCGTTCACCCCGTCGCGTCGAGCCCCCTGGCGCGTATTGCTGCGGCTGCGCAGCGTGCGCGAGGGGGCGCTTCGCCGCGCCCGGAATCCGGCGCAGAATCCGGTGCGGAATCCAGTGTATCTTCCGCGGCTGAGCGGGTTGTTGAGGCTGAGCCGCCCGAGGCTACCGCTCGCGAGGCCTCTTCCCGCGAAACCGGCGCGGGGGGCAAACCCGGTGCGGGTGCCGAATCTAACGCGGGTTCCGAGGCTGCCGGCTCGGCTTCCTCTGCGCGCGCGGCTTCTCGCGTGCCGACCCCGGCCGACCTGATG
>OKVI01001285.1_pt1 | contig 10405 bp, 9 predicted proteins | sample 1607001 | NCBI WGS metagenome assembly OKVI01 (sample SAMN03281018, study PRJEB24777) | human gut metagenome | isolation source: fecal sample PR128 from 1 month old male Malay infant, vaginal delivered...
ATTTATCGAAGCAAGTTTGAAAGCAGGGTTATGAGGAACCAACATGTCTGAACAACAAGCACAGGGCGCTGACGCGGCAATTGACCTTAATAATGAACTGAAAACCCGTCGCGAGAAGCTGGCTGCGCTGCGTGAGCAGGGCGTCGCATTCCCGAACGATTTCCGTCGTGACCATACCTCTGACCAACTGCACGCTGACTTCGATGGCAAAGAAAACGAAGAGCTGGAAGCGCTGAACGTTGAAGTGGCCGTTGCTGGCCGCATGATGACCCGTCGTATCATGGGTAAAGCGTCCTTCGTGACCCTGCAGGACGTAGGCGGCCGCATCCAGCTGTACGTGGCGCGTGATGACCTGGCGGAAGGCGTTTATAACGACCAGTTCAAAAAGTGGGACCTCGGCGACATCATCGCCGCCCGCGGTAAGTTGTTCAAGACCAAAACCGGTGAACTCTCTATCCACTGCACCGAGCTGCGTCTGTTGACTAAAGCTCTGCGCCCGCTGCCGGACAAATTCCACGGCCTGCAGGATCAGGAAGCGCGTTACCGTCAGCGTTACCTGGACCTGATCTCCAACGATGAATCTCGTAAGACCTTCAAAGTGCGTTCGCAGATCCTGGCGGGCATCCGTCAGTTCATGGTTGGCCGCGGCTTTATGGAAGTAGAAACCCCGATGATGCAGGTGATCCCGGGCGGCGCTTCCGCGCGTCCGTTCATCACCCATCATAACGCGCTGGATCTGGACATGTACCTGCGTATCGCGCCGGAACTGTACCTCAAGCGTCTGGTGGTTGGCGGCTTCGAACGCGTCTTCGAGATCAACCGTAACTTCCGTAACGAAGGGATCTCCGTTCGTCATAACCCAGAGTTCACCATGATGGAACTCTACATGGCTTATGCGGATTATAAAGATCTGATCGAGCTGACCGAATCTCTGTTCCGCACCCTGGCGCAGGACATCCTCGGCAATACCGAAGTGCCTTACGGCGACCAGGTGTTCGACTTCGGCAAGCCGTTTGAAAAACTGACCATGCGCGAAGCGATCAAGAAATACCGTCCGGAAACCGAGATGGCGGATCTGGATAACTTTGATTCCGCGAAAGCGATCGCTGAATCTATCGGCATCAAAGTGGAGAAGAGCTGGGGTCTGGGCCGTATCGTGACCGAGATCTTCGAAGAAGTGGCGGAAGCGCACCTGATCCAGCCGACCTTCATCACCGAATACCCGGCGGAAGTTTCTCCGCTGGCGCGCCGTAACGACGTCAACCCGGAAATCACCGACCGCTTTGAATTCTTCATTGGCGGCCGTGAGATCGGTAACGGCTTTAGCGAGCTGAACGACGCCGAAGACCAGGCGCAGCGCTTCCAGGATCAGGTTGATGCGAAAGCCGCAGGCGACGACGAAGCAATGTTCTATGACGAAGACTATGTCACCGCGCTGGAACACGGCCTGCCGCCGACCGCTGGTCTGGGTATCGGTATCGACCGTATGGTCATGCTGTTCACCAACAGCCACACCATCCGCGACGTTATTCTGTTCCCGGCGATGCGTCCGCAGAAATAATCGCCCTTCGCGAAAAGCAAAAAACCCGGCTTGCCGGGTTTTTTTATGTCTGATGTGAGGTCCTAAGGCTGGCGTAGCCTGGCTCAGCGCAGCGCAAGCCGGGGATCCCGGATGGCGGCGTAAACGCCTTATCCGGGCTACGCAATGGCGCAGAACCGTAGGCCTGTGCAAGCGTAGCGCCGCCAGGCATTAATGACAGGCACAGGGCTGCGCCTGGACTGGAGAATAGTCAGCTTACCCGCGCAGACGCGCAACAAAGTCGGTCAGCGCCTGGCGGGCGTCCCGATTTTCCGCTTCCAGCACCATCCACGGGCTGAACGCCCACGGCGTGGCGGCCAGCGCGCTTAACATGGTTGCCAGGTCAACCCACTGATAGTCCATCACTTCATCGTCGTTAGGCTGCACTTCGCTTACCACGCGCGCGGCATATACCGGGCACACTTCATTCTCAACGATACCGTTTGGGGCGACCGCCCGGTAGCGGAAGGCCGGGTGAACCGGCGCGATATCAGAGATCTCCACACCGAGTTCGAAGCGACAGCGGCGCGTGACGGCCTGCTCGAAGGTCTCGCCCTGCTGGGGGTGTCCGCAGACCGAGTTGGTCCATACCCCGGGCCAGGCTTTTTTGCCCAACGAACGGCGAGTGACCAGCAACTGACCCTGCTGGTTAAACAGCCAGCAGGAAAACGCGAGATGTAAAGGGGTATCAAACGTATGGGCGGCATACTTCTCCAGCATACCGGCAGGCTGATCCTGCTCATCCAGCAAAATGACGTGTTCCCCGGCCATGACGACTCCTGAAAATAAAAAATGACCCGGCACAAACCCGCCGGGTCATGTACTCAGGCCACTAGGGTAGCCCATAAATGGGAGAAAGGCATTACCAAAACAAGCCCTGGAGGCAGCTCTGTGAACGGCAACGCGCAATAGCGAGGAGAGGCCGCCGCGCCGCGTGGCGCAAATATGAATTTCTGCCTGCCGCAGACCGCGCGCTAGGGACGGGGGATAATGGTTTCGCCATCAGGGATGACGCCCTGCGCCGCGGACTGGTATGATATTCGCCCTGATTGCGAGGTAAGTGGTTGTGTTAAGTGCAGGATGCCTGATGATGAAACGCTTTTATATGACACTGATGCTGGCGGCAAGCCTGGTGCTGGCCGGCTGCTCCAGCACCTCCGATTCCGGTGGCACCTACACCGTTAAACGCGGCGATACCCTGTACGGCATCTCCCGCACCACCGGCACCAGCGTTCGCGATCTGGCCCGCCTGAATAACATCTCCCCGCCTTACACCATTGAGGTGGGGCAGAAGCTGAAGCTTAACGGCAGCAGTTCAACGAAGACAACGAAGAAAAAATCTTCCTCTACGCGCACCGCGGCGGTCACGCCTTCGTCCGCGGTACCTCAGTCCTCCTGGCCGCCGGTGGGACAGCGCTGCTGGCGCTGGCCGACCAGCGGCAAAGTGGTCCTGCCTTATTCCACCGCCGATGGCGGCAATAAAGGTATTGATATCGCCGGAACCCGCGGCCAGCCGGTGTATGCCGCCGGGGCGGGCAAGGTGGTCTACGTCGGCAATCAGCTGCGCGGCTATGGCAATCTGATCATGATTAAGCACAGCGAGGATTACATCACCGCCTATGCCCACAACGATAAGCTAATGGTGAATAATGGCCAGAGCGTGAAGGCCGGCCAGCAAATTGCCACCATGGGCAGTACGGATGCCGACTCAGTGCGGCTGCATTTCCAGATCCGCTACCGGGCGACAGCCATCGATCCGCTGCGTTACCTGCCGCCGCAGGGAAGTAAACCTAAGTGCTAAAAGGTTATTTTATCGCCAGTCAGCATCCGGCAGGCTTGTCACAGGGTGCGTAAGGGCTATAATGCTTCTCGCACCTCTTCGCGGGCGTAGTTCAATGGTAGAACGAGAGCTTCCCAAGCTCTATACGAGGGTTCGATTCCCTTCGCCCGCTCCATGACCTTTCTTAAAGTATTCCAACTTACTGAATCCTAAGGGATACGGCTTTAAGCCTTCCGATAGTTTTACTCACTGTAACCAACATTGTAACCCTGTAGCGACCAAGCTACGTCCTTATGTTGACAAAGTGAGCGGACCTAGGGTCTCAGTACATGCTCAATTCCTACACCTACCTTTACCAGCGTAACGGCGTCTACTATTTTCGCCTTCGAGTTAGACAATCAAACAATGATAGAATGACCTCAGTTTCATTAAGGACCAAGGATAGACGCACCGCTATGGCTCACTCCCGGCACATTAAGGCAGCACTCAAGGCAATCCATGCGGATAACCCTACAGCCTCCTACGAGGATATGAGGAAACACTTACGGGATATCGCGGAGTGGGAACTTTCAGCGGGACGCTCTGACCTCTTCGAGCCGGACATGAGGGACATCTATCGGGACCAGTACGGTGAACTTGGTGAGAACCTTACCGATGCTCTGGCTAGTGAACCGCTGAGTATTGACCAGCATCGCTACATCAATGAGGCCCTGAAGGTACTCAAGGCTTGCATGAAGCGTATCGAAGCGGGAGACAGTCAGTCACTGATAGATTACGTCGATCGTTTTGATGGTATTGATCGGCAGGATGACCAAGCCTCTGTGTCCCTATCTGTTAGTGCTCCTGAGGTAAAACCAGCAGCGCTAGCTGCACTAGCAGTCACACCAAGCGTCACTGTGGCTAGCCTCTTTGAGCAGTATGAAGCGGAGAACGCTCAGAACTGGAAGCCTGCTACCTTAAGGGAAAACCAATCGTCTCACGCTGCGTTAATCGAAATCTTTGACTATCTGGGTCTTGGTGCTGACGCCAATACGGTAACACGCGCTGACGTGCTTAGAGTCCGTGAGGTCCTCCAGCAGTTACCGAAGAACCGTAAGCAGCGCTTCAAGGATGCCCCGTTGGTTGACTTGCTGGGCCGTGAAGAGAAAACAGATTGTCTGGATGTAGTCACCATCAACAATAAATATCTCATTAAGATGGCGGCTGTCTTTAAGTGGGCTGTTCGTAATGACCTGATTAAAAAGAACATGACTGAGGGGCTGGAACTAAAGGTTCCCCAGCGTAAAGCCTCAGAGGCCCGTAACGCTTTCTCTACGGAGCAGGTAGGGCAACTGCTGGTTGCCGCTAAGGCATACTCTCAGAAGGCCTCAGGCAAGCCTTATCACTATTACGTTACGGTGCTGGCGGCTATCACTGGTGCGCGACTCAATGAAGTAGCTCAACTTCAGGTAAAAGATGTCAGGGTCACTGAGGCCGGGACCGTTTATATTCATATCAATGAGGATGACAGCAGCCTGCCCGGTAAGAGCATTAAGAACGCCCACAGTGATCGCTGTGTCCCTCTGGTTGATGGTGCCTACGGTTTTGTATTGGCTGACTTTATGGACCTGTTAGAAGCCCGTAGGAACGCGGGGGGTGAAGATGCTATGGTATTCGATGGCCTGCGTCTCATGAAGAACGGCTACGGTGAGCAGGTGAGCAAGTGGTTTAACAGAACGTTGTTACCTAAGGTTATTACTGACCGTGACGGCTTGGCGTTCCACTCGTTTAGACATACGGTCGCCACTCAGTTAAAACAGCATGGCGTCGAGTTGGCTTACGCTCAGGCTATTATGGGGCATAGCTCAGGGTCCATTACTTATGACCGCTACGCTAAAGAGGTTGAGGTAGACCGATTAGTTAATGTACTGGCTGATGTTTATAAGGAGATTGGTGTAAATGGCTGAGTATTTTCCGGCAGTTTTTGAAGGCAATGCTTTTAATTGTCCATATTGCGGGGTTTATGCCCGGCAATTTTGGCGAGTGATGCAGGGGAATGGTAATCAGCAAATGTATGCTAAAAATACTTTATTTAAGATGTCAACATGCTCCCATTGTAATGAAGACGCTTTTTGGTATGACGGCAACATGTTGGTTCCTGCTTCTGCGAATGTTGAATTACCCAATCCAGACATGCCGGATGATTGTAAGGCCGACTACATGGAAGCCAGAAGTATCATCAACCTGTCTCCTAAAGGTGCCGCTGCGCTCCTACGCTTATGTTTACAGAAACTCATGGTCCATCTGGGCGAGCCGGGAGAGAACATAAACAAAGACATTAAGTCTCTCGTTGAGAAAGGTCTTCCTCCTCGTATCCAACAAGCTGCTGACATTTGTCGTATCGTTGGTAATCAGGCCGTGCATCCCGGAGAGATTAGCCTTGATGATGACCCCCAGTTAACTCATAGTCTCTTTAAGTTATTGAATATCATTGTCGATGACCGCATCACCAGACCTAAAGAAATCGAAGCGATGTTCCAGAGTATGCCTGAAGGTCCACGTCAAGGCATCGAAAAGCGGGACGGCAAGGCTACCGGATAGTCCTTCGGAATTAGGGCACACTATAGGGGGGGAAGTCTAATACGACTCACTATAGGGAAATACGCCAAATCGCCTTAAGAATTGACCATAAGTCAAGCATTTTGAATTAGGTAGCACTATAGGGAGACAGTGAGAAATAAATTTTATGATGACACTCACTGTCCCTATGCACACTTCACGCTGGCCCATCTAGCACTGCTGACAATCAGCATTCCTTAACCGTAACTCATCGCATCCTTTCAGGGGCGGGATGACCACATACAGACGAACACAGCGGAGACATTATGTCACTGCTTCCCGGTTCTTCTGGGTCAGTCGATGAGTGAATAACAAATAGTCTTTATATTAATAATAGACACGAGCCTACAGGGGCTAACTTAAAGTTTACTTAAAGACCCTTAAGATACTTAGAGTTTAAATAATAGATTAATTAAAAGATTACTCTAAGAACTTAAAGAATAACCTTAAGTGGACTTGAAGAGGTGATGATATCAATCATAATCAATCACCATACTCACAGGTCATCCCTTGGGTCTCCTCAGTTTGAGGACACTCAGGGTCTCCTCATGGGTAATTAGGGCACACTATAGGGAGACCGTGAGAATACCTCTTCGCTGTCGACAGATGGTACACTTTCTGTACAACCGTCAGCAACGCTATGCTTGCGCCCAGCAGTCCCCACCCGAAGCCTACTCTGGGCATGACTCCTTGCCGATACGCTGATGTACCTCATTGTGAAATCTTTAGGTAGTAATCAACGCCAGACAACTGGCAACATCGTGTGTATCAGCTTTGGGCCATGAACCCAGAGACGCTTCGGGTGCGGATTCACCGCCACTCGCACCACCACCAGCAGTGCTAGCTGCGCCAGCCATTGAACATCATACAGGGTCTCCGGTCACACATGACGTGCCGCCCCTGAGTTCGTCCGATTGGTCCTCACCTATCCATGGTCATCGCAGACCGTTATTAAAACCAGTCTTTATGTAACGCCTTTATGCTACCGACAGTTTCCTTTACGTGGGGTCTGGTTGGCTGGCGGTAGGTGCGAACATAGAGGCGTCACATAAGGAGTACACGTAAATGAACATTATCAATCTTGACCAGCTTATCTCGATGACCTCAAAAGAAACCGCGGAGTTGACGGGTAAGCGACACGACAACGTTATTCGCGATGTTCGTAAGATGCTTGATGAAATATATCCGGATGGGGGTCTCCTCAGTTTTGAGGACACCTACGTTAATACCCAGAATGGCGAAACATATAGCATGTACCGACTCGACCGGAAGCATAGCTTTATTCTGGTCTCTGGGTATTCCGTCCAACTCCGCGCTAAATGCTACGACCACATTCAGATGCTTGAACAAAAAGTCCTCCGATTGGAAGACCAGCAGAAACGCGCAGCCGTACAGTCGGCTAACCGCCGTGGTGTAACATGGGGCGATTACTGCAAGACGCATGGTCTACCTGCTCAGAAGTTGATGAACATCCTCAAGCGGGAACGCAAGCTCTTTCAGGTCCACCCCGTCAGTGGTGAATGGTCAGTCAATCCAAAATATGCGGAATACTTCCGGGTCATCAAGCCAACTGACCAGCGATTCAACCCGAGCGGCATTAACATTCGGTTCAACGCCAAGGGACTGGAATTCTTTGGTCAACCTGAGCATGTCCTAAAGATGCGCGGAAAGGTTATCGAAATTCACGGTACAGACGCCGAGAAGCAGAAGCACCTACTGGATGTCGCTAGTACAGCTCCTCAAAATGAGGGTCTGTAATCGTGAAGATCCTACCGCCAGACCTACCGCCTACTTACAGTGTAGACGTGAAGATTGACCCACGGACACCCGAAGGCCGTAAAGCTATGCGCCTACTGGATGTGCCTACAGCCATACTCGTAGCCGCGTTGGGTCTCCCACCGAAGCACACCCGGCCCGATATGTATTACTCGAAAGGTGCGCTGTGTCTCATGGCGACCGCTGAAGGGTTGACCCCGATGGACTTCAAGTAAACCACCGCACCACCACAAACAACACTCTTTTGAACTGACCGACGCGGGGAGACCGTAGGGCTAGCCGTGCCTGCGAGACCGATAAGTTCAACCATTTCAAAGGAGAATCAAATTATGTCTATTTCATACCGTAAGCTCGACATCAACCTGAGCGCCGACAAAGAGACCGTGCTGGTCTTCGGTCAAGAGATGTCCACCAAGTATTTCACTGAGATTGTAGTGACCTCAATGCTGAATGGTCTACCTGCCCTGAGCACAGGGGCACACGCCATCCTGACTTCCCTGCACGCTGCTGGTCTTAACGCTAATGACTACGGGGCGTATTCCCGAGCGTGGGCTGAGAGCAACGCAGAGGCACGCCGAGAGGCTGAGCGTCAGCGCATTGAAAACGAGCGTAACCGTCAGCGTATCGCCGCTATGTATGCAACCCCTGAAGAAATCGCTAAAGAGGCCGCAGAGCGTAAGGAACGTAAGGCAGACCTTGAGCGTCGCTTCAGCCGTAAAGGCGCTGCATTCGGTCTGTAAGTTCAACGGCTACGCCCACTCATGGCGCTGTGTGTCAAAACTCATGGTGCCATACCGCTACCAACATCAATCTCATTCAAATTAAATACAAGGAGGCATCCCATGCCAGAAGTAAAACGTATCGACTCGAACAATTCAAAGATTAAACACACCGACGAACTCCGCGCTCACCTGCTGGATAAAGAAGGCAACAAGATTCCGCATAGCGTCTTTGGTACTGATACGACGCGCACCGAGATTATCTCTCAGGCTGACGGTACAGGCGAGATCATGAATGTTGGCTTCACTGACCGCTCAGGCCGCCCGCAGGCATTCGGTAATGACGTGACTGATTATGTACAGGCCCTTGAGTCTGCACTTGATGAGACGCTTAACGATGGTGATTTTATCGATGGGTTGAATACCGAAGTATTCCCTTGTGAGCAGCGCCCATTTGCCACTCTACCGACTCCGATTAACCGTGAGACCCTGACCGATCGCACCGTCCGCTTCCTGTCCAACGGCGTGTATAACCCAGCGAAGAACGCCCCGACCACTAAGGTGAAAGGCGGTCAGACCCTGATGGTTAACCCTGTGATTGCCGATAAGGACGCTAAAGAAACTGGTATTCTGTGTTCAGCGATTACCCATGTGTCCGACTTTGCGATGATGGGCGGCTGGACTGGCGCTGGTCTGATGGCTACGGCTACCGATATGGTTGACCAGTATCTGCGTAACATGACCTCTAAAGTTGTCGATGTGCTGCTGGATGCTCCAGACCTTCAGTCAACCAAAGTGGGCGCATTGTCTGGCAAAGCGTCAGCACAAGCCGATGACATTCTGGATGCTGTAGCGGTGAACCTGCCGTTCTACCTTGGCTCCTCACTGACCGATTACACTCTACTGGTCCCAGAGAAGTACGAAGCTATCCTCAATCGTGCAGCCCAGAAAGCGGGTATGACCGAGATTAGCGAACTGGTAGGCACTGCCGTTGCGCCTTACAGTGGTGATGACCGTGGTGTTATCATTCTACCGAAGAAGTACGCTATGTTATCTTTCCGTTCAACCCGTAGTGGCGACCTCGTTAACGTGTTGGTTACTCGTGACGCTAACCGTGCAGGCTATGACGTCGAACTGGTAGGCGCACTAGATGTCATGGCAACGGGTACCGTTAAGGTTAAGGCCGGGGCGTTCGACACTGAGGCGGCTGCTAGTTATCCGTTGGTCCACGTCCTGAAGTTTGAAGACTAACCCTATGAACCCTTGGAGGAGACTCTGAGGGTTTATTAACTGTTATGATATAACATATCAAATAAGGGCAAGGAGGCGCTATGTCAAACCTGATGCTGCTCTATCTGGTCCTTCTTCTGGTGTATTACGTAGTGGAGGAGTTTTAAGAAATCACCACAAAAATCTGAGGGGATATGTAATAGTTCCCTTGTGAGTAATTCCCCCCGTTACTGCTTCTTGCAGTCACAGCTATCGAGATAGCACAGCGTATGCCTCTTTCTAAAGGAGAAGGGCGGTACGTCTCACCTCAGGTTCTATTCCTGCCATGGGAATCTAACTGCGGGTATTGACCAGAGATCACTCAATGTGTAACCATAAGTGTAACCAGACGGATTCACCTGTCTTTAAGAAACAGAAGGTTAGCTACTTGTCCTCGGCTCCCTTCGCCCGCTCCAAATTCAAGTCTCCTGAAGTCTACCCAACTCAATTTTCCCTTGATAAATCAGCGATTATAGCATTCTGTTAGTCTATTGAACTCCGGCAGAGGACTCCACTTTGGTTGCGGGATCGGCGTTTTGCGCTGCTGGCGCTGGAGTCGTAGCGTTTAGTGATATTTCCGCGCTTATCCTGTTTCCGCAGGATGAGTGATTTTACGCAACCGGCTCGCGCTGACGACGACCGATACCGCAGAGGCCGCGGCGGCGCTCCACAGCGCAACATGAA
>OKVI01001298.1_pt1 | contig 10349 bp, 8 predicted proteins | sample 1607001 | NCBI WGS metagenome assembly OKVI01 (sample SAMN03281018, study PRJEB24777) | human gut metagenome | isolation source: fecal sample PR128 from 1 month old male Malay infant, vaginal delivered...
TTGCCCAGGCTCTTAATCATGCTGGGGGAGAAAAGTTTCCTCAGCTCATCAAGGCCATATCAGCCATGGAAAGTAAGGGACAGTTGCGTTTTAACCGAGATGGCTCTGTATCCTTGCGTCCTAAGAAAGAAAATCCTAATCAAGTGACTGTTGAAGGTGTCTTCCGTGCCAATAAGAACGGCTTTGGTTTTTTGCATGTCGATGACAGTGAAGATGATATGTTCATCGGTCGTAATGATGTTGGCCATGCTATTGATGGTGATACTGTTGCCGTTGTCATCAAGAAGCCAGCAGATCGTTTACGAGGGACAGCAGCAGAAGCACGTGTTGTTGAAATTGTAGAACGTTCGCTTAAGACTGTTGTAGGGAAATTTATCCTTAGCGACGAGAAAGAACCCTATGCGGGTTACATTAAGTCTAAAAACCAAAAAATTCAGCAGCCAATTTATATCAAGAAAGAACCAGTTGCCCTAGATGGTACTGAAATTATTAAGGTTGATATCGAAAAATACCCTAACCGTCACTATGATTATTTCGTAGGAAGTGTTCGTGACATTATTGGTCATCAGGGGGATGCTGGTATTGATGTCTTGGAAGTCTTGGAATCAATGGATATTGTTTCAGAATTCCCAGAGGATGTCATGGCGGAAGCAGAAGCTGTCCCAGATGCACCGAGTCAGGAAGACCTCGTTGGTCGTGTTGACCTTCGTCAAGAAGTAACCTTTACTATTGACGGAGCCGATGCTAAGGACTTGGACGATGCGGTCCATATCAAACGTTTGCCAAATGGTAACTTTGAGCTTGGTGTTCATATTGCTGATGTGTCTTACTATGTTACTGAAGGATCTGCACTTAACCGTGAGGCCGTAGCACGTGGGACATCTGTTTATGTGACAGACCGCGTAGTGCCAATGTTGCCTGAGCGTCTTTCAAATGGTATTTGTTCACTTAATCCCAATGTTGATCGTTTGACGCAATCAGCCATTATGGAGATTACTCCAAAAGGTAAGGTGGTTAATCATAAAATTTGTCAATCTGTGATTAATACAACTTTCCGTATGACCTACAGTGATGTCAATGAGATGTTGGCTGGAAATCCAGAAAAGATTGAGCAGTTTAAACCAATCATGGATTCTGTATCAGCTATGGCAGAATTACATAAGATTTTAGAAGACATGCGTGAGCGTCGTGGTGCCCTTAACTTTGATACATCTGAAGCTCGTATCTTGGTCAATGAGAAGGGGATGCCAGTGGATATTGTGGTGCGTGAACGTGGAACAGCCGAGCGAATGATTGAATCCTTCATGTTGGCTGCCAATGAATGTGTGGCAGAGCACTTTGCTAAGGCTAAGTTGCCATTTATTTACCGTATCCACGAAGAGCCAAAGGCTGAGAAATTGCAACGCTTCATGGATTATGCCTCTATCTTTGGTGTTCAAATCAAAGGAACTGCCAATAAGATGGATCAGCTAGACTTGCAAGAGTTTATGGCCAAAGTTCAGGGAAAACCTGGAGCAGAGGTCATGAACATGATGCTGCTTCGTTCAATGCAACAAGCCCGCTACTCAGAACACAATCACGGACACTACGGACTTGCGGCTCAGTACTATACCCACTTTACTAGTCCAATCCGTCGTTACCCAGACCTCTTGGTTCACCGAATGATTCGTGAGTACACTAACAATATGTCTCAAGAGACGCGTGAACATTTTGAAGAGGTTATTCCTGAGTTAGCGACATCATCTTCAACTCTTGAACGTCGTGCCATTGATGCCGAACGTGTCGTTGAAGCTATGAAAAAAGCGGAATACATGGAAGAGTTTGTTGGCCAGGAATTCGATGGTATTGTCGGAAGTGTGGTCAAATTTGGTATGTTTGTGGAATTGCCAAACACTATCGAAGGTTTGGTTCACATCACGACCCTTCCAGAATTTTACAATTACAATGAACGTACCATGACACTTCAGGGTGAGAAAACTGGTAAGACTTTCCGAGTTGGTCAGCCTATCCGTGTCAAATTAACACGTGCGGATAAGGAAACGGGAGACATTGACTTCCAATACCTTCCAAGCGAGTATGATGTTACTGAGAAAGTAGACCACAAGGCTCGTCAGGAACGTGAAGAGAAGGCGAAAGCCTTCCGCAATAGAGGTGCACGTCGTGACCGTCAAAATGGAGATTTCGAACGTCGTGGTAAACGTGGGGATAACCGTAACCGTCAAGATGGTAGTGGTCGTAAAGGCTCTTATGACGAAAAACGTAAGTCATCTAAGAAACCCGACAAGCGTAAGAATCAAAACCGTCCTCATAATGATAACAAGGGACGTGAGAGTGGCCGTCGTAAGAAGAAAGGGAACAAACCTTTCTACAAGGACGTTGCTAAAAAACGAAAATAGGATGAGAATGGAGGGACTGCTATGCCAAAGGGTGAAGGCAATGTTGTTGCTCAGAATAAAAAGGCTAGACATGACTATAGTATCGTTGATACTATTGAAGCAGGTATCGTGCTAACAGGGACGGAGATTAAATCCGTTCGTGCGGCACGCATCCAACTAAAAGATGGCTATGCCCAAATCAAGAACGGTGAGGCTTGGTTAATCAATGTTCATATTGCTCCCTTTGAGCAAGGTAATATTTGGAATCAGGATCCAGACCGTACGAGAAAATTATTGCTCAAGAAAAAGCAAATCACCAAACTTCAAAATGACCTTAAGGGAACAGGAATGACCTTGGTTCCTTTGAAGGTGTACCTAAAAAACGGTTTTGCCAAGGTATTGCTTGGTATTGCCAAAGGGAAACACGATTACGATAAACGTGAGTCTATCAAACGTCGTGAACAAGAACGTGATATTAAACGTATTATCAAGAGTGTTAACCGTTAAAACGCCTATCATCTAAGACTGCCATAGTCCTAGATGATTTTTTGTTTTTGGCTTTAAGACATGATATAATGGGAGTACCATACGGTCTTTAGTTGGGATAGTAGTTATACCTAACTCTGGTCGTGATACTGTAAAGGAGATTAGCGATGCCAGTAGATGCTAAAACAAAATACAAGGCCAAGAAGACAAAGATTGTTTTCTTCGACATTGACGACACCCTTCGTGTCAAAAAGACAGGCTACATTCCTGAATCTATCAAGGCTGTTTTCAAAGGGCTTAAAGAAAAAGGAATTTTGACGGGGATTGCCACAGGACGTGGCTACTATGGTGTCATTGAGGACATTCGAGACCTAGAGCCCGATTATTTTGTAACCATCAATGGAACTTATGTGATTAATCGAAAAGGGGAAGAAATTTATAACCAGCCCCTAGCTCGTGAGGTTACAGAAGCTTTTGTTGCTTGGTGTAAGGAGATTGGGATTGCTTGGGGCTTTGCCGGTAAGGATAAGCCAGTTGTCTCAGAGCGTTCAGATTTGATTGATGATGCTATGAAACCAGTCTATGGTCTTTGTGATGTGGAGCCAGACTTCCACTTGTCGAACGATGTTTACCATATGTGGACTTTTGCGGAAAATGATGGTGAGCTTGAGTTACCAGAAGAACTCGCAGCCCATGTCCGCATGGTACCTTGGCATGAACACTCATCTGACGTCGTAGCATATGGTATCTCAAAAGCATCTGGTGTCGAGCATGTCTTGGAGCATGAAAACCTTAAACCGGCCAATGCTATGATGTTTGGGGATGGTCCAAACGATATGGAAATCTTTGATTATGTTGGACTTAAGATTGCCATGGGTAATGCCACACCAGAATTAAAAGAAAAAGCAGATTACGTTACAGGAACAGTAGAAGAAGATGGCATTTTCAATGCCTTGGAGGAACTCGGATTGGTAGAAAAAGAACTTCATTTCCCACAACTTGACTTGGATGCAGTAGAAGGTCCAGTCGCAACAATTAAAACAAACCATGGTGATTTGGTCATCAAGCTTTTCCCTGATCATGCACCATTAACAGTTACTAACTTTGTCAATTTGGCCAAGAGTGGCTACTATGACGGTGTGATTTTCCACCGTATTATCAAGGACTTTATGATTCAAGGTGGTGACCCAACTGGTACTGGTATGGGTGGTGAGTCAAGCTTCGGTGGTAGCTTCCAGGATGAATTTTCTGAAGAGCTCTATAACCTCCGTGGTGCGCTTTCTATGGCCAATGCTGGACCAGATACTAATGGTAGTCAGTTCTTCATCGTTCAAACGCCTGAAATTCCTTATGCTAAAAAGGAACTCGAACGTGGTGGTTGGCCAGCACCAATCGCGGAAGCTTATGCTGAAAATGGTGGAACACCTCACCTAGACCGTCGTCACACAGTCTTTGGTCAATTGGTGGATGAAGACTCTTACAAGGTGCTTGATGAGATTGCCAATGTTGAGGTTGGAGCTCAAGATAAGCCACTTGAGGATGTTGTGATTGAAACAGTTGAGGTAGCAGACTAAGATGAAAATTGGAGACAAGCTTAGGGGTGTTATCACAGGCATCAAGCCTTACGGTGCCTTTGTTTCATTGGAAAATGGTACCACAGGCTTGATTCACATCTCGGAGATTAAGACAGGTTATATCGACAACATCTACAATACCCTCAAGGTAGACCAGGAGGTCTTGGTTCAAGTTGTTGATTTTGATGAATTTACACAAAAGGCTAGTCTTTCTTTGAGAACCCTTGAGGAAGAAAAAAATAAAATCCCTCATCGTCATCGTTTCTCTGATAGTCGTTTGAACTATGGCTTTAAACCCTTGGCAGAAGCAATGCCAGGATGGATTGAAGAAGGACTTGACTATCTTAGACAAGAGCATGAGGAAAAATAGTAAAAGCTGACTCTCGATGAGTCAGCTTTTTTGGTGTTTTCGATTTGGCTACAAACAAAAAGGTCTTCAACTTAATTGAAGACCCATATTTATTAATTAGACATCAAAATAGAGCAATTCTTTTGGTGTGTGTGTGAAGACTTCAAAGCCATCTTTTGTCACGTAACCACAGTCCTCAATACGAACACCAACTTTTTCAGGAATGTAAATACCTGGTTCAACAGAGAAACACATTCCTTCTTCGATTACCAAGTCATTTCCTTCCATGATAGAAGGGAATTCATGCACATCCATTCCGATACCGTGTCCGAGGCGGTGGTTGAAGTATTCACCATAACCAGCTTTTTCAATGACGCTCCGGGCAGCACGGTCTACCTCATGTGCTGTTACACCTGGTTTAATCATATCTAGGGCAGCCTGTTGAGCTTCTAAAGTCAAGTGGTAGATTTCTTTTTTGAAATCATCGGGTTTTCCAACAGCGACTGTTCGCGTCATATCTGAAGCATAGCCATTCACCATACAGCCTAAGTCGAAGAGAAGAAGAGCATCTTTTTCAATTTTGTTGCTTCCAGGAATGCCGTGTGGGTTGGCTGCATTGTTACCAGTCAAGACCATAGTTTCAAAGCTCATTTCATAGCCCAAGCGTTTGATGCCAAAGTCGATTTGAGCAATGATGTCTGTTTCAGTAACGTCGAGAGAGATATTGTCGAAACCGATATTAACAGCTTTATCAGCATAATCACCGGCAACCAACATTTTTTGAATTTCATCAGCTGACTTGATAACGCGCATTTTTTGGATGAATGGTGTCAGGTTTTCAAAGCGACCTTCAAAGACCGTTTGCAATCCTTGGAACTTAGTCACATTGAGATTGTCAAACTCTGCATAAATAATAGGGCTGTCTGTACTTGCTAGACCAGCTTTGATTTTTTGCCATGGATTTTCAGAATCCACATAACCAAAGACTGGGAAGTTGAGTACAGCAGAGGCACGTGCAACCTCAAGAGCAGGAACAAAGAGGGCAGGTTCACGATTTTCGTAGACGAAGAGGAACATTTGGCGTTCATGTGGGTCACAATCAAAACCAGTAAGATAATTGACAGTTACAGGATCTGAAACAATAGCTAGCCCTGCTTTATTTTCATTCAAAAAATGACGAATGCGATCAAGTTTAGACATAGAAAAAACTCCTTTGTATTTCTTACACTCATTCTGTCACTTTTATAGGGAAAATGCAAGCTGTTTTTTTGGCTTTTCATTAAATCATTTACTTTCATTGAGACTTTTTTAGGCTAGTTTTGTAAGCGATGGATAGTCTTGAAAACACGAAATGACAGGTCTTTTTCTGAAATGGCTTTCTTCCTCATAACCATGAAGAAGGAATCCCTTTCATTTTTTTGTAAAAAATCAGTCAAAATAATTGAAAGTGTTTTCAGAATCTGATACAATTAGCATGAATAAGTGAGCGTAAAATGAGAAAGGAAGTGTTTTTATGAATACTGATGAAACAATTACTATATACGACGTTGCGCGTGAAGCAGGTGTTTCGATGGCGACTGTGTCTCGTGTGGTAAATGGAAATAAAAATGTAAAAGAAAACACCCGAAAAAAAGTGCTTGAGGTCATTGATCGTTTGGATTACCGTCCAAATGCGGTTGCGCGTGGCTTGGCGAGTAAGAAAACCACTACTGTAGGAGTTGTTATTCCAAATATTGCTAATAGTTATTTTGCTACTTTAGCAAGGGGGATTGATGATATTGCTACGATGTACAAGTACAATATTGTTCTTGCATCTAGTGATGAAAATGACGATCACGAAGTTACCGTGATTAACTCTCTATTTGCCAAACAAGTAGACGGTATCATCTTCATGGGTTACCACTTGACGGAAAAAATTCGTGCAGAATTTTCTCGTACTCGTACGCCGATTGTCCTAGCAGGAACAGTGGACCTCGAACACCAATTACCGAGTGTTAACATCGACTATAAAGCTGCCGTTGAGGATTCTGTAACGCAGCTTGCCAAGAATAATGAAAAGGTTGCCTTTGTATCAGGACCACTAATTGACGATATTAATGGCAAGCTCCGTCTAGCTGGTTATAAGGCTGGACTTGAAAAGAATAATTTGCGCTACAATGAAGGACTTGTCTTTGAAGCTAAATATAGCTATAAAGACGGCTTTGATTTAGCACAACGTGTCTTGAACTCTGGTGCCACTGCTGCCTATGTTGGAGAAGATGAATTGGCTGCAGGTCTCTTGAATGGTCTCTTTGCTGCAGGTAAATCCGTTCCAGAAGACTTCGAAATCATCACAAGCAATGACTCACCAATTACAAGCTACACACGTCCAAACCTTTCTAGTATTAATCATCCTCTCTATGATTTAGGGGCAGTTAGCATGCGTATGTTGACTAAAATCATGAATAAGGAAGAGCTTGAAGAAAAAGATGTTATTCTTAATCACGGTATTACCTTACGTCAGTCAACAAAATAAAAAAGGAGTTGGGACATAAGTTTGTCTCAACTTCTCTTTTTTAGAAAAAGGGAGAACCAATGACTTTTGAGGATGCTTATTTTAAAAAGAAAGTCCTAAAACCTGATAGCCTAGAGCCTTTTGGTTTTACAGCTACCGAGCAAGGCTATGAGTTCAGAAAAACACTGATAGCTGAAGAACTTGAAGCTCGATTGTTTATTGATTTAGAAGGTAAGTTGACGGGACAGGTTGTCGATAGTGATCTTGATGAGCCTTATGATATCTTCAGGAGTCCTCAGGCTACTGGAACTTACGTGGGTCAAGTCAGAGAGGCTTATGGAGAACTTCTGTCACAGGTAGCTGATTCTTGTTATGAAGATCAATTATTCTCATCTCCGCAAGCTAATCGTCTGGCTAAATTTTTAGTTCAAGAATTTTCAGACCAAGCAGACCATCCTTTCGAGAAGGAACCAAGCTATCTATCTTTTAGAGTTGATGGTAAATGGTATGCCTTGTTTTTTCCTCTTAAGGGAGAAAAACTAGGGCTTGGTGGAGAAAAGGCAGAATCAACATATGACGTGGTTAACCTCAAGGTTAATCCGAAGCAAATGGATAAACTCTTGAAAATGGATGGCGTTTTTCCTAGCTACCATATGTCCAAGAAGACCTGGGTTAGTCTTGTTTTAGATGAGACCTTGCCGGACCAGACCGTTTTTGAGCTTCTTAGTGAAAGTCGAACCCTAGTGGCCCCAAAACATCTTAGAAAGGCTTCGGAGCCTCATTATTGGATTATCCCGGTAAATTTGAAATACTACGATATTGGGGATGAGTTTTCCGCAAATGAGGAGATTCTTTGGACACAGAAAGCTAGTATGCAAAAGGGAGATTTTGTGGCTATCTATATTACGGCACCTACCAAGGCCATCCGTTACCTCTGTCAGGTTTTAGAGGCAAATATCCCTAATCAAGGTTATCGTGAAGAGGAGAGTATTAAAGAGTTGATGCGGATTAAGCCCTTATACACTTTTAATGACACTGACTTTGATAGTGATAGACTAAAGAGTTTAGGTATTAAAACTGTTCGGGGTCCTAGACATATGACGGAAGAGTTAGTTCAGGCCTTATCCCCTTACCTAAAAGAAAAATAGAAGGAGGACATCATGCGAATTTTGATTGCACCTGATTCATTTAAGGAAAGTTTATCTGCAAAAGAGGTCGCCTTAGCTCTCAAATCGGGCTTTGAAAATGCCTTACCCGACGCTGATTTTGACCTTATGCCAATAGGCGATGGTGGTGAAGGGACCTTAGATGCTCTTGCTGAAAATCTAAATCTTGAGAAGAAAAGTATCAAGATTCCTCATGCCTATACAAGTGATGGAAGTGTTTCTTTTGCCAGTAATGGTCAGACTGCCATTTTTGAAATGGCTGCGATTTGTGGCTTAGAGCATATTTCTAAGGAAAAACGAAATCCTCTAGCTCTAACGACACAAGGCGTAGGTGAACTAATTGTTCATTTGGTTCAATCTGGCATCCGAGAGTTTATTATAGGCGTAGGTGGATCTGCTACCAATGATGGTGGTATTGGTATGGCATATGGATTGGGTTATCGTTTTTATGATTCTGAAGGACAGGAGCTTGAGCCAATAGGTGCTAATCTTGGTCTCATTAAGAAGGTATTCTCTAAAAATAAGCTTGATTTGTCTGGTGTCACCATTCGTCTGATTACTGACGTAGATAGCCCCCTGTGTGGCCAAGATGGAGCAACCTATATTTTTGGTGGACAAAAAGGCTTGTCTCCTTCACAATTTAAAAAAGTTGATCAAGATATGTCACAATTCTACACTAACTTTGCTCCAGAAGTTTTAAAACTGGCTGGTTCAGGAGCAGGGGGAGGCATGGCTGCAGGCCTGGTGGCCTTTGCAGGTGCAGAAATTAAATCAGGGATTGACTTTGTACTTGATTGTGTTGATTTTGACCAACGTGTGATGTCTGCTGATTTGGTTATAGTAGGAGAAGGACGTATGGATAGCCAGTCCTTGTCTGGTAAGGCACCGGTCGGGGTGGCTAGGCGGACACCATCAGCTATTCCTGTCATTGCTATCTGCGGTAGTCTCAAGGATGACTTGCCTGATTTTCCAGTAGCAGGTATTTCAGCTGCCTTTCCCATTATTGGACAAGTATCAGACTTAGACCAAGTTTTAGCTGCTGCCAAGGAGAATCTCTATCGAACAGGACTCAATATTGGGAATCTCATCAAGCTCAGTAAAACATTGTGATATAAGAAAAAGCTGACGTTGCGTCAGCTTTTATTTTCCAAATAGTTTAGCGAAAAATCCTTTTTTTTCAGTAACAGGTTCAGTTTCTTTAGGAGCGAGGGTATCAGGATAGAGCTCTGAAAATAACACTTTATCAAGATTCTCTGCTTGATTACTATGTACAATAAGACCGTATGGTGAATGGGCCTTGGCCTCGTCCACGATAGTAGCTGAAATGTTGAGTGCTTGAGCCGTTTTGATATAGGTAAATTGTATCTGGTCAGCTAATTTTGGCGATAGCTTGAGACTAAGATTCGGGTAAACGGCTTGTAAGTCTTTTAAGATCTGCGGAAAATGGTCAATTACAGTTTTCTTTTCAGCATTTTCCAATAGAACAGCTAGGACTACACGTTCCGCATAGGTTCCAAAATACTGACGAAGTTCATCGGGGTTAAGGCGTTTTTCGCCACTAGCGCATTGGAGTACTTTGTTTTCAAGTGAAGTCATAGGAATCTCCTGTTAGTTTTCTACTTGTATTATACAATATTTTGAATTCCTTTTCATTCAGGTCGTTTTCTGAGATTTTCAAAAACAATTGAAAATATTAAAAAATAGAAAATCGCTAGAAAATTCTGGTTTTAATTTGCTTAAGCCTTGATATTATGGTAATATATAGGTGTAAAAAATTTTAACTCATAAGGAGAGTATTGTAATGTCAATTATTACTGATGTTTACGCACGCGAAGTCCTTGACTCACGCGGTAACCCAACACTTGAAGTAGAAGTTTACACTGAATCTGGTGCATTCGGTCGCGG
>OKVI01001301.1_pt1 | contig 10344 bp, 4 predicted proteins | sample 1607001 | NCBI WGS metagenome assembly OKVI01 (sample SAMN03281018, study PRJEB24777) | human gut metagenome | isolation source: fecal sample PR128 from 1 month old male Malay infant, vaginal delivered...
GCCTATCCGCGTCTGGCCGAGGTGCCGGGACTGCTGGCGCTGAAACAGCCGGCCGGCCACGCCGACCTAATGGCGCCGAGCGCGGCGGAAATCACCGAGATCATCCGTCGGCCCGCGGCGATGGCGGCGCTAAGCTTCGAGCAGGGCGAGGCCGGCCGCCTCGACGACATCCTGCGCGATGCGGCGGTGGATCACCCGCAGTGTCTACCGCTGCTGCAGTACGCCCTGCAGCAGCTTTACGAACGGCGCGAATCGGGTGGACGCCTGACCTGCGCGGCCTACGCGAGCATGGGCGGCCTCGACGGCGCGTTGCGCAACCATGCCGAGCGCTGCATCGGCGAGCTGTCGCTGCCGGCGCAGAAGGCCTTGCCGGCCTTGCTGAGCCGGCTGGTGCGCCATTCCGCCGCCGGCGAGCACATCGGCTGCGTGGCCGCGCAGATGCGCGAGTTCGCCGCCGCGCCCGAGCGCGAACTAGTCGATGCAATGGTGCGCGCGCGCCTGCTGGTGAGCGCTTCGGCGCAGGGCCAGGCGACGGTCGCCATCGCCCACGAGGCCCTGCTGCGGGCCTGGCCGCGTGCACGCGCCTGGCTGGAGGATAATCGCGACGATCTGCGCCGGCAGGCGCGGCTGTCAGAGTCGGCGGCGCGTTGGGAAGCCAGCGGACGGCGCCGCGATCTGCTGCTGCCGCCCGGGCAATTGCTGGAAGAAGCGCGCGACCTCAACGCGCGCCGCTCCGACCTCATCGATGCGGGCGCGCGCGGCTTCCTAACCTTGTCCATCGGCCGCGAACGGCGCCGCGCGTGGCTACGCCGCGGCGCGATAGGCGGCGCGCTGGGCTTGGCCGGCATCGCCCTGGCCGGGGTGTCGGTGGCGCAGCGCGCGCGGCTGCAGGCGGAAACAGAGCGCGGGCGCGCCGAAGGCATGGTCGAGTACATGCTGGGCGACCTGTCCGAACGGCTTGAGCGCCTGGGCCGGCTCGACCTGCTGGATTCGGTCACAACGCGCGTGCTGGCCGACGTGCGCGCGATCGTGCGCGACTGGCCGCAGATGCGCGACAAGATGAACCAGGTCGCCGACGAACTGCCGGCGCAGTCGATGCCGATCGACGAGCAGGGCAAGCGCGAGGCGCAGGCGTTCCTGCACTGGGCCGCCGACAACCACTTCACCTTCCTGGGCTACCGCGAGTACGAGGTGGTGCAGCACGGCGGCGAAGGCGTGCTGCGCGCGATCAAGGACAGCGGCCTGGGCCTGCTCAGCGGCAAGCCCTCGGGTTCGCCGCGCCCGCTGACCTCGCTGGCGGCGCACTACATGCCGCAGTCCGGCTCGGTCGATGCGCTGATCCTGACCAAGACCAATGCGCGCTCGACCGTGCACCGTCCGGGCTACATGGACTACATCGGCGTGCTCAGCTTCGACGCCCAGGGCCGTCCGACCGCGGAGAAGCGCTTCCTCGGCCTGTACACCTCCAGCGCCTACAACCGCCGCCCGTGGGACATCCCGCTGGTGCGCCAGCGCCATAACTACGTGATGCAGCAGTCCGGCCTGGCCGCCGACAGCCACAGCGGCAAGGCCCTGCGCCACGTGCTGGAAACCCTGCCGCGCGACGAGCTGTTCCAGTCCGGCGAGGAAGAACTGCTCAAGACCACTTCGGGCATCCTCGGCCTGCAGGAGCGCGTGCGCAGCAAGCTGTTCCTGCGCCGCGACCGCTACGGCCGCTATTTCTCGGTGCTGGTCTACATCCCGCGCGAGCGCTTCAACACCGACGTGCGCCTGCGCGTGGAGGCGATGCTCAAGGACAAGCTGCACGGCGAGCACGTCGACACCACCGTGCACATCGGCGAATCGCCGCTGGCCCAACTGCACCTGATCGTGCGGCCGACCTCGGGCGAGGCGTTGCAGGTCGACAACGCCGCGATCGAGTCCGAACTGGCCGAGATCGTGCGCAACCGCCAGGACGACCTGCGCGAAGCGCTGGTGCGCAACAACGGCGAGCAGCAGGGCCTGCAGTTGGCCAACCGCTACGGCCGGGTGCTGCCGATCGGCTACATCGAGGAAGTCTCCGCGCCGGTCGCCGCGCAAGACATCGCCCACCTGGCCGCGCTGAGCGGCCCGGAAGACCTGCGCCTGAGCCTGTGCCGGACCCGTCCGGGCGAGGGCGGCCTGCGCTTCAAGTTCTACCGCCAGCTCGACGACATCCCGCTGTCGGACGCGCTGCCGATGATGGAGAACATGGGCCTGCGGGTGATCTCCGAGCACCCCTACCGCCTGACCGTCGACGGCCAGCCGGTCTACATCCAGGACTTCGAGGTCGAAACCTCGAACAACGACATCGACGTCGACCGCCTGGACGAGAACTTCGAGGAAGCCTTCGCCCAGATCTGGCGCGGCAACGCCGAGAACGACGGCTTCAACCGCCTGATCCTGGCCGCCAGCCTGTCCTGGCGCCAGGTCGCGATGCTGCGCGCCTACTGCAAGTACCTGCTGCAGGTCGGCGTGCCGTTCTCGCAGAGCTACGTCGAGGAAACCTTCGCCCGCTATCCGCTGCTGGCGCGCCTGCTGGTGGAGCTGTTCGAAGCGCGCTTCGACCCGAGCACCGGCAGCGAGAGCAAGGCCGAGATCAAGGCCGGCCAGGACCGCCTCAAGGTCCAGTTCGAAGCCCTGCACGACGGCGACGACGCCGTGCGCGCGGCGCTGGAGCCGGTGATCGCCGCCCGCGCCGGCAAGCGCGAGGCCCAGGCCGAGGCCGCGGTGACCGCGCTCAAGTCGCTGCTCGACCGCGTCTCCAGCCTCGACGAAGACCGCATCCTGCGCAGCTTCATCGGCGTGATCAACGCGACCTTGCGCACCAGCTACTACCAGCGCGCGAATGATGGCTCCGACCGCGGCTACGTCAGCTACAAGTTCGATTCGGCCCAGGTGCCGGACCTGCCCAAGCCCAAGCCCTACCGCGAAATCTTCGTCTACGGCCCGCGCGTGGAAGGCGTGCACCTGCGCTTCGGCCCGGTCGCGCGCGGCGGCCTGCGCTGGTCGGACCGCCGCGAGGACTTCCGCACCGAAGTGCTGGGCCTGGTCAAGGCGCAGATGGTCAAGAACACGGTGATCGTGCCGGTCGGCTCCAAGGGCGGCTTCTTCGCCAAGCGTCCGCCGCTGGGCGGCGACCGCGACGCGGTGCTGGCCGAGGGCATCGCCTGCTACAAGATGTTCATCAACGGCCTGCTCGACATCACCGACAACATCGTCGACGGCAAGATCGTGCCGCCGGCCGATGTGGTGCGCCACGACAACGACGACCCGTACCTGGTGGTGGCCGCCGACAAGGGCACCGCGACCTTCTCCGACATCGCCAACGGCATCGCCGCCGAGCACAAGTTCTGGCTCGACGACGCCTTCGCCTCAGGCGGTTCGGTCGGTTACGACCACAAGGGCATGGGCATCACCGCCAAGGGCGCGTGGGAATCGGTCAAGCGCCACTTCCGCGCGCTCGGCCGCGACAGCCAGACCCAGGACTTCACCACGGTCGGCATCGGCGACATGTCCGGCGACGTGTTCGGCAACGGCATGCTGCTGAGCGAGCACATCCGCCTGGTCGCCGCGTTCGACCACCGCCACATCTTCCTCGACCCGAACCCGGATGCGGCGCGCTCGTTCAAGGAACGCGACCGCATGTTCAAGCTGCCGCGTTCGAGCTGGGAAGACTACGACAAGAAGCTCATCAGCAAGGGCGGCGGCGTGTACCCGCGCTCGGCCAAGTCGATCCCGCTGTCGGCCGAGGCCAAGGCCGCGCTGGGCATCGAAGGCAACGCTACCGCGCTGAGCCCGGCCGAACTGATGAGCGCGATCCTCAAGGCGCCGGTCGACCTGCTGTGGAACGGCGGCATCGGCACCTACGTCAAGTCGCGCGGCGAATCCAACAGCGACGTCGGCGACCGCGCCAACAACGCCCTGCGCGTCAACGGCGCGGACCTGCGCTGCAAAATGGTGGGCGAGGGCGGCAACCTGGGCCTGACCCAGCTCGGCCGCATCGAGGCCGCCCAGCACGGCGTGCTGCTCAACACCGACTTCATCGACAACTCCGCCGGCGTGGACACCTCCGACCACGAGGTGAACATCAAGATCCTGCTCAACGGCCAGGTGCAGGCGAAGAAGCTGACCCTGCCAGAGCGCAACAAGCTGCTGGCGTCGATGACCGACGAAGTCGCCGAGCTGGTGCTCAACGACAACTACCGCCAGAACCAGGCGATCAGCCTGATGGAGCGCATGAGCCTGTCCCGCCTGGGCAGCAAGCTGCACTTCATCCGCACTCTGGAGTCGCAGGGCCTGCTCGACCGTCAGATCGAGTTCCTGCCGTCGGATGCCGAGATCGCCGAACGCAAGGCGCGCGGCCAGGGCCTGACCCGTCCGGAACTGTCGGTGCTGCTGTCGTACTCCAAGCTGGTGGCGTTCCAGCAACTGCTGGATTCGGACGTGCCGGAAGACCCGTACCTGTCCAAGGAACTGGTCCGCTACTTCCCCAAGCCGCTGCAGGCCAAGTACGCCAAGGCGATGGAGAACCACCGCCTGAAGCGCGAGATCATCGCCACCGCGGTGACCAACTCGACCATCAACCGGATGGGCGCGACCTTCCTGCTGCGCATGCAGGAAGACAGCGGCCGCACCCCGGGCGAGGTCGCCAAGGCCTTCACCATCACCCGCGAAACCCTCGACGCGCGCGACCTGTGGACGCAGATCGACGCGCTCGACGGCAAGGTCGCCGAGTCGACCCAGATCGACGCCCTGCAGGTGATCTGGAACCTGCAGCGCTCGTTCACCCGCTGGCTGTTGTCGCGTCCCGGCGCGATCCCCGACATCACCACCGCGGTGGAGCGCTACCACGACGGCTTCAAGAACATCCGCGCCGGCCACGGCATCCTCGGCGACGGCGAACGCCCGACCCTGGATGCCGCCTACGCCGACTGGAAGGCCAAGGGCGTGCCCGAAGCGCTGGCCGCGCAGCTCGCGGCGCTGCCGTACCTGGAGCCGAGCTGCGACATCATCGAACTGGCGCGCGAGCGCAAGCTCAAGCCGGTCGACGTGGCCAAGGTCCACTTCCGCCTCGGCGAAGCGCTGCGCCTGCCGTGGCTGCAGGAGCAGATCGACGCGCTGGCTGTGGACGGCCGCTGGCACGCGGTCGCGCGCGGCGTGCTGCGCGAGGAACTGGCGACCCAGCAGCGCATCCTGGTCGGCCAGGTGCTGAAGATGCCCGGCGCCAACGCCGAGGCCAAGGTCAAGCAGTGGCTGAGCCGCGACGACCAGTCGCTGCGCTTCACCCTGGCGATGCTGACCGAACTGGCGGCGCAGAAGACCCTGGACTACCCGACCGCCTCGGTCGCGGTGCAGCGTCTGTCGCAGTTGGCCGCGCGCGGTTGATCGCGACGCGCGGGATCGGTTCGCCGGTCCCGCGGTGGCGTGGATACGAGAGCCCCGTCCGTTCGCGGACGGGGCTTTTTTGTGCGCGAAGAGCCCGTCAGGGGCGGCTCGGGGTGGCTCGTAGTTACGTATCGGCGCCGATGATGATCGATTCGGGACGGCCCAGCTGCAGGTACTTCATGCATTCCAGGAACTGGGCGTTGCGCGCCACGAATTCGTCGAGTTCGTCGATGCCGATCCCCACGCCGTCCGCGATCACGGCTTTCGTGCCCTGTACCCAGTCCGGATGAAGCGGGTCGATCAGCATGCCGGTTTGGAAAGTCAAGTCGTTTTTCGTGGCCTGATCGAACTTGTAGGTTTCGCGCAGCAGCGAGATGAGATCCAGGAAATAGCTTCGGCGGATCATTCCGCTGACGAAGCGCGACCACCGCACCGGGCCGTGGCTCAGATCGGCCGGCAGGCAGTGCTGTATCCGCAGCACCAGCCGCGCCAGGAAGGTCGAGGCTTGAATGCTGAGGATCGGCAGGGCGCTGGACAACACGGTTCGCGCCCCAGCGAGGAAGAAGGCTTCGGCGACCGAGTCGTGGCCGCGATCGACCGGGCTGGTGTCGCAGGCGCTGAGCAGGACGATCGGCGAAATCCGTAGGTCGCGATGGATGTCGAACACCGACACGGCCTCGTCCTTGAGGTGGATTCGGCCGCCGTCGGCGTCGTGGCTGCCGTGCAGATCGAAGACGGTGATGGCGTGCGCATGGGCGTTGACCGTTTCGATCAGTTCGGCGGTGTTGGCGACGTTCTTCCAGTCGATGCGCACGTCCAATCCGGAAGAGCGCGCGGGCAGCTGAAAATTTTTCGGAATCAGCCCCTTGGCCTTCATCTGCGCCACTCGTTCTTCGTCCGCGCTCGAGTCCTGGATAACCGCCAGCGCGTTTTTCAGGTGGTCGCGGATCGGATCGTCGTCGGCGAAGGAACTGACGAACAAGATGGTCTGCAGGTCGGACGGCTTCAGGTGGATCTTGTCGTTGTGCAACAGCAGCGGGACCGTTGCGTAGCCGGGGCCGACCGGAATCCGGCTGACCTCGTGCCGCACCATCAGCGGAAGGCCTTGGCTGAACCCCCATTCCAGCGGCAGATTGGACACGAACTTGAGCGGAGCCGAGGGGACCGAGTCCAGATACTCCAGCCACGGATCCAGGTGCGGCGCGAGTTTTTCGCTCAGGCGCTGCGACAGCGTCTGGGTTTTGCGGCCATCGCCGCGGTCGACCTCGCCGAGTCGCTTGATCTCGCCGGAGACGTCGCGATTGCTCAACGGCACGCGCACGACCGGCGCGACATCGCTCGCGGCCGCCAGCGCGATCAGGCGGTCGAGCAGGTCGCGTTCGCGTTCGATCTCGCCGATGTACGCATTGGCCGTGTCGCCGCCGGTGCGGCCTTGCTCGGCGTAGCTGATCGCGGTGGCCATGGCCCGTGGTTCCGCGATGCCGCGGTTACGCAGCGCGGCTTCGGTGTAGCGGCTGGGGTCGGCGGCGAAATCGCGGCTCGCGGACGCATCCGTGAGGTAGAGCAGTGCCGCCGGCGACGGAAAACGCTCGCGCGGGGGCGGGGAGCAGGCTTGCCGGATTCGCACGAATACGTCGACCAGATCGACCAATTCGTCCATGTCGTAACGGTCGGCGCCACCGCCGGTCCGGGCACGGATGCGTAGCGACGCCAGCACGTCCAGCAGCGCGCGGGTGTAGTACCCGGGCGAGACCGTGTGGTCGAAATCCAGCGGCCGCCACTCGGGCTCGAAGCCCGCGGTGTCCTTCAATGCATCCATCGTCCGCCGGACGCCGACGTCCGAGGAGGCGATCGCGTCCAGCACCGCGCGCTTGAGTCGTTCGGGCGTAAGCGACTCATGATGGATATGTCCCGGCGGACACAGGTCGGCTGCGCCGCTGAACACCGCGATCACGCCGGGCGGCAGCTCGTTCGAGTCGGGCGTTTCGTCGGAGAACACGACCTTGAAGAAGCTCTCGCTGACGTAGGCGTCCTCGAAGCGGTCGACGAAACGGATGCGATAGCCGTCGATCAGGCCGCCCAGACGGTACAGAAACGAGGTTTCCTGGTCGCAGTAGATCTCGGCGACGCTGGTCTGCAGCGTCGCGATGCGCGCGAGCAGGTTGCTCACCGCGACGATGCTCGCATCGAAGCGGCCGTGCCAGGTCAGTGGCGGCGCGGCGCCCGCGGTAGCCGGGATCTTGAGCGAGTACTCGATATGGGTGAAGCGATGGTTTGCGATGGTCATGTCCGTTCCTTCGGCGGCGTACGCGCTTCGATTTTCATTATGAAGCCGAGGCCGCGTCGGGGCGCCTCGCCCGCCGCCCGTTTTAGTTAGCACCATTGCGGCGCGGCGGGTCGATGCGAGTCGCCGCGCACGCGAGCCGCGCCGCCCCGATGTCCCGATCCGGACCGCCGATCCGAATTCGACGCACCGGCCGGGTTATGCTGGCGCCGTCCTCCCGGAGCCGCCGATGACCGCGACGCCCCGCATCGCCTTTCTCGCCAGTCACACCGACGAAGCGCAGCGCTGCAGACCCTGCACCGCCACGGCGCGCTCGGCAAACCCGTGTACGGGATGAAGCTGGGCACGGTGGGCTTTCTGATGAACCAGCACGCCGGCGGCGCCGGCGACCTGTTCGAACGCCTGGCCCAGGCCGAGCCGGCGGTGCTGCGTCCGCTGGAAATGATGGCCCAGACCGAATCCGGCGCCAGCTTCGGCTCGCTGGCCTACAACGAGGTCTCGCTGCTGCGCCAGACCCGCCAGGCCGCGCACCTGCGCATCGACCTCAACGGCCAGACCCGCCTGGACGAGCTGATCTGCGACGGCGTGCTGGTCGCGACCCCGGCCGGCAGCACCGCCTACAACTTCTCCGCCCACGGCCCGATCCTGCCGCTGGGTTCGGCGGTGATCGCGCTGACCCCGATCGCCGCGTTCCGCCCGCGCCGCTGGCGCGGTGCGCTGCTCAAGGCCGACACCGAAGTGCGCTTCCGCGTGCTCGACCCGTACAAGCGCCCGGTCAGCGCCACCGCCGATTCGCACGAAGTGCGCGACGTGGTCGAGGTCACCATCCGCGAATCGCGCGACCGCACCGTCACCTTGCTGTTCGATCCGGAGCACAACCTGGAAGAGCGGATGCTGATCGAGCAGTTCACCAGCGGCTGAGGCTCACGCCGGCGCGGGGCGCCCGGACAGGCGCTGCGCCAGGCCGGCGCGTTCGCAGGCCGCGCCGAGGAAATCCACGAACGCGCGGGTCTTGGCCGGCAGCAGGCTGCGGCCGGCGAAATACAGGTTGATCGCGCCGAGGTCGGCGTACCAGTCCGGCAACAGCCGTCGCAGCCGGCCCTCGTGCAGATACGGCAGCGCGTGCTGCACCGCGACCAGGGTCACGCCCAGGCCGAGCGCGGCGGCGCGCGCCATCGCCTCGGGGTCGTCGAAGGCCGCGCGCTCGCGCGGCATCGCCAGCGCCTCGCGGCCGGCGCCGTCGCGCAAGGTCCAGTGGTTGATCCGGCCGTGGCGGTGCGAGCGCATCACGATGCCGTCGTGCCCGGCCAGATCGTCCGGATGGACGGGTAGGGCGCGGCCTTGCGCGGCGCACTCGTCCAGATAGCCCGGCGCGGCCACCGCGATCACGTGCAGCGGCGCCAGCGGCCGCGCGACCAGTCCCGCGGCGAGCTCGATGCCGCCGCCGATGGCCGCGTCGAAACCTTCGGCGATCAGTTCGACCGGGCGGTTCTCGAAGCGCCAGTCCAGACGCAGGCGCGGATAGCGGCGCAGGAACTCGGGCATCAGCGGCAGCACGTAATCGATGCCGAAGCCCGGCGAGAGGCTGGGCTTGAGCGTGCCCGCCGGTTCGGCGCGGTCGAGTGCGGCGGCGCCGAGCGCGGCGCCCAGCGCGTCGACGTGGCTGCGCACCGAATCGAGGAAGCGCTCGCCGGCCTCGGTCAGGGCGAGCTTGCGGGTGCTGCGCTGGAACAGGCGCAGGCCGAGATTGCGCTCCAGCACCGCGACGTTGCGGCTGACCGCGGCGGGGCTCAGCCCGAGCTGGCGCGCTGCCGCGGAAAAGCCGCCGAGCTCGGCGCTGCGGACGAAGGATTCGAGATTGGCGAGGGATTCCACGGGTGCCGGCCTTCAAGTTCTGCTTGAAATTAATTCTAAGCATTACCGGCTTATCCGGATGGAATCGGAAGTCCATAGTGACGTCCAAGGCGCCGCTGCAACCTCGAAACTACCTGAGGTTTCCGACACCGAAACCATTATCGTCAATAAGTTGAAGGAGAAACTTCATGAACATCGGCATCATCGGCGCGGGCCATATCGGTACCGCCATCGCCCACACCCTGGCCCGTCACGGCATCGAGGCGACCTTGTCCAACCGCCGCGGCCCGGATCCGCTGGCCGCCACCGTCGCCGAACTGGGGCCGTCGATCCGCGCCGGCACGGTCGAGCAGGCCGCTCAGGCCGACCTGATCTTCGTCGCGGTCAACTGGTCCAAGCTGCCAGCGGCGCTGGACGGGCTGGACCTGCGCGGCCGCATCGTGGTCGACGCCAACAACGCGATCGAGGCGCCGGAGTTCAAGCCCTTCGACCTGGGCGGCAAGACCTCCAGCGAAGCCTTTGCCGCACAGGTGCCGGGCGCGCGCGTGGTCAAGGCGCTCAATCACTTGCTCGCAGCGGTGCTGGCCAGCGATCCGCAGGCCGATGGCGGCCAACGGGTGTTGTTCCTGTCCGGCGACGACGCCGGCGCCAAGGCCGAGGTGGCCGCGCTGCTGGAGCGGACCGGGCATTTCCCGGTCGACCTGGGCGGGCTCGCCGAAGGCGGGCGACTGCACCAGTTCCCGGGCGGGCCGCTGGCGCTGCATCGCTTGGTCAAGGTCGGGTGAGGCGGGTTTTTGGTC
>OKVI01001302.1_pt1 | contig 10339 bp, 7 predicted proteins | sample 1607001 | NCBI WGS metagenome assembly OKVI01 (sample SAMN03281018, study PRJEB24777) | human gut metagenome | isolation source: fecal sample PR128 from 1 month old male Malay infant, vaginal delivered...
TGATGCATTTTTTGGTGATTAACAGCGCCATCAGGAAAGTCTCAGAAACAACACAAACAGGGCGGGCATTATACGCTCATTCGTTGTTCAAACCAGTTTTTTTACCAGCTCTTCGCTGTGACGAATTCGCTCAGGCGCATGCTCCAGATCCTGCTGCACCAGCGCCATAAACAGCAGATCCGTCAGCATCATTTGTGCGCTGGTGGACGAGATAGCCGCGCTGCGCGTGGCCTGCTCCTCGGCAATGGTATACAAGCAGCGCGTTGCCCGCTGCTGCAGTGCATTGGGCGTAAAACCGGTAATAGCCAGAATTTTACCACCCACACGCAGGGCCTCGTCGGTGGCCATGTTGATTTCACGGCGTTCCCCGGTATAGGAGATCGCCAGCAGCAGATCGTCAGGATCCATGGCCTGCACTGTCGCCAGCAGGGCATGCATATCCTGTTCGACGATGGCGTTATACCCGATTTTCGTCAGCTTCCAGCCAAAATTACGCGCCACCAGCCCGGACGCGCCGATGCCGGTCAAAATGATCCGTCGTGCCGCACGCAGCATTGCCACGCTTTCCAGTAATTTTTCTTCAGTGTTGACATCAAGAGTGGCGTGCATGGCCGCGACGTTCTCTTTGATCAACTTCTCGCCCACCAGACGCATGGGATCATCGCCACGGATCTGATTATGCACCGGCATGGATTGCGGATTGGGGTTACTCACCAGGGCTTCGCTAATTGCCAGTTTCAGGGCCGGGAAGCCCTTAAAGCCAATCTTCTGGGCAAACTTCACCACGCTGGACTGGCTCACACCCGCTTCGCTTGCCAGCTGCTGTGAGCTGAGATGGCGGGCATGGTCGGGCTGAGAAAGCAAAAAATCCGCCAGTTTTTTGTCGCTTTGAGCAAAGCCTGCATAACGCTGGCGAATGCGAATTAAACAGTTCATACGTTCTCCTGGCGAAAATGTGATTGTCTGCGCAAATACGAATTTTGCTCGCCTGAATGAATTTTATATTCCATTATAGTGCGATTATTATGAATTAAAAATTCCAGAGGTAAAAAAGATGAATCTTGGCTCACTTGTATCAGAAACGCGTAACCCGCAAACCATGGATCTGGATGCTCTCTCCACCCTGGAGCTGGTTAACCGTTTTAATCAACAGGATACGCTGGTCGCACTGGCAGTGAAAGAGACATTACCAGAGGTGGCGAAGGCCGTCGATGCTGCGGCACAGGCGCTCAAGGCGGGGGGCCGCATTATTTATATGGGCGCCGGAACCAGCGGACGACTCGGCGTGCTGGATGCCTCTGAATGTCCGCCAACGTTCGGCGTTCCGCACGGGCTGGTGGTCGGTCTCATTGCCGGTGGGCCTGGCGCGCTGCTGAAGGCGGTAGAAGGGGCGGAAGACAACAAACAGCTCGGTGAAGATGACCTGAAAGGGCTTAACCTCAACGCAAACGACCTGGTGGTCGGACTGGCCGCTTCCGGGCGCACACCTTATGTCATTGGTGGCCTGGAATATGCCAATCAGACGGGCTGCACTACCGTGGCTATCTCCTGTAATCCAGGCTCGCCCATTGCGCAGGTGGCCCACATCGCTATTTCGCCGGTTGTCGGGCCCGAAGCGCTCACCGGCTCCACGCGCCTTAAATCCGGGACCGCGCAAAAACTGGTGCTCAATATGATCTCCACCGGCGCGATGGTGAAGTTCGGCAAGGTGTACCAGAACCTGATGGTGGATATGCAGGCCACCAACGTCAAGCTGGTGGACCGGGCCTGTCGCATGGTAATGGAAGCGACCGGTGCGAGCCGCGAAGAGGCGGAAGCCGTACTCCAACAAACCGATCACGATGTGAAACCGGCCATTCTGATGATCCTGAGCGGGCTGGATGCCGCCGCCGCGCGAGCCAGGCTTGCCGAGCATAATGGATTCTTACGGGCGGCATTAGAAAACTAACACAGAGGCGTGTATGGAAAAAACAGCAGCGCTCGCCAGCCATATTTTGCAGGGGATCGGCGGAGAGAAGAACATTCAGCGTCTGGAAAACTGCATGACGCGTGTGCGCGTCGAGGTGCATGACGACGACCAGCTTGATATCGCGCACCTTAAGCAGCTTCCTGGCGTCAGCGGATACGTAAAGCAGGGGCAGCAGCATCAACTGATCGTCGGGCCGGGAAAAGCGGCGCAGGTCGTTGATGCCATGCGCGCATTGATGGGCGGAGGGGCGGCCGCGCCGGTTGACGATGCCGAGCGCACCAAAGCGCAGGCGAAGGCCAAATACAAAGCCCCCATGAGCGATGCGCTGCGACAGCTGGCAAACGTCTTTATTCCACTTATTCCGGCGTTTATTGCCTCCGGGTTGATCACCGGGATCATCAATATCCTCAAGCGGCCGGATATTGTCGGCGATTTTGCCACGCACTATCCGAACCTGCTCGGCATTCTGGGGATCTTTGGTAGCGCTGTCTTCGCCATCATGAACATTCTGGTTGGGGTTAACACCGCCAAAGGGTTTGGCGGCTCAATGGCGATGGGCGGGGTGATGGCCGGTATTCTCTCCAGCCCGCAGCTTGCGCAGATAACCCTGTTTGGCGAGGCTCTCCAGCCCGGGCGCGGCGGGGTGATTGCGGTGCTGCTGGTGGTCATCCTGATGTGCTGGATTGAGAAAAAGCTGCGCGCCGTTCTGCCCGGTTCCATTGAGCTGATCCTCAATCCGCTGCTGACCACGCTTATCACCGGCTGTGTGGCGATTGTGGCCCTGCAGCCGCTGGGCGGCTGGATCTCTGAGGTGATTGCCCACGGCGCTTCTCTGGCTATCGATCGCGGCGGGTTATTAGTGGGCGCTGTGCTGTCAGGGACTTTCCTGCCGCTGGTGCTGACCGGGCTGCATCAGGGGCTGGTGCCGATCCACGTGGAGCTGGTGCAGGCTCATGGTTATAACGCGCTGCTGCCCATTCTGTCGATGGCGGGGGTAGGTCAGGTTGGTGCGGCGATTGCCGTGCTGATGAAAACCCGTAACGCGCGCCTGAAAAAAGTGATTAAAGGGGCGCTACCGGTCGGATTGCTGGGCATTGGCGAGCCGCTGATTTTCGGTGTCACGCTGCCGCTCGGTAAGCCTTTCCTCGCGGCCTGTCTGGGCGGGGCGGTGGGCGGGGCGCTTATCAGCTACTGGAAAGTTGCCACCGTTATCACCTTTGGACTCTCCGGTTTACCGCTGGCGCTCACCATCGTGACCGGAAAAGTCATGCTCTATCTGTTAGGCTATCTGGTAGCGGTGATCGCCGGGTTCCTGTTTACCTGGCTGGCAGGATTCAACGACCCAGAGGAGTAAGGTTTGGCTAATCACGAGCGTCGTGTTGTCTTTTTCGACCTGGATGGAACGCTACATCAGCAGGATATGTTCGGTACGTTTATGCGCTACCTGCTGCGGCGTCAGCCCCTGAACGCACTGCTCGTCTTACCTTTGTTACCCGTGATTGGCCTTGCGCTGCTGGTGAAAGGCCGGGCAGCGCGCTGGCCAATGAGCCTGCTGCTCTGGGGCTGTACCTTTGGCCACAGTGAAGCCCGGCTCAAACAGCTTGAGCAAGACTTTGCGCACTGGTTTCGCGATCATGTGACGGCGTTTCCGGTTGTGCAGGCACGGCTGACCAGCTACCTCGATGCGAACGACGCCGATATCTGGTTGATTACCGGCTCGCCGCAGTCGCTGGTAGAGCAGGTCTATTTTGATACGCCGTGGTTGCCGAGAGTGAACCTGATCGCCACGCAGATCTCTCGTGGTTACGGCGGGTGGGTATTGAGGATGCGCTGTCTGGGGCATGAAAAGGTGGCCCAGCTGGAGATGCGCATTGGCACGCCGCTGCGCCTGTACAGCGGTTACAGTGACAGTAAGCAGGACAACCCGCTGCTCTATTTTTGCCAGCACCGCTGGCGCGTCACGCCTGCGGGTGAACTTCAGCAACTCGAATAGTTTTATCCATAGCGGGTGTGTATAATGCCGCCCGCTTTTCGACTGGAGTATCAACCGTTGTCCAACCCTGAATTCTCACACGAATACTGGATGCGCCATGCGCTCACCCTTGCCCGGCGCGCCTGGGACGAGGGAGAAGTGCCCGTGGGGGCGGTGCTTGTCCATAACAACCAGGTGATTGGAGAGGGGTGGAACCGCCCGATTGGTCGCCACGATCCTACCGCTCACGCAGAAATCATGGCGCTTCGTCAGGGTGGGCTGGTACTGCAAAACTACCGTCTGCTCGACACCACGCTGTACGTCACGCTTGAGCCATGCGTCATGTGTTCCGGCGCGATGGTGCACAGCCGTATCGGTACGCTGGTCTTTGGCGCGCGGGATGAAAAAACCGGTGCTGCGGGCTCGCTGATGGACGTGCTTGGACACCCGGGAATGAACCATCAGGTGAAGACTATCGGTGGGGTGCTTGCACCAGAGTGTTCGGGGCTATTAAGTGATTTCTTTCGAATGCGCCGTCAGCAGAAAAAGCAACAAAAGGCAGAATTGAAGTCGTCGGGCGATTAATTTCGTCCGGTGCCACAACCGGATAGCTTTGCGCCAGCTGTTTCGCCTCTGTCGCCTCTTTTTCCTTCTCCAGCAGATACCCCACCAGGCTAATCTGATATTTACGAATATTTTCCACGTAGGCATAAGCCTCATGCCCGCGCGCATAGCCGTAGGTGAGCTTGTTGTACCACGGCTTCTGGCTCAGGAGCGGCAGACGCTGTTTTACGTCAGACCAGCTGTCGGGGTTGCCTTTTGTTTTTGCCGTCAGGGCCCGGGCGTCGAGCATGTGGGCATAGCCCATGTTGTAGGCGGCCAGCGCGAACCAGATACGCTCCTCTTCCGGCACTGTCTCGGGCACTTTGGCCATCATATCCTGCAGGTAGCGCGCACCGCCGCTGATGCTCTGTTCCGCATCGGTACGATCGGTCAGCCCGAGGCTCTGCGCGGTATTTTTAGTCAGCATCATCAGGCCGCGCACGCCGGTGGGGGAAGTGGCCTGGGTGTCCCAGTGGGACTCCTGATACGAGATAGCCGCCAGCAGTTTCCAGTCAATCTCCTGCGCATATTTTTCGAACAGAGGCTGCAGGTCAGGCAGGACGCTGTCTACCGCGCGCAGGAAGCTGCGGGTGTCAACGTAGTCAAAGTCATCACCATGGCCGAGGTACTTCTCTTCCAGGCGTGCCAGGGTACCGTCTTCATTAATGGTGTTATAAAAATCGAGCATGGCCGCAGAGAGGGTCTGATCGTCATCAAGATGAGTAAACCAGGTCACGGGCTGTTCGTCCGTCACGTCCAGCGCCACGGCGATTTCAGGATGCACGCGCTGGAACAGGCTGATCGCCACGGAGTCGGCGATGGTGTAAGGCAGTTTCTGATCTTTGACCTGGTCCAGCAGCTCCGTTGTGCCGAGTTTAGGGTCGACGGTCCAGCTCAGGTCAGGGTATTTCTTCTCCTTCAGCTCACGCAGATCGTCAATCACCACATGGCCAGGGGCAATCGTCAGCTGTTGAGCGTTGATCGAGGCCAGCGTACGCGGGCGCAGGCTACCGACGCGATAGACCAGCTGCTGTGAAACGGAGTAATAGGTCGGGCCCGGCTGGTAATTCTTGCTGCGCTCGCTGTTGTACACCAGCCCGGCGGCGAGGATATCGGCATCGTTGTTATCCAGGTCATCAAACAGCTGGCTGATGTTCTGGCGCACGGTGATTTTGAGCTTCACGCCAAGGTAATCGGCAAACTGCTGAGCCAGCTCATAATCCAGACCGATGGTTTTGCCGTTGATGTCGCTGTAAATCAGCGGAGAGTTAAGCGTACTGACACGCAGCTCCCCCCGCTCCTGAATGGCGGCGATACGGTTTTCGGCTTTGCCGAACCAGGGGATGGAAGGCCAGAGGGCCACTGCCAACAGCAACGTTACAATGCCGATGAGCAGATAATTAATCTTTAATTTTTTCAATTAGTTAATTCTCTGCGACGCCGGTTGCCTTAGTATGCTGTAGCCATGTTAAAAATAAGGTTTGCCATTGATTGAGCGGCATTTTGCGTAAAGTTACGCCACTTGGCAACAAATTAGAGAGAGAGGTCACATCTATTGTTAAACGATGCCGTCGATTTTATTTCGACGCAAACGGTTTCGTCGACGCTCAGGATTCTCTATAATGACGCCCGTTTTCCCCCCTTGCGCACACTGTAAGCGCCCCGGCGCTTCGAAGACGAGAGACTTATGATGGAAATTCTGCGTGGTTCGCCTGCACTGTCTGCCTTCCGTATTAACAAACTGCTGGCACGTTTTCAGGCAGCCGACCTTCCGGTAAGCAATATTTACGCTGAGTATGTCCATTTTGCTGACCTGAATGCCCCCCTGAATGCAGAGGAGCGCGTACAGCTGGAACGCCTGCTCAAGTATGGCCCAAGTCTGAGCAGCCATACCCCAACCGGTAAACTGATCCTTGCGACGCCTCGTCCAGGCACCATCTCCCCCTGGTCTTCCAAAGCGACTGACATCGCTCACAACTGTGGTCTGAACCAGATTAACCGTCTGGAACGCGGCGTGGCGTATTACGTTGAAGCTTCCACCCTGAGCGACGCCCAGTGGCAGGCGGTGGCCGCAGAGCTGCATGACCGCATGATGGAGAGCGTATTTGCTTCTCTGGATGATGCGCAGAAACTTTTCTCTCACCATCAGCCTGCGCCAGTACAGAGCGTGGATTTGCTGGGGCAGGGCCGTCAGGCGCTGATTGACGCTAACCTGCGTCTCGGCCTGGCACTGGCAGAAGATGAGATTGACTACCTGCAGGATGCGTTCGTTAAGCTGAACCGCAACCCGAACGACATCGAACTCTATATGTTCGCGCAGGCTAACTCTGAGCACTGCCGCCACAAGATTTTCAACGCCGACTGGATTATTGACGGTGAACAGCAGCCGAAGTCGCTGTTCAAAATGATCAAAAACACCATGGAGAAAACCCCTGACCACGTGCTGTCTGCTTATAAAGACAACGCCGCGGTGATGGAAGGTTCCGAGGTGGGCCGCTTCTTCGCCGATCGCGAAGCGGGGCGCTATGACTTCCATCAGGAGCCGGCGCATATCCTGATGAAGGTGGAAACTCACAACCACCCGACGGCGATCTCTCCGTGGCCGGGTGCGGCGACCGGTTCCGGCGGTGAAATCCGTGACGAAGGGGCGACGGGCCGTGGTGCGAAACCAAAAGCGGGCCTGGTCGGTTTCTCTGTTTCTAACCTGCGTATCCCGGGCTTCGAACAGCCGTGGGAAGAAGATTTCGGCAAGCCAGAGCGCATCGTGACCGCGCTGGACATCATGACCGAAGGTCCACTGGGCGGCGCGGCATTCAACAACGAATTTGGTCGTCCTGCGCTGAACGGTTACTTCCGTACCTATGAAGAGAAAGTGGACAGCCACAACGGCGAAGAGCTGCGTGGCTACCACAAACCGATCATGCTGGCGGGCGGGATCGGCAACATTCGCGCCGATCACGTGCAGAAAGGTGAGATCGTCGTCGGTGCGAAGCTGATCGTCCTCGGTGGACCGGCGATGAACATCGGCCTGGGCGGCGGTGCGGCCTCTTCAATGACATCCGGTCAGTCTGACGCCGATCTCGACTTTGCCTCCGTTCAGCGTGACAACCCGGAAATGGAGCGTCGTTGCCAGGAAGTGATCGACCGCTGCTGGCAGCTGGGTGATGCAAACCCAATCCTCTTTATCCACGACGTTGGCGCGGGCGGCCTGTCCAACGCCATGCCGGAGCTGGTGAGTGACGGTGGTCGCGGTGGTCGTTTCAACCTGCGCGACATTCTGAGCGATGAGCCGGGCATGAGCCCGCTGGAGATCTGGTGTAACGAATCTCAGGAGCGTTATGTGCTGGCCGTCGCAGCCGATCAACTGCCGCTGTTTGACGAGCTGTGCCGCCGCGAGCGCGCGCCGTACGCGGTAATCGGTGAGGCGACCGAAGAGAAACATCTGACCCTGAGCGATACCCATTTCGACAACCAGCCAATTGATCTGCCGCTGGACGTGCTGCTCGGCAAAACGCCGAAGATGACCCGCGACGTGCAGACTCGCAAAGCGGCGGGCAACGCGCTGGATCGTCAGGGTATTACCGTAGCAGACGCGGTGAATCGCGTGCTGCACCTGCCTGCAGTGGCAGAGAAAACTTTCCTGGTCACCATCGGCGACCGTACCGTGACCGGTATGGTCTCGCGCGATCAGATGGTGGGGCCATGGCAGATCCCGGTGGCGAACTGCGCCGTGACCACCGCGAGCCTCGACAGCTACTACGGTGAAGCGATGGCACTGGGCGAACGTACCCCGGTAGCGCTGCTGGACTTCGCGGCCTCTGCTCGTCTGGCCGTCGGTGAAGCACTGACCAACATCGCCGCGACCCAGATTGGCGATATCAAACGTATCAAACTGTCCGCGAACTGGATGGCCGCTGCCGGTCACCCGGGCGAAGACGCGGGCCTGTACGAAGCTGTGAAAGCGGTGGGTGAAGAGCTCTGTCCTGCGCTCGGCCTGACCATTCCAGTGGGTAAAGACTCCATGTCGATGAAAACCCGCTGGCAGGAAGGCAACGAGCAGCGCGAAATGACTTCGCCGCTGTCGCTGATCATCTCCGCGTTTGCCCGTGTGGAAGACGTGCGCCATACCGTGACTCCACAGCTCTCGACCGAAGACAACGCCCTGCTGCTGATTGACCTGGGTAAAGGTCACAACGCGCTGGGTGCCACCGCGCTGGCACAGGTTTACCGTCAGCTGGGTGATAAACCGGCGGACGTGCGTGATGTGGCCCAGTTAAAAGGCTTCTACGACGCCATTCAGGCGCTGGTGGCGCAGCGTAAACTGCTGGCCTACCACGACCGTTCCGACGGCGGCCTGCTGGTGACCCTGGCGGAGATGGCCTTCACCGGACATTGCGGTGTTGAAGCGAACATCGCGACGCTTGGAGAAGATCGTCTGGCGGCACTGTTTAACGAAGAACTCGGCGCGGTGATTCAGGTGCGCGCGGCCGATCGTGACGCGGTTGAAGCTCTGCTGGCTCAGCACGGCCTGGCAGACTGCGTACACTACCTGGGTAAAGCCGTTCAGGGTGACCGTTTCGTCATTGAAGCGGATGGCCATGCGGTGTTCAGCGAAAGCCGCACCACGCTGCGCATGTGGTGGGCGGAAACCACCTGGCAGATGCAGCGCCTGCGTGATAACCCGGACTGTGCCGATCAGGAACACAACGCCAAGGCCAACGACAACGATCCTGGCCTGAACGTGAAGCTCTCCTTCGACATCAACGAAGACATCGCTGCACCGTACATTGCGACCGGCGCGCGTCCGAAAGTCGCCGTGCTGCGTGAGCAGGGCGTCAACTCCCACGTTGAGATGGCTGCGGCCTTCCACCGTGCGGGCTTTGATGCCATCGACGTCCATATGAGTGACCTGCTGGCAGGTCGCACCGGTCTGGAAGATTTCCATGCGCTGGTGGCGTGCGGCGGTTTCTCCTACGGTGACGTGCTGGGTGCCGGTGAAGGCTGGGCGAAGTCCATTCTCTTCAACAACCGCGTGCGCGATGAGTTCGAAAGCTTCTTCCATCGTCCGCAAACCCTGGCGCTTGGCGTGTGTAACGGCTGCCAGATGATGTCTAACCTGCGCGAGCTGATCCCGGGCAGTGAAGCGTGGCCACGCTTTGTGCGTAACCAGTCCGACCGCTTTGAAGCACGTTTCAGCTTGGTCGAAGTGACTCAAAGCCCGTCTCTGCTGCTGCAGGGAATGGTAGGGTCGCAGATGCCAATCGCCGTTTCTCACGGTGAAGGTCAGGTAGAAGTGCGTGATGCTGCCCATCTGGCTCAGCTTGAGAGCAAAGGACTGGTGGCGCTGCGCTTTGTCGATAACTTCGGCAAGGTGACGGAAACCTATCCGGCTAACCCGAACGGCTCGGTGAACGGGATCACGGCGGTCACCAGCGAAAGTGGCCGTGCTACCATCATGATGCCACACCCTGAGCGCGTGTTCCGCACCGTGAGCAACTCCTGGCACCCGGAAAACTGGGGTGAGGACAGCCCGTGGATGCGTATCTTCCGCAACGCACGTAAACAGTTGGGTTAATCGATATTGCCCTTTAAAGCCCGGTACGCGAAAGCGCTACCGGGCTTTTTTATGTGTGTCGCAATTTCGCGACAGACCCGTCATGCCACTGTCTCCAAAAGGAGACATTTAACTCATTGATTTATATATGGCAGGGGCGGTTCCCGTTAAGGTGTTGCTGATTAGCGACACTTAGCCTGGAAATCATTCAGCGAGCAATTAACGGTGGAAACCCATAAAT
>OKVI01001311.1_pt1 | contig 10274 bp, 11 predicted proteins | sample 1607001 | NCBI WGS metagenome assembly OKVI01 (sample SAMN03281018, study PRJEB24777) | human gut metagenome | isolation source: fecal sample PR128 from 1 month old male Malay infant, vaginal delivered...
CGCAACTCCTTAAAGCGGCGACGGTCGATGGTGCAGCCTGCGCAGGGTTGCAGGACAAAATTGGCAGCCTGACGCCTGGCAAACAGGCCGACCTGATCCTGATTAACACCAGCGACATCAATCTCTACCCATCCGGGAATGCCTTTGGCACGGTGGTACATGCGACAGAGCGCAGCAATATCGATACCGTCATGATCGGTGGGCGTATCGTCAAGCAGAACGGCAAAGTCCTGGGCGTAGACAGCGCGCGCCTGCGTGCAGTGGTTGATGAATCGCGAGAGCACCTGTTTGCCGCCGCCGGATATGAGCCTGACATGTTTGCCGAAATCTTTCTGCCGCTGGTGCAGGCACACTGACAGGGATGAAACAGATGATCTATTACCTCATCGCGTTTGCCGCCGGTCTTGGGATCACCCTGCAAACGACGCTGAATAGCCAGCTCGCACGAGGACTCGGCGGTGATCCGGTGACGGCCGCGCTGTTTTCTTTTGCTGCCGGTGCATTCAGTCTTGGAATTTACTCGCTGCTGCGCGGGGGATTATTCACCACACTTGCGGCCATTCCGTCTCAACCACGGTGGAGTCTGACGGGCGGCCTGATTGGGGCATGTGCCCTCTTCAGCTACGTATTGCTTGCACCGAAGATCGGCTTTTCAGCCCTGCTCGGGCTGGCGATTGTCGGGCAATTACTCTCATCGCAGGTGATTGACCATTTTGGTCTGCTGGGCGCAATGAGGCGGCCAGTCTCGATACTGAAGCTAAGCGGAATGCTGGTTATGCTGATCGGGCTGGCCATTATGCTGTTCGGGGATCGGCTTTCGGAGCGGTTTATGCACTGAAAAGGTGTATTGAATTGTTTTACGGAAGTCTGCGATGGTGTGATATCCGTGAAATAACAGTTTTCACTCTGCTTATTCGAGACCATTTCAGAGAATCTACGCTGTCGGTGGGTGTCCGCTTGAGCGAGGAGCGGACATCACAAATCCTTCGCCTGCTGCAAAAAGGAAAAACTTTTTGTTCATAACATCAGGTTTTTCAGGGATGACTTTAAAGCATCAAGGAAGACAGTAACACGGCATGGCAGGTAGCGCTTTGTCGGAAACAGCGCCCATATTGCCAGCATGTGGCATTCCGCATCACTAAGTGTTATTTCGACGAGTTCTCCGGTTGCCAGTTCAGAGTGAATATCTGCTTTTGTTAGTTGTGCCAGGCCCGCTCCTGCCTTACACATACTTCGGACACCTTCTACATTGTTACAAATGAACCGTGGCTCAAATAAATGACTGAGTAGGTTCCCATCTTTCATAAATGTCCACTGAGACACCATTGCCGTTCTCAAACACTGATGATTGGTCAGTTCTGCCAGAGTGGTGGGAATCCCGTGCTGGGACAGATAAGCAGGTGAGGCACAGAGGACCCGGGGGTTGCTGCTGAGTCTGTGGGCAATCAGGTTCGAATCCCTGAGCGGGGCAACCCTGATGGCCACATCGTATCCCTGACCCACGATATCCACCACGTCATCGCTGAGGTTGAGGTCGATTTTCATCTTCGGATTCCGTTCCATGAGTTCAGGCAGCAGGGGAAGTATGTAACGGCGACCGATGCCGGAGGGTGCCGTGATCCTCAAGAGACCTGTTGCCCCGCCAGCTTCCTCGCTGAACATAATCCGCGCGCCCTGCTCTGCTTCCATCATGGTTCTGGCATAGGGAAGAAACTCTTCGCCCTCACTTGTCAGCGACACCGCGCGTGTCGTGCGTTGAAACAGACGCGCACCTAAATCCTTTTCCAACTGGGCGAGATGTCGCGACACGCTCATCGCGCTCATGCCAAGTCTGCGTGCGGCCTGAGAAAGATTGCAGGTTTCTGCAAGAACGGTGAACAGTTCGACGTCCCGAAGATTCATTATATCCATTTCCGTTATACAGTGATGCATTTCTTACCAGTATAACGTTCAGGATAACGGCATTATAATTATTTTTATTATAATTGTTACCGAGGAGTCGCCATGCGCCACGCATCATTATTCGAAGCCACATTTATTAACCGCACTCTGTTCCGCAATCGCATCATGGTTGCTCCTATGACGCGTATCTCTGCGTCTGAAACCGGCGTACCAGGTGAAAAGATGCAGGATTATTACTCCCGCTTTGCCCGGGGAGGTTTCGGCGCCATCATCACCGAGGGGATCTACATTGATCAGGCGTGGTCACAGACCTATGCGTTTCAGCCAGGCATCGTGAATGAAGAACAGATCTGCGGCTGGAAAAATATTGTCGAAAAAGCGCATCAGAGTGGTGCTCGGGTCATAGCCCAGCTCATTCATGCCGGCGCATTGTCTCAGAAAAATATCTACCGTCTGGGCTCTGCCGGTCCTTCCGCCGTACAACCTAAAGGGCAGCAACTTGAGTTCTACTATGGTTCCGGAGAATACCGCACTCCCCGGGCACTCAGTGAAGAGCAGATCCGCGACATCATCTCCAGTTTTGCCGACAGCGCGGAGCGTGCCGTCAGTGATGCAAAATTTGACGGGGTTGAGATCCATGCTGCGAACGGATATCTGCTTGACCAGTTCCTGACAGACTATACCAACCAGCGAACTGATGGATGGGGTGGTTCCCTGGAAAACCGGCTGGCCATTACGCTGGAAGTTATCCGTGCCGTACGCGGCAAAATTGGCGCAGAAAAGACGCTGGGCGTCAGGATTTCGCAGGGAAAAGTAAACGATTTTCATCATAAATGGAAAGAAGGTGAGCCCGGTGCCAGGAAAATCTTCGGTCTGCTCGCCGATGCCGGCGTGGACTATATCCATGTGACCGAATACAAATCCTGGCTACCTGCATTCGAGAACAGCGACAAGAGCCTTGTTGAGCTTGCCCGTGAAGCCGCTCCGGAGACCATAATAATTGCTAACGGTGGGCTGGATGACGGTGAAACGGCAGAAAAGCTTCTGGGTATGGGGGCAGACTTTGTTTCCATTGGCAAGGCTGCGCTTGCCAATCCTGACTGGCCACGAAAAGTCGGCAGCGGTCTGCCACTCCACGAACTGCCTGGCGAAATTCTTTCGCCGGTTGCGGACATTAAGGAAAAAGAGCGTTTTTAATTGTTATTACCAGCTGTGCTGAAACCAGGGAGTTAACATGACTGACAAGTCGAAAAAAACCATCAGGATCTTATTTCCACAGTGGCAGGGTGGCAACCAGGAGCTCTACGGGTTTGGTGCCCGGTTGCTGCACTGGCTCTCTCCGGAGTCATGCTCCTCTCTGCATACTATCAGCGTGCCGGAATTTAACCCGGACACGCATGAGCCTGAAGAGGGTCTGCTTTATCGCTGACAGTTACTCAGCCAGCATGATGAAGCCTGGGCAGTGCTGGAAAAAGAAGAACCGGATCATATCGTGGTGTTCGACGGTGACTGCCTTGTAGACCAAGCTCCGTTTGCCTGGATGAACACCAAATACCTGATCTCGCTCATCAGGAGGACAACGATGAAAGTTGAAACGAAACGTTTATATCTTCGCCCTGTAAGAGAGTCAGATGTCGTTGCACTTTTCAAAATTTATGGCGATCCAGCGACTAATACCTTTAACCCTGCTGGTCCCTACCCGGACATTGACTACGCGCAATCGGTCCTGAATCGCTGGATCGGTCACTGGAATAACCATGGTTTTGGAAACTGGGCTATCTCACTTCACAATAATATAGATAGCATCATCGGTTTTGGCGGGCTGGGAATTCGTGACTTTGCAGATAGCCGTCTTAATAATCTGGGTTATCGATTTTGCACTGATGCATGGGGAAAAGGTTTCGCGACAGAATTTGCAACCTCTGCGATCAAATACGGTTTTGAAGTAATCGACTTAACGGAAATATCAGCGGTCGTGAGAAGGAACCATCACGCATCGCAAAACGTTCTTGAAAAAGCGGGATTAAAATATATCAAAGAGATTCTGGATGTTGAGAATGCCCCGCCGAGTCTACTCTATTCGCTGACCAAAAATGAGTGGCTACGAAAAACAGAGTAGCCCCCAAAAGTCTTTCAATCATCTGCATGCAGTATGTTAAAGGTTGAGTTCATACACCACACAAGGCACATCATAATGCTCTTCTATCGCCTTGAACGTCATACCTAACCGTTGCATCACACGCTGCGAGGGGACATTGTCCGGATCGGCAACCGCAACCAGATAAGTGGCACCCACCCGTTCTGCCGCGAATGCAATAATCGCTTTAGCGGCTTCTGTTGCGTAACCTTTGCCATTGTGTTCCGGAATAAGTCGCCAGCCAATCTCCAGCGGGGCGCCCTCCACGTTAGCCAGATGCTGGAGACATGCTGCGCCAACGACCTCGCCAGACGCCTTCTCTTTAATCGCCCACCACGAAAAGCCGTATTTTGCCCAACGGGCCTGAACGCGTCGGATCCCTTCCCGGGTCTCTTCCGGCGTTTTAGCGATCCCCTGGTTGATATACCGCATCACGCCGGGATCGCCATCCATCACCCGCAAGCCTTCATAATGATCGTCATGATAGGGTTCAAGCTTTAAACGCGCTGTTTCTAAGTCCAACTTAATTCCCCCCGCTCACACCGCCGATTTCGGCCGTAAATTCTCATCAAACGTCAGTCGTTTGCGTCCCGGCTCTTCTTCGCGCAGCGGCTCCACCTGATGCATCGTCAGCTTACAGCGCTCCACCAGCACCTGATACTCGCGCGTGCCCTGCTGCTTCCAGGCCAGTTCCTGTTCGCTCAGCTCACGAATCGCTTTCGCCGGACTGCCGATAATCAAATGGTTAGCGGGCATCTCGGCTTTCGCCTTCACGAACGCCGCCGCGCCGACGATGCTGTTTTCGCCAATCACCGCGCCATCCATCACCACCGCGTTCATCCCTACCAGGGCGTTGCGGCGGATAATACAGCCATGCAGAATGGCGCTGTGGCCGATATGGCCGTCCTCTTCCACCACCGTATCCTGCTCCGGGAAGCCATGCATTACGCAGTTATCCTGAATGTTCGCACCATCTTTCACCACGATACGGCCAAAATCACCGCGCAGGCTGGCATTGGGGCCGACATACACACCTTTGCCCAGGATCACATCGCCAATGAGCACCGCTGTCGGGTGGACATAGCTCTCGTCTGGCACCACCGGCGTCAGACCGTCAATTTGATACACAGGCATCCTCACTCCTTATGCGGTCGCAAGACCACCAAAGCGTTGATAATAAAGCGTGCCGGGCACGGGCAGTTCACCCACCGAGGTTTCGCCTTTCTCGCTGACAAACGCCAGCGCTCCCGGTGCCACACGCTGATAGATGTTGATGCAAAGCTGTCGTGCGCTTTGTCCCGCCCAGTGTGCAGGCAGTAACTCCTCTGGTAGCAGCGGGTCTTTCAGCACCACGCGACGATAAAAGTGGATCAGTAACAGCTGGATGTGGAAGCAACGCTCTGGCGTAAGCTCTTCCGGCGTCGCCTCTTTCAGCAGCGGCAGCAGCGGACGGAACGACTGAATAAACGTCTCGTACATCGCGTTCTGTTCGGTCAGCTGCCAGCACTCCTCAACGCGGGAACGCAGCGCCGCGCGGGAAAGTGCCAGCGGTGAATGGGCTTCGAAGAAGATGACATTTTCCGCCACGCCCGCGTCATGAAGCAGCGACTGCACATCCGCCAGATGCTGCGAGGGCGAAGCCATCAGGCTGGGCGCCAGCGTGCCAAACCCTTGCCAGATAAGCTGTTTTTTCACATCGGCAAGCGTTGTTTTATCGAGGCCTTCGGAGAGCAGCAGCAGCCATTTACCATCCCAGGCGGGCAACTCCGCGCGGTAGATCTTATTCTCCGCCCGGCGGGTTAAACGCAGCCCTTTGTCGCTCAGGCGGTAATAGCTGCGACGCCCGATGCGGGAGACATCCAGCCAGCCCTCTTTATTGAGCCGAAACAGCGCGGTTCGCACGAAGCGCTCGCCAAAGCCCATCCCTTCGAGCAACGCGGCCAGGCTGCCAAGCCAGATCTCGCCGCCGCGATGGGAAAGCGCGTCACCGTATAATGAAGAGATTAGCGACGTCCCGCTGATGGGAACCGAACTGACCGCATGCTGAATAAAGGCGTCGAGTTTCATGTGATTCATTCTGTTGGTGTTTTTGTCCTGGATGAATCATAGCATACGAATCCTGGATAGACCCTCACCCTAACCCTCTCCCACAGGGAGAGGGAACTCAATACACCCTCTCCCTGTGGGAGAGGGAACGTAGAATGAGGATAATTCAACCGTTGGCCGCCACTTTACGCAGGTCAAACACCCGGCAGGCTTTCCCCTCCGAGCGCGGGATGCTGCCGCAGTTGACGATCATGACGTCCGTGGAAATCCCGACCATCGATTTAATGCGATGACGCAGCTGATGGCAGACCTGACAGCGCTGTTCGTGGGTCAGCGAAAGACTGCTCTCTTTCAGCTCCACTTTTACAGAAAGTGAATCAAGATGCCCCCGACGGTTCACCTCCAGCTGGTAATGCGGAGAGAGATGCTCAAACTTCACAATCTCCTCTTCCAGCTGCGACGGGAAGACGTTCACTCCGCGGATAATGAGCATGTCATCGCTGCGACCGCTGATCCTGTCCATGCGGCGCATGGTGCGGGCGGTACCCGGCAGCAGACGGGTCAGGTCACGGGTGCGATAGCGGATCACCGGCAGCGCCTCTTTGGTCAGCGTGGTGAACAGCAGTTCGCCCTGCTCGCCGTCATTAAGCGGGGTGCCGTCGTTCGGGTTGACGATCTCCGGGTAGAAGTGATCTTCCCAGATGGTCGGGCCGTCGGCGGTTTCGATACACTCCATCGCCACGCCCGGCCCCATCACTTCCGAAAGGCCGAAGATATCCAGCGCCGTAATGCCTAACCGTTTTTCGATCTCATGACGCATCGCCTGGGTCCACGGCTCGGCACCGAACACGCCCACGCGCAGGGAGCAGGCGCTGGCATCGCCGCCCATCTGGCGCTCCAGCTCTTCAATCAGGTTGAGGCAGTAGGAAGGCGTCACCATGATCATATCCGGCTTAAAATCGCGGATCAGCTGCGCCTGCTTCTCGGTCTGGCCGCCGGACATTGGAATCACCGTGGCCCCTAAACGCTCGGCACCGTAGTGAGCGCCCAGCCCGCCGGTAAACAGACCATAACCATAGGCCACATGGATTTTGTCCTTCGCGCTGCCCCCGGCGGCACGCAGGGAGCGGGCCACCAGATTGGCCCAGTTGTCAATGTCGCCCTGGGTATAGCCCACGACGGTCGGTTTCCCGGTTGTGCCGGAGGAGGCGTGAATACGCACCACCTGCTCCATCGGTACGGCGAAGGTATCGAACGGATAGTTATCGCGCAGATCCTGCTTGGTGGTGCACGGGAACTTGCGAATATCGGCCAGTTCGCGGAAATCGTCAGGGTGAACGCCCGCGGCATCAAACTTACGTTTGTACATCGGCACGTTGTTATAGGCGTGGTTCAGCGTCCATTTCAGACGTTGGGTCTGCAACGCCTGTAATTCGTCAATGGACGCGGTTTCGATCGGATCAAGCTTTGTTGTATTTATCATCGCAGGGTACTCACATTATTGTTCGCTCAAACACGCTCAAGGATCATGGCAATGCCCTGACCCACACCGATGCACATCGTACACAGCGCGTAGCGCCCGTGGCGTCGATGCAATTCATTGCTCGCGGCCAGCACCAGCCTGGCACCGCTCATTCCCAGCGGATGGCCTAACGCAATGGCCCCTCCGTTCGGATTGACGTGTGCGGCATCGTCCGGCAAACCCAGCTGACGCAGCACGCCCAGCGCCTGCGAGGCGAAGGCTTCGTTCAGCTCAATCACATCCATCTCGTTAATACTGAGCCCCGCTCGCTCCAGCACTTTACGGGTGGCGGGCACCGGCCCTAGCCCCATCAGACGTGGCTCCACGCCTGCGGTGGCCATGGCCACAATTCGCGTGCGCGGCTCAAGCCCCTGTGCGAGCGCCATCTGCTCGCTGGCGATAATCAGTGCAGCGGCGCCATCGTTCACCCCAGAGGCGTTACCTGCGGTAACGACGCCATTTTTGCGAAACGGCGCTTTCAGGGCGGCAAGTTGCGCCAGCGTGGTGTCGGCGCGCGGGTGCTCATCAACAGAGACCTCCGTGACGGTCCCTTTTTTCCCCGGCACCAGCACCGGCACGATCTCCTGCGCCAGAACGCCATTTTGCTGCGCCCGGGCGGTACGCTGCTGGCTGCGCAGCGCGAACGCATCCTGATCGGCACGGCTGATATTTAACAATTCAGCTACATTCTCGGCCGTTTCCGGCATGCTGTCAGTTCCGAACGTCTGATGCATGAGCGGATTCACAAATCGCCAGCCAAGGGTGGTATCGAAGATCTCCGCCTGGCGCTGAAACGCCGCAGTGGCTTTCGCCATCACAAACGGCGCGCGGGACATTGACTCCACGCCACCGGCAATCAGCAGATCGCCATCACCGGATTTTATGGCGCGTGCAGCAAAGCCAACCGCATCCAGCCCCGAGCCGCACAGGCGGTTGATCGTCGTGCCAGAGACGGTCTGCGGCAGCCCGGCCAGCAGCGACGCCATACGCGCCACGTTGCGGTTGTCTTCCCCCGCCTGGTTGGCGCAGCCGAAGATCACATCATCAATCCGCTCCGGGTCGAGCTGCGAATAGCGCTCCAGCAAGGCACGCAGCGGTATGGCGCCCAGATCGTCCGCGCGTACCGCGGATAACGCCCCGCCGTACCGCCCCACCGGGGTTCGCACCCCATCACAAATAAATGCGTCACGCATCAGGCTTCTCCTGTCACATTGCCGCCGATGCGGTGGGATTTTCCGCGAAAGAGAGCGACGGTTTTCTGTTGTTGGTTCTGAATTTCGATGTCATATACGCCGGTCAGTTTGCCCTGATGCTTAACCCGCGCGGTGGCGGTCAGCTTGTCTCCGACAAAGCCCGGTCGAAGGAAATCGATTGTGCAGCCAGAGGCCACCGCCGCCAGCCCCTGGCTGTTGCAGGCGTAGGCAAACGCGGTGTCGGCCAGCGAGAAGAGCTGTCCGCCGTGGCAGGTTTTATGGCCGTTAAGCATCTGCGGGGTGATGGTCATGGTCACCACTGCGTAACCTTCGTCCATGTCGATAATGTCCATCCCCATTGCCTGCGCGCAGGCATCCTGTTCGTACATGGTGCGGGCGTTATGCCAGGCGTTATGACTCATAGCTACTCTCCAGAAGCGCACGCTGGCGCAGCAGTGAACAGGGGCGATAACGTTCTTCGCCGTAATGACGCTGCAGGTTTTCCAGCAGCGTTAACAGCCGTTGCCAGCCCAGCCGCTCGCCCCAGGCAATCGGCCCGGACGGGTAGTTCACGCCCAGACGCATGGCGGTATCGATATCTTTTTCGCTGGCGACCCCTTTTTGCAGCGCATCCAGCGCTTCGTTGGCAATCATCGCCACCGTGCGCCAGACCAGCAGGCCAGGGTAATCGGCAATCTGCACCACTCGCTTACCCTGCTGTTGCAGGTAGCGGATGACTTTTTGCGTCGCGGTATGCGGGTTGCTGGCCGCCGACGCAATCACCGCCACGTCGCGCTCAATGCGATCAACCACCACCACCGGGCAGTTGAGGCGCAGCGCCAGCGCCTGAGCGGTTTCGCCCTGCGTTTCAATCAGCAACACATCATCGATTTCCGTGACACCGTCACGTTTTCGTTCAACCCGCATTGGGCTAAAGCTGTCGTTGACCGCGTCGAGCCATGGCACCGGTGGCGATTTGCCGCGCCAGTCGTAAACGCCCTTCCCGCTTTTTTTGCCCAGTCGCCCCGCCAGCACCAGCTCCTGCTGCACCAGCGAAGGGAGAAAACGCCGCTCCTGCCAGAATGCGTTAAACACCGAACAGGTCACGGCGAAGTTAACGTCCTGCCCAATCAGATCGGTCAGTTCCAGCGGCCCCATCGGGAAACCGCCGCCTTCGCGCAGGGCAGCATCAATGACTTCAGGAGCTGCAACCTGTTCCTCCAGCGCGCGCCAGGCTTCGGAATAGAACGGGCGCGCCACGCGGTTCACGATGAAGCCCGGCGTTGACTGGCAGCGCACCGGCTGTTTCCCCCAGTTCAGCGCCAGCTCATACAGCGCGTCGGCCACTTCCGGCGAGGTCGCCAGCCCGCTGACCACCTCCACCAGCTTCATCACCGGGGCCGGGTTAAAGAAATGCAGGCCTGCCACTCGCTCTGGATGACGGATATCCGCCGCAATCGCCGTGATCGAGATA
>OKVI01001320.1_pt1 | contig 10215 bp, 12 predicted proteins | sample 1607001 | NCBI WGS metagenome assembly OKVI01 (sample SAMN03281018, study PRJEB24777) | human gut metagenome | isolation source: fecal sample PR128 from 1 month old male Malay infant, vaginal delivered...
GTGAAGCCTGTGATATTAAGAAAGCATTAGGGGTTACGATGTCTCTTGATGAGTTATTTTTTTAATATGGTGGTCGAAATATCAACCGAATGATGAATAAGGAGGTTATTATGAAAATTAAAAAAATCCTAATGCAATCTCGTAGAGATTTTTGGGCCGATTTCGAATGCCAATTTTGTGGGCATGTTGAAAAGGACGTTCGTGGATATGATGACGCCAACTATCATAACAAAGTCATCCCCACTTTCGTTTGTCCGGTCAGAACACGACACCAGCTACCGGCCTCTAACACCTAAGTACCCAGAAGGGTATCAAATTTAAGTTTTTTAAGGAGGAATCTCATGGCCAACATCACAGTCGCTCGAGCGGCGGAGTTGCTCGGATGGGACATAGCGTTCCTGCGAGTGGGACTCCAGCAAGACAAATATGACTTTGGCATCGCCGTTAAAGGCCCCAAGTCAAAAAGATACGCCTACAAGATTTATCCTCAGGCGTTGAAACGATTCATTACTGATCAACTCGGCAGGGAGGTAGACCTATGAAGAAAGGCGCATTACTCGTGGCATTAATCTTAGCCGGCGCGGTAGCTAGCGGATTCGCGATGCACGTAACCACGTCACCAACAACATACCAAGTGCGATACGACTACACGGTTAAAGGTGGCGAAACATTATGGGATATCGCTAGTCGCAACTGTCCTGACGATATGGATGTCCGTGAATACATTCACGAGGTTTCCAAAATCAATGGCATTAAAGATGGCGCTATCCACCCTGGTCAAGTTATCGAGCTCTACCGGACGGAGGCTCTATGAACTACAAAAGCAAGATAAGTAGCTACGTAGTTGGCGGTGAATACAAAGGCCGCCAGTGGTTAATTCGAAAAGGCCTATTTGGTTTTCTCGGATATATCAAGCTGACAGATAGGGACGCTACGATCCTTGCGAACGGTGTTCCTTGGACTAACAATACAACCTATTTTAGCCAGGTTTGTAGCCGAGCGCTAAAAGTGAACGGCAGAGTTACTTACCTGGGAGATCTAGGGTGTGGCGGTGATACCTGGGTAGGGTTCGGCGATTGCTTGGACCGCAGGTATGAGCAACTCTACTACACGAAACTCATGTGTAGGATTGCTATTAATAGCCTGCATAAAACGATTTCCGAAAAATGTAGTCGCAAGTTGATGCGGTTCCGGGAATTGAGAGGATTACATAGAAAAAGCCCATTAACCACGGCAATGGTTAATAGGCGAGATAAAGATATCTAATTCATTATAACACAAAAGGAGATTTTCTCATGAATAAAAGAACAATGTTAGCAACTTTAGTACTCAGTGCAGTAGCAGCAACTTCCTTCGCTACAGACAATAATTTCATCGGTGGTACAGATAACGCCGTTACCAATGGCGCTAAAAGTGTCGGCGTTGTCGGCTACCAAAATACGGTAGGCGGCAATAATGCCGTAGCTTTCGGCGAGAATAACGTGGCGAACGGAACAAACTCTTTCGCAGGTGGGAACGATTCCAAAGCTATGGGCCGGAACAGCTTCGCTTATGGATCCCATGCCGAAGCTCTCACCGAGTACACAGTAGCTATCGGCTCCCAAGCACGGACAACCGCCTACGACACTATCGCAATTGGCAATGGGGCATACGCCAACGGTGAGTCTACGGTAGTTATTGGCCGTACAAATACAGTAAACGCTGAAAACGCCACAGTTATTGGCTCTAACAATGGCACCGTGGAAAGTGGGCACGGCGTTGTAGTTGGCTACAACAACCAAGTACTCGACAACTCTAAAGAGCAACTTGTCTTTGGGTCCAACTCCAAGACAAAAGGCCAAGGCGCTATTGCCGTAGGCACTCATGCACAATCCGGTGCTATCGACGCTCTTGCAATTGGGAATAATACGTTGGCAGACAATCCTAATGCAGTAGCGTTGGGCACTAACTCTACCACTGATACGGCTGTAAGTACAGCTAGCGCAGAAATTGCTGGCAAGACATATCACTTCGCTGGTGACGTGGCTGACAGCACAGTATCTGTAGGCACCACCGATAAAGCTGGTATGAGTGGCGTTACGAACTATAAACGTACGGTTACCAATGTAGCGGCTGGTAGAATTTCCGACGCATCCACTGATGCGGTTAACGGGTCCCAGCTCCATGCAACTATTCAAGCGATTAATAAGAATCACCAAGACATCGCAGACACCGCTAAGGGCCTCATGATGCTGGGCGATATCGTGAATGACCAACAAGGGGCCATTACTACGAATACAGCTGATATTAGAGCGGTGGAGCATACAGTAGCTGATCATGAACAACGGATCACTACTCTTGAAAATGCACAACACGCGGTGGATAACCGCATCAACGGTTTGGGCCAACGCATGAACCGCTTAGGCGCATCCAGTGCGGCTCTTGCAGGTCTCCATCCGCTTGATTTCAATGCGGACGACAAGGCCAGCTACGCAGTCAGCTACGGGCACTATCGTAGCGCTAACGCGGTAGCAGTTGGGGCGTTCTACCGTCCTAACGAACGCATTATGGTAGGCGTTGGTGCTTCCCTTGGTGCAGAGCCAATGTATACGGCTAATATTGCGTTCAAGTTTGGCCCTGGGTCCGACTATGTAGCGGAAGCCAAGGATAAGGACGCACGCATTGCTCGGCTTGAAAAGCTCGTAAACGAGCTCGTAGCCAAGGAGGCTAAATGATGCGGAGACTATGGCACGGCGACGAGAAGCTAATCAATGATCTTCTCGACACCTATGGCGGCGCAAAAGGGTTGGCAGAGGCTTCTGGTCATTGCCAATCCACCTGCCAAAAGTTTCTCAATTACGGGTCAGTAACCTGGGAAGTAGCGGCTAGCATGGCAGGTATATCCAATGTAGCCGGTCCTTGTTTGTTCGACCAAGACGGCGAACCTGAATTCTAGGAGGAATATATGCTCAGTGATATTTTTGCCCTCCAAGCCTGGGGGACATATAGGAACCGCATCTGGGCGGTCAGAAACTTTGGCAGTCACTATTGTGGCTATGTGCTACTCACCGATGAAGAGCTCGACCAGTTCAAATGGTGCATTTGCGACGACGTCGCGCTCGATATGCACGGTGGATGTACCTATATCGGCACTCTAAGTGAGGAGTTTGGCGTGTTCGTCGGCTTCGATACCGCGCACGCGATGGACATCGACCATCCAAAATCCTTCAACTACGTCTACGAGGAGTGCCAGCACATAATCGACCAATTAATTGAAGGAGGTGGTCAAATTGCAAGACCGTAACCCTGCTAAGGGCGATAAAAAAAGAGCCTGTCAAAGCGACAAGCTCCTTTAAAAAGATTCCAACTAAAGTATATCACGTGATCAAACCGAAAGGAAATACAGCCATGATTGAGCTTAAAATTACCGCTGAAACAGCATCCGAATTAACTTCTGAAATCCAAGAACTTGCCCAACAAGTAGTCGGCACCCACTTGTGCGACTGCCAAGACGGCAAGCTGACGGAGGCGCCTGTTATTGAGGCGAAACCTAAAGAAGAAAAGCCTAAGAAAAGCAAAAAGGCTTCTAAACCTGCGGAAGAAAAGGCAGAAACTCCTGCTGAAACTGAAGTAAAGGAAGATGCTCCTAAAGTAGAAGCACCTAAAGCGGAAACGCCAAAAGAAGAAACCAAGTCCTACAAAATCGACGAGGTTCGTGGTGCGGTTAAGGACTTCGTTCAAGCTAATCCTGATAATAAAGCCAAAATCGCTACCTTCCTCCACGATGATCTCGGCGTGAAATCCATCTCCGAGGCACCTGCGGACGTCTACCCTAAAATTATGGAATTCGTGGGGGCTATTAAATAATGGCCCAGCACGCAATACTCTCCGCATCAGGGGCGTATCGGTGGCTCAAATGCACCCCTTCCGCTAGATTAGAGCGACAGTTCAAGGATGAGCAGTCGCCCTATGCGGCGGAGGGCACACGAGCCCACGCAGCGGCGGAACAGTTACTCACGAAAGAGCTTTTCCCCGATAGAAAAGTCGCTGAACCGAAGTTCGACGACAAAGAGATGGAGATAGCCGTTCAGCGGTATGTCGATATCTGTATGGAGAAGGTGATAGCCGCTAGAAAGCGGACGCCTGACGCCGATATCCAGGTGGAGGCACGAGTCGACTTTAGTCACTGGGTGCCAGAAGGCTTTGGTACTGGCGATATGGTCATCGTTGCCGATGATACTCTGGAGATCGTTGACCTGAAATACGGTAAAGGCGTTCCGGTATCCGCGGAAGGTAATCCGCAGATGCGCTTATACGCCTTGGGTGCCTATGAAGCGAATAGCCTTTTGTATGACATCAAGACTATTCGCATGACCATCGTTCAACCTAGACTCGATTCCGTTAATTCGGATGAGATGAGCATTGAAGAGCTTATCGCCTGGGGCGACTCGATAAAGGATACCGCTAAACTGGCCTATGATGGCGAAGGCGAATGCCAAGCCGGAGACCATTGCGGTTTCTGTAAAGCCCGCCATCTGTGCCGCGCTCTCTCGAACGCGTGCCTAGATGAGTTCTATAAACATGGCGGCAAGAAGACATCCCTTCTCCTCGATACCGAGGTAGCGGAAGTCCTTGATATGGCCGACATGATCATCAAGTGGGCGAAGGACGTCCAGAACTACGCTTTCGATCAGGCGGTTAACGAAGGTAAGAATTGGCCGGGCTACAAATTAGTTGAAGGCCGGTCCTCTCGTAAAATCACTAACGCTGAAGCAGCCGCTCAAGCGCTTCTCGATGCCGATTTTACGGCGGAGGACATTTACAAACCGCAAGAGCTCCGGGGCATCACGGACCTCACTAAGTTGATGGGTAAGAAAAAGCTTACCGACACAATCGGCCAGTTTATCGATAAGCCACCTGGGAAGCCTACCCTCGTACCGCTCAGTGATAAACGGGCCCCTCTCGAATTAAACCCAGTTAATGTCGATGATTTCGACGATTCATTAGTAGATTAAAGGAGGCCGCTATTATGGCTAAAGTAATTACAGGTAAAGTTAGACTCTCTTTCGTTAATTTGGCAGAACCAAAGGACGATATGCAAGGCAATCCGTTCTATAGCGCTCAAATTATTATCGATAAAAACGACCAACGCACTATTGGCAACGTGGAAAAGGCAATCCAATCCCTCCGCCAAGATCCTAAAGCATTGGCTAAGGTTAACAACAACGCTAAGGCTATCGTAGCGCCGTTCCGTGATGGTGATACCGATACCGCTGATTCCGTTGCTAATGCTCCTTCTGTATACGAAGGCAAGTACTTCGTCAACGCTAAGAACAAACGCAAGGTAACCTGCTTTGGTAAGAATAAGGAAGTGCTTTCTCCGATTGAAATCGAGGACGAACTCTACTCCGGCTGTTACGTGCAAGCGCAACTCAGCTTATATGTGTACAATGCCAACGGCAATAAAGGCGTAGGCGTAGGTCTCGAAGCGGTCCGTAAAGTCGCCGAAGGTGAACGCCTTGGCGGTGTAACGGTTAAAGTCGATGACTTCGATGACGATTTAGTAGAAGGGGAAGAAGATATTTACTAGGAGGTAAATTATGGAGCTCTCCATTGACCTGGAAACCTATTGCGAGTGCCCCATCAAGTATGGGGTACAGCGATACGTAGATGACCCATCATTCGAGATTCTCCTCTTCGCCTATAGCTTTAACGGCGGTCCGGTAACTGTAGTGGATATGGCTAAAGACGAATTACCTAGCCAGGTGATTGACGCTCTTTATGATCCAGCGGTCACCAAGACCGCCTTTAATGCTAACTTCGAGATGACCTGCTTACGGAAGGTCTTCCCTGATGCAGACTTCACCAACTGGGAGTGCACTTCTGTGCTAGCCCTCTATAGCTCGCTGCCAACCTCTCTAGACGGTGTGGCACAAGCACTTAAGATGGACGCGCAGAAGGACCGACGAGGCAAGGCCCTTATCCAGTACTTCTCTGTGCCGTGTAAACCGACCAAGACGAACGGCGGACGGACAAGAAACCTTCCGACAGACGCCCCTGATAAGTGGGCGGAGTTTATCGAATACAACCGCCAAGACGTTGTGGTTGAAATCGAAATCCGAAAGCGCCTTATCTCGGTCAAGCCTTCAAAAGTGGAGCACGACTACTGGCTCATGGACCTACAAATTAACCGTAACGGCATAGCAGTCGATAACGATATGATCCGTAACGCCCTCGACTTTGACGCCAGGTTCAAGGAGACATTGCTACAGGAGGCCCAAGAGATAACTGGCCTCGATAACCCCAATGCTCCACTGCAACTCAAAGAATGGGTAGAAGGGCAGTTGGGCCATTCTATTGACGGCATTACGAAGACCTGTGTGGCGGGGCTGTTGAAGTCGGACATACCGGTGAATGTACGCCGAGTCCTAGAGCTCCGGCAAATGCTGGGGAAGACGAGTGTTAAGAAATACCTAGCCATGCAGAACGCCGAGTGCTCCGATGGTCGTATTCACGGTATGCTCCAGTTCTACGGTGCTATGCGGACAGGTCGTTGGGCAGGGCGTATCGTCCAACTCCAGAACCTACCTCGTAACTATATAGAGGACCTAGACCTAGCACGAGATACCCTCAAAAGCGGAGACCTAGACCTCTTTGAGACCCTGTACGGCGACGTATCTGACACCTTATCCCAACTCATCCGTACCGCTTTGGTAGCGGAGGAAGGGAGCCGGTTTATCGTGGCTGACTATAGTGCCATCGAAGCACGTGTCATCGCCTGGTTGTCTGGTGAGCAGTGGCGGCAAGACGTATTCGCCCAGGGCGGTGATATCTATTGCGCCTCTGCCAGCTCCATGTTCCACGTGCCTGTTGTAAAGCACGGCGTGAACGGCCATCTACGGCAAAAGGGGAAAGTCGCTGAACTGGCCCTCGGCTACGGCGGTGGTCCTAAAGCCCTTATCGCTATGGGCGCCTTAGAAGGGGGCATCCCGGAAGAGGAATTGCCGGAGATCGTACAGCTCTGGCGGAAAGCATCGCCTCACATTACGAAGTTCTGGTATGACGTCGATACGGCAGCTAAGAAGGCTATCGTAACAGCGGAGCCGGTAAAGATACGGCAAGGCGGTCTACTCTTCACTCGAGAAAAAGGGGCGTTATTTATAACGTTGCCGAGTGGCAGAAGGCTGGCCTACATTCACCCTAAGATCGGTACCAACCGCTTTGGGTCGGAGTCCATCACCTATATGGGGATGAGCCAGACCGCTAATAAGTGGGACAGGCTAGAAACCTACGGCGGAAAGCTTGTCGAAAACATCGTACAAGCGGTGGCTAGGGATTGCCTGGCCGCGGCTATGCTACGGCTCACTAAAGCAGGGTACAAGATATGCGCCCACATCCACGATGAAGTGGTTATTGAAGCGCCAATAGGCACAGGAAGTCTTGATGACGTCATCGACATCATGTGCACCCCCGAGCCCTGGACCAAGGGGCTGATACTCAACGCAGCAGGGTTCGAAAACCCATATTATATGAAAGATTAGGAGGTGTAACGGCATATGAGTGACAAATTAATCATCTCAATAGGTACCAGCCGTTACGATACCCATTGGAAATCGGAGGAGATGACCTGGGCTTCCCTGGTAGAGCGACTGAGCCAAGTACAACGAACGCAGGAGACTGTGGCCGAATACAAGAAGATGGAGAAGTTGCAGAAGGGTGAGGTCAAGGATGTCGGCGGTTTCGTCGGAGGCTATATCCCCGAGGAAGGTCGCCGTGTGAAAGGTGCCGTCAAAGAGAGGTATCTACTCACCCTCGACGCGGACAGCCCTACTGATGACTTCCAGTTGGGGCTAGATATCACCCTAGGTGACTACGAGTACTGTCTATATAGTACACACAGCCATACGGACAAGGCGCCACGGTACCGTATCATAGTGCCAACAGATAGACCTATGTCGGTGGATGAGTTCGAAGCCGTGTCCCGGCGAATCGCTGGCGATATCGGTATCGAGTCCTTCGACGCCTCAACGCACGAAGCAGAGCGCCTGATGTACTGGCCAAGCTGTCCACGTGATGCCAAGTATGTGTTCCGCCATAACACGGGAGCGCTATTACCGGTCGACACGGTGCTAGCACAGTACCGAGACTGGCACGATACGAGCCTGTGGCCGACCAGTGACAAGGATGAAGCGGTTCGTAAGCGACTGGCCGCTAAGCAAGGCGACCCGTTAACCAAGCCGGGTCTCATCGGTGCCTTTAACCGCTGTTATACCATCTCGGCGGCTATTGAGAAGTTTTTACCCGATATATACGAGCCTTGTGATACGCCTGGGCGCTATACCTATACCCCTGGCACGTCGGTAGGCGGTCTCGTGATCTACGATAACGACACTTTCGCTTATAGCCACCACGGGACAGACCCAATTATGGGCCGCCTGGTGAATGCCTTTGACCTCGTCCGACTCCATAAGTTCGGCCAGCTCGATGCTGACTGTGACAGGGATACCAAGGTAAACGAGTTGCCTTCGATGAAGGCTATGAAAGACTTCGTCATCGCTGATGGCGAAGCTCCTGTACTTCTCGATAGTGAGCGGGCACAGGATATCGACTGGGACAGCGGAATAGCGGAAGAGGATAGCGAGTGGCGGAAGAAGCTAAGCCGCGATAAGAACGGCGTAGCCCGATCCACAGCAACTAACTGTAAGCTCATCCTCCAACACGACCCGCTCCTCAAGGGTAAATTTGGTCTTGATGAGTTTGCCCACCGCCTGGTCCGCTTAGGCCCTCTTCCTTGGCCAACTGGTCAAGATGAGTCGAAGTTCTGGACCGATAACGATGACGCCTGCCTCCGTAACTACTTTACCGATGTCTACGGTATCACGGGTCGAGGGATCATCGATGATGCCTTACAAGAGATGATGACAGTCAATAAGTTTCACCCAGTTCGTGATTACCTGACCACTCTTAAGTGGGACGGGGTAGAGCGAGTTAGCCGGTTATTCGTCGAGTGCCTCGGTGCTGCCGATACCCCCTATGTTAGGGCGGTAACGCGTAAGTGGCTCGTGGCGGCTGTCGCTCGTGTCATGAGGCCTGGAGTTAAGTTCGACACAGCGATAGTACTCTATGGCCCACAGGGGATGGGGAAATCGGTAATCTTATCGAAACTTGGTAAGAGCTGGTTCAACGATTCCTTGGCGGACGTCCAATCCAAGGACGCATTAGAGCAAATTCAGGGATCATGGATAGTCGAGTTAGCGGAATTGGCTCCGACCTTTAAGAAGGATAACGAAATCGTAAAATCCTTCTTAAGTAGAAGTACGGACCGCTTTAGAGCTCCATACGGGCGTCGGACTGAAGAATACCCTCGCCAATGTGTATTCGCAGGTTCCACGAATGATCTTCTCTTCTTGAAAGACAGAACCGGCAACCGTCGGTTTTGGCCAATTACCGCTGGAGCGATTGAACCGGTCAAGCGGTCCTGGGATATGACGGATGAGGATATCGACCAAATATGGGCCGAGGCATTCGAACTATGGGCCAACTGTGAACCACTGGTCCTACCTCCTGAACTCGAGAAGGTTGCCCTAGAAGCGCAACAATCGCACACAGAAGGCACTGAGTTGGTAGGGCTGATTGAAGAGTATCTAGCGACACCGCTACCCGATGATTGGGAAAAGAAGGACGTGTTCGAACGAAGAGAATATCTTGAGAATTACGGCGCCAATAGGTTAGACGAGTCTAAGAAAGGTTCTAATCCACGAGACAAGGTGTGCGCTATAGAAATATGGTGCGAGCTGCTATACGGCGACAGAAAGAACCTAACAAACGCCAAAGCTCGTGAAATCATCAGCATTTTACAATCTTTGGGGAGCTGGGTTCCGTATAACACGAGTACGGGGAAAATGCGATTTGGAACGATGTACGGAATACAGAAAGCCTTCGTTCCTAAGTCCACCTAGCTCCGCCGTATTTTGTTGCCGATATTGTTCCCAAATGGGGTAAAAAGTGTTTCCGAAAGTGTTGCCGATTATTATATTGATAAAAGCCGATGTAGTTTTATGTTTTGATATACATTATCAAACTGCTGAAAATTACTAATAATCGGCAACGGCAACATATTCGGCAACATAATCGGCAACACGCACAAACCGTTGTAAATACTGTATTTATAGTATTATTGTTTCCAATGTTTCCAATTATTTAATAAATAATTAAAAAATAAAAGATATGTATATA
>OKVI01001322.1_pt1 | contig 10213 bp, 7 predicted proteins | sample 1607001 | NCBI WGS metagenome assembly OKVI01 (sample SAMN03281018, study PRJEB24777) | human gut metagenome | isolation source: fecal sample PR128 from 1 month old male Malay infant, vaginal delivered...
GCGTATTTCAGTGAATCCAGCGCAACCGCGAAGATGATAATGGCGCCCTTTATGATGTACTGCCAGTACGGGTTCACGCCGATGTAGGTCAGACCATAGTTGATGACCGTAAAGATGATCACACCGGTGACCACGCCAAGCACGGTACCCACACCGCCGCTGAAGGAGACCCCGCCGACCACGCAGGCGGCAATCGCATCCAGTTCGTACATAAAGCCGAGGTTGTTGGTGGCAGAGCCGATACGGCCCGCTTCCAGCATCCCGCCGAAGGCATAGAACACACCGGACAGGGCATAAATCATCAGCAGGTTCAGGGCCACGTTCACGCCGGACACTTTCGCTGCTTCCGGGTTGCCCCCGATGGCGAAGATGTTCTTACCAAAGCGGGTTTTGTTCCACAGGATCCAGACGAACGCCACCGCAATCAACGCGTAGAAAGTGATGTATGACAGGCGGAAGCTGCCCAGCGCAATAAATCCTTGCGTGAAGGTCGAGAAGCCGCTGTCGAAGCCCGAGATGGGGGACGCACCGACGAAGTCGTAGTACAGGGAGTTGATACCGTAAACGATGATCATCGTACCCAGGGTGGTGATAAATGGCGTCACGTTCAGGTAAGCGATGATGATACCGTTGATCAGACCAATCACCGCACCGATGGCGCAGACAATCAGGATCACCACGAAAATGGGCATGGTCGCCATTTCCGGGAACACCTTGTTGGCGTTTTCCATCGACTGCAACAGGGTTGCCGCGATCACCGCCGCGAGGCCGACCTGGCGCCCTGCGGAAAGGTCAGTCCCCTGGGTGACGATGAGCCCCGCCACGCCCAGCGCGATGATAATACGCACGGAAGACTGAGTCAGAATGTTACTCAGGTTCAGCAGACTTAAGAACGTAGGGTCCTGGAAAATGATAATGGCCAGCAATACTAAAAGAACAACGTAAATACCGCCTTCTTTCAGATAAGTGAGAAAACTTTTTTTATTTAACGCACTCATGAGGAGCCCCTGATCTTAAAGGTGCAAAGACGCTAAACGCAAAATTTCGTTTTGCGTTGTCGTTTTCGTGTCAACAATACCGGCAACGAGACCATTGCTCATAACCAGAATACGATCTGTGATCCCTAACAATTCCGGCATTTCGGAAGAGATAATAATGATCCCTTTATCCTTTTTCGCCAGTTCAGCGATCAGCTGATAAATTTCAAACTTCGCGCCGACGTCAATACCGCGGGTTGGTTCATCCAGCATCAGAATTTCTGGCTGCGTTAATAACCAACGACCGATAATGACTTTTTGCTGGTTGCCGCCCGACAACGAACCAATTTGCGTACGATGCCCCGGCGTTTTTACGCGCATAGAGTCAATAACCCACTGGGTATCACTCTTCATGCGGGAGTTATCCAGCAGACCCACTTTGTTTTTATAGTTGCGGATATTAGAAATTAACGAGTTAAAGTTAATATCCAGATAGGCATAAATACCGGTCGAACGCCGCTCTTCCGTCACCAGTGCAAAACCATTATTAATGGCTTCGTTGGCGTTGTGGTTGTTAATTTTCTTACCGTGCAGCGTGATGGTGCCTTCGGCTTTCTCGCGAATACCAAACAGGGTTTCGACGATATCGGTACGTTTTGCCCCGACCAGGCCTGCAATGCCCAGAATTTCGCCCTTGTGCAGGTCGAAGGAGACGTCGCGAATAGAGGGCTGACGCAGCGAGGTCAGGTTACGCACCTCAAGGATCACCTCACCCGGCTTGTTCTCTTTGTCCGGGAAACGCTGGTTCAGGGAACGGCCCACCATCATGGCGATGATCTTGTCCATGTCCAGCCCTTCGAGAGGCTGAGTGGCAATCCACTGACCGTCGCGCAGGATGGTTATCTCATCACACAACTGGAAGATCTCTTCCATTTTATGGGAGATATAAACAATGCCGCAGCCGCGATCTTTTAGCTTACGAATAATGGTAAAAAGGTGGTTAACCTCTTTTTCCGTTAATGACGATGTCGGTTCATCCATGATGACAATTTTGGCATCATAGGAGAACGCTTTGGCAATTTCGATCATCTGCATTTGCGAGACGGATAATGTTCCCACGCGGGCGCGCGGATCGATATCAATATCCAGCTCATCGAAAATGGCTTTGGTGTCACGGTACATTTTGTCCTGATCGACAAAAACACCTTTGGTTGGATAACGTCCCAACCACATATTATCCATTACCGAGCGTTGCAGTACCAGGTTCAATTCCTGGTGAACCATAGAGATACCGTTTTCCAGTGCTTCTTTCGCTGAATGGAAATCGATCTCTTTCCCCTGAAAAAGAATGCTGCCAGAATCTTTTTGATAGATCCCAAAAAGACATTTTAATAATGTTGATTTACCGGCACCGTTTTCACCCATTAAGGCATGAATTGAATGAGGCCGAACTTTTAAATTAACATTATCGAGTGCCTTAACACCGGGAAACGACTTGTTGATGCCGTTCATTTCCAACAAGAATTCACCGGACGACGGAGTAGTTGTGCTGACCATAATTATACCTTGTTGGCCTCGCATATCGCGTTATAAAAGGGCGCAACATGTTGCGCCCTGTGGAGACATAACTAACTATCTTATTTACCGATAAACTCAGCCAGGTTGGACTGGTCTACGCCCACGTAAGGTACGCGAACGATTTTATTGTCGATTTTCCAGTTGGTGCCATCAGCCGCACCTTTACCGTCGGCCAGGTTTTTCGCCAGATCGAAGGTGGCTTTCGCCTGGTTGTTGGCATCGTTCAGCACGGTACCGGCCATCGCACCTGATTTCACCAGTGCCAGCGCTTCTGGCAGCGCATCCACGCCGAACACAGGGATAGAGGATTTGTTGTGTGCTTTCAGGGCTTCTACCGCCCCCATTGCCATCGCGTCGTTGTTAGCGATGACCACTTCAATTTTGTTCGCGTTAGGACCAGACAGCCACGCGTCCATTTTATCTTTCGCCTGAGCGGTATCCCACATCGCGGTATCTAAAGCCAGCTGCTGGGTTTTCAGACCTTTGTCGTTCAGCTCTTTGACAACGTAAGTGGTACGCGCTTCAGCATCCGGGTGGCCTGGCTCGCCTTTCAGCAGCACAAACTGGATCTGGCCGTCTTTGTTCAGATCCCAGTTCGGGTTGGCCGCCCAGTGTTTCGCGATCAGATCGCCCTGGATAATACCGGACTCTTTGGAGTCAGTACCGACGTAATACGCTTTGTCATAGCTGTCCAGCGCTTTACGGGAAGGTTCTTTGTTGAAGAAGACGATTGGCACGTTTTGGCCGCGCGCTTTCTCGATAACTGTGCCTGCAGCAGCCGGGTCAACCAGGTTGATTGCCAGTGCCTTCACGCCTTTTGCCAGCAGGACGTCAATCTGGTCGTTCTGTTTGGACTGGTCGTTCTGGGAGTCATTCATCAGCAGCTGAACATCTGGCGCTGCTTTAGCATCTTTCTCGATCGCTTTACGCACAACAGACATGAAGTTGTCGTCGTATTTATAGATAGTCACACCAATACGGGTATCCGCAGCGTGCGCTGCTGCACCAAAAAGCATGCTTGCCATTACAGCAGACAGAGTCAACACCTTCTTATTCATGGTATCTCCGGTTTTTTTTATGCAGGGTAGTTCTTGTGAATAACGATCGGCGGGCAGGTGTTAATAAAACGTTACTGACAGCCGAAGTTCACTTATAAAATTTCTATCTTCCGTGTTCGGTAACGCTCCAGAAATGCGTTTTATTCGTTGTTTGCGGCACGTTGGCTATAGTGAAAGTGAATAATCACTGTTACATAGCGTTTCAGCCCCTAAAACGCTGACATCATAGTCAGCGCCTTGTTAAGATACTGTGAATTTACTCACAGATTGAAAACGGTTACATCAGCTGGCTTTATCAGTTAGTGATCGGAACCACAATTTGCCGGGCAGAGACCGAATGGCGGCGCACTAATGTCGGCATGAAACAGTGTGTTGCTCCCGTATCAAGCAGCCCTGCCGCGCCCTGTAACGCCAGCTCAGTCGCCAGTTTGGCCATCGAGACAATGGGATAGCGTACCGTTGTCAGCTGCGGGTCGGTGTAACGGGCAATGGGAATATCGTCAAAACCGATCAACGACAAATGCTGTGGCACCGCAATGCCGTTATCTTTTAATGCCGTCAGTGCTCCGGCAGCCATACTGTCGTTGTAGGCAAACACCGCGGAGAGCTGCAGGTTACGGCCCAGCAGCTCGACCATCGCCGCCTCCCCTCCCTGCATGTCCGGGGTACCGGTGCCTACCCAGCTTTCAGAAGGCACAATGCCGTGCTCTTTCAGGGCGTTTTGCCAGCCTTCGCGACGCAGTTCGTCGTCCTCAATCGCGTGGCTGGAGGCCAGATAACCGATTCGCTGGTGCCCGTTATTAATCAGCATGCGCGTGGCCATCATGGCGCCGCTCACGTTATCCAGCCCCACGCAACGGTGGGCATAACCGGGCACAATCCGGTTGATGAGCACCATGCCGGGGATTTGCTCCATAAATCCGGCAAGCTCCTCATCACTCAGGGCTTTTGAATGCACAATCAGCGCGTTACAACGCTGGCGGATCAGCACTTCGATGGCATAGCGCTCTTTTTCTGCTTCATGATAGCTGTTGCCGATCAGCACATACTTTTGGTGCTGCTGGGCAACAACATCCACCGCTTTCACCAGCGCGCCAAAAAACGCATCCGACACGTCCATCACTACCACGCCAATGGTGTCACTGACCTGCGTAGCCAGCGCCTGCGCATTAGCATTGGGGCGGTAACCCAGTTGGGTCACGGCTTTCATTACGGTTTCACGGGTTTCAGGGCTGACCAGCGCGCTGTTGTTCAGCACGCGAGAGACGGTGGCCACAGAAACGCCCGCCTGACGGGCGACGTCACGAATGGTGATCATATTCACCATCCTTAAAAGGATTGCAGCAACTCACAGACACCCCCTGTGTTTAGCAAGGTGGCTATTTTGGCAGCGAGAGAAAGGGGACTACGTGAAGAAGCTCACACAGATGAAAACGGTTACATCCATTTTGTTAATGATTGTGATCCAGATCGTTATCTGGATGTATTATTCAATGAAACACCTGACGCTTTTGCGGTTAACTGACGCCACGCCCACTCCAGCGGCCCCTGGCGGAAATACCGCAGCCAGATAACCGAAAACGCCAGGTTTATCGTCCAGACCGGAAGAACAAACGCCACCAGCGTAAGGCGGTCGAATTTCATAAACAGGCCAAATCGATAGAACAGCGTGGTACAGATGAGGGTCTGCAAAATGTAATTGCTTAACGCCATGCGGCCAACGCAGGCAACGGCACTGACAATCCAGAGGCGGGAGAGCTGCGGCCAGAAGCCATAGATGAGCGCGGCGTAGCCGATGGTCTGGAACGGGGCACCGAGCTCGCGCGGAACCTGCAGCAGGAAAGCGCACCAGCGGTAATCCCAGTGTAGATGCCACTGCGCAATCACCGCCGGGAGATTGATCGCCACACCCAGCAGCACCAGCAAGACGCCTGTGCGACGATAGTGGCGCAGGCTAAATTCCCCTTTCAGCCAGCCGGTGCGCATCAGGGATGCACCCATCAGCATCATCCCCGCCAGCTGCCAGCCGTATTGCGCCCCCAGTGCCAGCAGGTTATCGCCCAGCATATCCGCGCGATTGCTTATCGCTTCCGCGCCGCCTTTTAGCTTCCAGAACTGCTCATACTGCAGGTTGGCGGCGTCCGGTATCCACGAGCGGCTTGTTGCGTCGCCGGCGATCATGCCCAGCAACAGCAGCACCCCAAGCCCCATGACATAGAGCATCACGCCGGTGTTGAACAGGCTTTTAACGCTGTGCGCATCGCGAATGAGGCGCCAGCAAATCAGCCCGACTAATCCATAGGCGAGAAGAATATCACCGTCCCAGAAGAACAGGCCGTGAATAAAGCCAAGGAGCACCAGCAGGGTCAGACGTGACTGGATCCACCGGGTGCCGCGTTTGAGCAGCAGTTGCAGACCGGCGCCAAACAGCAGCGCAAAGAGGGTGAGGAATTTCACCTGAGCAAAGAGATCGAGGATTGCCCACGTCCAGGCATCGCGACGGGTGATCTCGCCATACCAGGCGGGGTTAAGATAAGCGGCCTTCGGCAGACCGAAGGCGCTGATATTAAGCAGCAGGATACCGAGAATGGCGACGCCGCGAACAAAATCGAGCGTGACGTTTCGCTCCATGGTCCCTGCCCTGTCTGATTAGTTGTGGTGACGCACGGCGCGCAGGAACTCCTGGCGGGTGTTCTGGCTGGATTTAAACAGACCGCCCAGCGACGTGGTGGTGGTCGCACTGGTGGCATCACGTACACCGCGCGCCTTCACGCAGTAGTGAACCGCGTCAATGGAGACCGCGACATTATTGGTGCCCAGCAGCGTTTGCAGCGCGGTCAGGATCTGCTGCGTCAGACGCTCCTGCACCTGTGGGCGTTGGGCAAAGAACTGCACGATACGGTTGATTTTGGACAGACCAATCACCGTATCTTTTGGAATGTAAGCCACGGTCGCTTTACCGTCGATGGTCACGAAGTGGTGCTCGCAGGTGCTGGTCAGCGTAATATCGCGCACCGTCACCATCTCATCCACCTTCATTTTGTTTTCAATGACGGTGATTTTCGGGAAGTTGGCGTAGTCCAGGCCGGAGAAAATTTCGTCGACATACATTTTTGCGATGCGATGCGGCGTTTCCATCAGACTGTCGTCGCTCAGATCGAGATTCAGCAGTTGCATGATCTCGGTCATGTGCCCGGCAATCAGACGCTTACGGGTTTCATTATCCACTTCCTGAACGGGTGGACGCAGTGGCGTTTCAAGACCGCGCGCAACCAGGGCTTCGTGGACAAGGGCCGCTTCTTTACTGAGTGATGACATTCTTTTCTCCTGCAGGTGTGGCGTCTTTTGCCCTCGTTGTGGCAAAAGTGTGCGCTCATTGTGCGTGAGGCCGCGCACATAATCCAGTATTCACGACGATAATTATTGCAATTGCTGCTGCCTTTCGGCCTGACGGTTCCACACCAGCGCGCCAGCAATGAACAGCGCAATGCCCGCCAGCCCCAGCGCAGGCTCAAGCTTGTGGGTAAGCCAGGTGGATAACGCCGAGGTCATCGGCCCCACCAGCTGTCCATAACCGGTAGTCAGCAGCCCCGCCATATAGCGGGTATGTTCGGGTGCCAGCTCGCGCCCGTAGAGTAAAGAGAGCTGAACGGCACACAGGAATCCGCCGCCGACCAGCAGGCCGCCCGTCAGCAAGCCGCCAATTCCCGGCAGTAGCCATGCCGCCAGCACACCCGCCCCCTGTAACCACAGCACGATAGCCAGCCTGCGGTTCGAGGTAGAGGTATGACGCAAAACGATGCTAAGCACGATGCCCACAACAGCGGCAGCGCCAAATATCGGCCAGACAAACTGTGCAAACAGGCTGCCGGGAAAACGCACGGCCGCCATTTGCGATAAAAATGTTGCAGGCAGGATGTAGCCAAATCCGGCCAGGCTGTAGCTCCAGACCAGGCACTTCAGATCTTTCGTCAGAATAAGGGGTTCAGGCGCGCTGCCCGGCCGATGCAGTTGCCCGGCACGCGGTAAATAGCGGGCAACCAGTGCGATAAGCACCAGTGCCAGCACGCCGTAAATCTGCCATGCGGCCCCGGCCGACAACGCTTTTGCGTGAATATAGACCGCAAGCAGTCCGCTCAGGGCGATACCTGCGCCCGGCCCGGCAAACACGGCCGCGCTCAAACCCGGTTTACCCAGTTGCCCCAGCCGCTCGTTGGTCCAGGCGGCAATCAGCACCATCGACCAGCCGCTCATGCAGCCAATCACAAAGCGCAGCAGACCATGTACCAGCGCGTTATCCGCTGCGGCGGAAAGCAGCGTCAGCGCCACAGCGCCAGTAATACCCAGCCAAAGGCGGGTTTCAACGAAGCGATGGGCGCGCATCGCATCCCATGCGCCCACCAGATAGCCCAGATAGTTCATCGCCGCCACCAGACCTGCGCTGGTGAGCGTGAGTTGCCCGGCGGCAATCATCAGTGGCACCTGAGGGGTAAACGCGAAGCGCCCAATTCCCATCGCTACCACCAGAACCACAAATCCACTGAGCGCAATTCGCAGCGCCATGACCGCTCCAGTTGTTAATAAAAAGTAAATTTATGATGCAGGATCTCGCTGTATTGCGAAAGTGAAAGTTGCTCACAGGTAAATGAAAACTCTGTATTATGGGCTGAATGAATAGCAATTCGCATTAAGGAGCCCTGCATGGAACTGCTCGAAGAGCATCGTTGTTTTGAAGGTCGACAGCAGCGCTGGCGCCACGACTCCACTGTCCTGAACTGTGCCATGACGTTCAGTATTTTCCTGCCGCCCACTGAAGAGGGTGCTAAGCCCCCGGTTCTGTTCTGGCTCTCGGGATTAACCTGTAACGATGAGAATTTCACCACCAAAGCGGGCGCGCAGCGTGTGGCGGCCGAGCTGGGTATCGCCCTGGTGATGCCAGACACCAGCCCGCGTGGCGATGAGGTGGCGGACGATGCCGGATATGATCTGGGCAAAGGGGCCGGGTTCTATCTGAACGCCACAGAGCAGCCGTGGGCGAGCCATTACCGCATGTACGACTATATTGCCGACGAGCTGCCAGCCCTGATCCAGCGTGAGTTTGCAGTAAGCAACCGGTGTGCCATCAGCGGGCATTCCATGGGTGGGCACGGCGCGTTGATCATGGCGCTAAAAAATCCTGGCAGATACACCAGCGTTTCCGCGTTTGCGCCAATAGTGAACCCCACCCAGGTACCGTGGGGGCAGAAAGCCTTCATGAACTATCTGGGCGATGACGCACAACGCTGGCAGGAATGGGACAGCTGTGCCCTGATGCTGGCGAGCCAGCCTGGAAATGCGATCCCGACGCTTGTCGATCAAGGTGATGCGGATCAGTTCCTGGCCGGGCAGCTACAGCCCGCCGTGCTGGCTGAAGCCGCACGTCAGAAAGACTGGCCGCTGACGCTGCGTATTCAGCCCGGATATGACCACAGCTACTATTTCATTGCATCCTTTATTGAGGATCACCTCCGCTTCCATGCGGAGCATTTGTTCGGGTAAGTGCGGTCTTTTTTGCCCGGTAAGCGAAGCGCCACCGGGCATGAAAACCACATCAGAACTTATAATCCACACCCACAAAGTAGCGGCGGCCATCTTCCGTGTAGCTGTAATCGTCGCGGCTCAGATCTTTATCCAGCAGGTTCTGCACGCCCGCGCGCAGCTTCACGCTTTTCGTTGCCTGCCATGCCGCGCCAGTATTCCAGATGACATAGCCGCCCGGCGTTGCGTCTGCGCTGGTTAACGCACGTTTCTCGCCGGTGTAGTGGCCCTGGACGTAGAACGACCAGTCCTGCGTCGCCTTCCAGTCCACGGTACCGTTGGCGGTATGGAACGGCAGTTCGGACAGCGGTTTGTTACCGCCGTTGCTGATATCACGCCCGTCGTTGTAGGTATAGTTCAGCGTCAGCTTCCAGTCCTCAGCCACCGGGATCTTCAGCTCGGTTTCCACGCCACGAATACGCGCCTTGTTGACGTTGTAATAGCGGAAGATCGGTTCACCGTCAGCATTCAGCCCCACGTAGTTCGGGTAGCTCTTAGCCTGGTTAACGTTCGCCGTACGGCTGATGCTGATACGGTCATCAACATTGTTCTGGAAGGTGGTAATGCTGGCCTGCACGCCCTCTAACCATCCCTCTTCCCCGCTGTAGTATAGCCCGAGTTCAAAGCTTTCGCTGGTTTCCGGTTTCAGGTTCGGGTTACCGACAATCTCGCAGGCACCGCGACACGATCCGGTGATCCAGTCCGGACTCAGTTGCAGCAGGGATGGCGCTTTAAACGCGGTTGCCCAGCCCCCTTTCACCGTGACGGTATCGGTCGCGTTATAGACCAGATACGCTCGCGGACTCCAGTGATCGCCGTAGGTGTCGTGGTCGTCCATACGGATGCCGGTAGTCAGCGCCAGCGGTTCAAATATCCGCCATTCATCTTCAAGGAAGAGAGCATACTGGCTGGTAGAGGTCGCGCTGCCGGAGCCCCCGGTCAGGTTTACCGGATCTTTCAGCTTGTCGTGACGCCATTCGCCGCCGAAGGTCAGCAGCTGATTGATTTCACCCAGCGGCAGCA
>OKVI01001326.1_pt1 | contig 10192 bp, 15 predicted proteins | sample 1607001 | NCBI WGS metagenome assembly OKVI01 (sample SAMN03281018, study PRJEB24777) | human gut metagenome | isolation source: fecal sample PR128 from 1 month old male Malay infant, vaginal delivered...
TTCGAAGTCTGTGCCAACCAAGCCAAATGTCGCTGTAATTTTGCCAGTGGTTGCAATGCTTAAGCCAAGCTCACCAATACGGATGCCTTTGTAGACGTGAATCTGATTGATGTCAGAGAACACTTTTACAAAAGTGAATGTTTTAGTTGTATCTCCACCGAATTGAAGCGTATGTTTTTCAGGATCAACTCCATCGACCACCCACGCATTCATCGCTACTGCGCCAATGAAGTCGTGATGTTTTCAGTTAGGCCGTCAGTGACACGACGGACTGTTTTCCAGACTGGTGTTGTTGGTAAAACACCCGGTGTTTCTTCTGCTGCGTAATACAGTTTAATCGCACTGCCCTTAGACATAGTGTGCTCCTATTTTTAGGCAATAAAAAACCGCCATGTAGGCGGTGGGGTTTAAATCTGTTTAGTTGACTCGAAACTCAGCCCGAATGATCTTTCCATAAAAATCATCCTCATTTGAGCCATTGGCATTGTATGCAGTCATGCTCTGCGGTGCATGAACCTTATAGATTTCAAGATGAGATACGCCGAAAGATTGCAGGAACGAACGCCAAGAATCACACAATGTAGTCATGGCAAGAGTGCCTTTGTTTTTTGGCGCAAAACATTGGATTGAAATAATGCCTTGATCTCGAATACACGGGCCATTACCAATCGCTACCACCTGACTATCAGCGTACTGTACAAAAACTTTACACCACGACTTATCTGTTGGCGCCTTAAATGGCTGGCCATTATTTAAAGGTTGATTCTCAATGCGAAGGTTTGCTTTTTCTACACCAGTGAATTGACCAATTTTTTTATAGATTTCAGTTTCAGCTTGAGAGAGTGTCATCATTTGTATTTACTCACAACTGATTGGAACGATAATGCATAAACACCATTTGGTGCTTGTTGACTCCAACCGTTTTCTAAACGTGTGCTGTATGGACTCAATGTTTGGATATACACAAGACCGCCTATTTTCGCTGTAGACGCTACTTTTAAGCCTTCCGATAGTGTTGCACCACCTGATAGATCAAAGCCTTTCTCATAGCTGTTTTGAGGTGAATCTAGCGTTACCTTATGCGATGCCCGAAATTCACCATCCATGACAGGTGAGCGCGTAACGACTTGCTGCAATGTTTCGCCTATGATCTTTTTGAGATGGTTGTCTGCATTCTTCAGCACTTCAAGCGCGAAATTAGTTGGTTTGTTTTTCCATCCCATTGCTACACCTTTCTAAGCTGGCAAGTCCAAATACTGTTTGTTGGGTCTGCACCAATATTCACAACCTTGAAGTCACCTTTACTGGTTACCCAAATATCATCAATCTGTGGCACCGCAGTTACTTCGTTTTGCAGAACAATCGCTTTTGCATCTTCGGCTTGATAATCAGCAGGCTTCACCAAGTCTTTTAAATATGAGCCAAACAGGACACCACGCCCTGAATATGACTCACTACCTACAACTGGATAAGTCTGTGTTTCAAAATCAAATACGCCTGAATAAATCAGTTTTGTGCAAGTGAATGAATCGACAGCATCGGCTAGATCTTCATCGAATGCAGCTGCGAGTTCTTCTTGAAGTTCATCTCTCATTACTTCACCACAAATGTATTAATTGCAAAGCCTTTATTTAAGTAAGGCGAAAGTAAATCATCAATAAATTGCTTTGTTGAATTTTTCCCTTCCTCTTTCCCAACTACATAAGTTTTAGATACGCTTGTACCTGATTGAGCTGAGACAGTTTTGGATGCAACCACGCCCTCTTTGGTGTCCTTATAAAGTTCACCTTTAGCGGCCAACTGTGCAGCATAAGCCCCTGCAAGTAATACATCTTCGGGGATTATTTCAAATTGACGCAAAGGCTTGGCACGAAGCCAAGCATTCGCCTGAGTAACTGCGAGATTAGCGTCACCCGATCCAGCCCAATCTGGGCCAAGGCTTTGAGTGACTGAATCGATAGTGACGTAATTCATAGTTATTCCTGTTCTAATAGAGCGACTAAATCAGCCTTTTTCGCATCAGCAGGAATTTCAATTCCTTTTGCTGCAAGCTGCTCTTTGAGTTTTTCAACCGTTAGAGCATTGAAGTCAGTTGGTTGGGTGCTATCACCAGCACCTTCAGTCCCACCGCCATTTTTTTCCGCTTCTTTAGCACCACCTGCTGAAGCACCCGATCCAGATGCTCGACCTGATGTGGCACCATTTTTCTTTGATTTACCACCCTGCTGAGATTTCAGGAAGTCATCCCAAGTTTTTTTATTTTCACCTTTACCGATTCCCATTGCTTACTCCTTATTTGGTCACAATGAATGAGATTGGAACTGCTTTACGATCTACAACGCGCTCCCAGTTTGCAGCTAAAGCCAAGTCAGCCCATGAAGGCGCAAAGGCTTTCGCTTCGGTGCCATTACCAGTGATAGTGGTAGCAGTGAATGAGTAGCCAAGCGGATGGATGATGAATTTACGACGAGACCATAGAGTCTCAACACCACCACCGTTTGCTTGATCATCGACATAAGCCACGGTTTCAGCATTCTGCGGCTGGCCGTATGCATAACCGATTGCACCAGCACCCGCGACCATAGTTAGGTATTGTGGAGCTAATTCGGTGCCAAGGTTTGGCATGCTGTCATCAACAACAACGCGCTTATTTTGATACACGGCAATTCGGGTTTTTGCTTCAGAGTCCACGATGAACTCAATTTGATTTTGCTTTTGCAGATCAGCATATTTTTTGCTGTGCATGATGATGATGCCAAGCTTGTCCAGGTTGTCACCCATACTTGCTTCTGCATCGATAATCACATCAGAGTTTAAGCCATTGACCGCATCAGTGATGATCATATCGCTCGCACCATTTGCCACGTTTTCACGGTAAACACCGATCAAGGAAGCAATGAGTCGGCGCTGTGCCTGTTTGCGCCAGTACGGGTTAATGCGACCACGAACCAGTTTATTAAGTGGGTCTTTATTGGTTAATTCTTTAACCAGTGAAGCAGATGACCAGCCTTCGTTGACGTTCGCAACATAAGCCTGCATATCACCAGTAGTCACAGCCAATGGAACCGCAATATCAGCCGGGTCGTCAGTTGAGTAGTTAGGCTCAATTGATGCATCCAAATCATTCCAGTATGGAAGTTCAATCTTTGGCTTGCGAGCATTCAGTAGCTCTTGCATTTCTTCAGTGGTAGCCAGTACACCGGAATCTGCAATAGCCGTTTTTTCCAATGCATCTAAGGTTTTGTAGGATGCTGCAATATCTGCATCCCAAATATCTTTAACTTGAGTAGTAGCCATATGCTATTTATTCCTAAGTATTAAATTCACCAGCATCAAGGGCCGCTTTAAATCCAGCTGGATCTCGTTGCTTCCACTCGATACGTTCTTGAGTTGTCATTTCATGTGGTTTTTTAGTAGCACCGCCACCTTGACCACCAGAAGCCCCACTTCCTGATGCACCTGACGCACGAATCAAAGGCTTGAATGCCTCATTCGCACGAAATTCTTTTTCTAAATCTTCAATGCTCAATGCACTTGGCTTGCCCTGCAAATCAAGAACACGGATTTTGATTTCACCATCTACAGTTTCAATCTGTAGACGATTGCTAATATGTGGAAGTAAAACTGAATCACTGCCCGGCACAGCTAACTTTGCTGCCAGTTCAGTGGCTTTGCTCCCCACTGTTAATTTGTAGACTTGCGCCTCAAGCGACTGCTTTTCGTTTAACAGCTCGGTTTCGCGTGCTGCAAGTTTGTCACCCCATGACTTTTCCAAAGCGTCAATGTCGCCTTTTTTGCGAGCATTTTCTTCAGATTCTTTTCGGGCCTGTTCTTCAGCTTCTTTGCGCTTTTGCTGTTCTGCTTTCTTTTCAGCAAGCAATTCATCAACCTTTTTGCGTAGGCCGTCATCATTTTGTGGCTGGGGTTGTGGAATGCCTTTTACTTTCAGGACGAATTTGCCGTCCTTTTCTTCATAAAAAGCTTTCTGTGATTCTTCTAAGCCCTCTAGGCTATCGAGTTCATATTCAAACATGCTGCTCTCCGAGCTTTGTTGCAGTCACAAACTGCGGGCATAAAAAAAGACCCGTTTGGGTCGTATTTGGAATTGGTTTATTTATTCAACTTTTTCATAAGTTGCTTCAAAGATGTCAGGCTTGCATGGGTAGACTTCACCTTGAACACCTTTAATAATGTAGTCACCCGGCATGGCCTTCATCACGCCTTCCAGTGTGTTAATAAGAATTACCCCACCCGGCTCACGACCAACGTCTGCACTATCAACCCATGCTGGGAACTCATTTTCATCACTATTTTGCCATGCTTCAATCACAATAGGTTTTTTGCGGTATTTCATAATCCCAACTCCTTAAATGTTTTCGCATCCAACACCTTCAACTCATCCAGCGTGTACATAGCACCTTGTGGGTCAACAAACTTATCGATGCTGTAATTGCCTTCTTTGTAAAGCTTGTAGCGTGCTGGGCCAAGCCATTCTTTTGCAAAACCATCATTATTCTTCAGCATGTCTTTGAAGCTGGTATCTGCTGATACTTGCCCAATAATTCCATCACGCTGATCTTTAGGTATGTCTTTAACTTTTCGCTTGTCCAACACAAAAGGTCGCTTACCAGAAACACTGCCATCTTTATCAACACCAATGAGGGCACTTCGGCAATTATGATGCAGTGGAGGCTGCCTAATTAGAGGGCTATCAATCTCCCACATTAGTTGATCAAGGCTGGCACACTGCTTAGAAGTCCTTCCATCAATTACGCTCAAGAACTTCACATGGGTAAATCCCAAAGCTCTAAATGTGTCTAGGTATGTGACATTCGCCACATGACTTCGTGCTGTCCTGACAGTTCGCTCAATCTCCACCTTGGTCGCATCCCAGATACCACCAACATAAGCGTACTGATTGCCTACCTTGGTTCGCTTGCCACGAATACGGGTAATAATTTCCTGATTGGTCTGACCTTGATTGATACCATCACGAATAGCATACTCAACCTGCTTTCGAGCCTTATCCAGTACAAAGCCAAACATTTCATTAATGAGCTGACCGCCTGCCAATGGAGTAGACTTTGAGTTTTTATAAAGCTGCTCGCCACTAACTGAAGGTGCCGCACCTGTCATCAACTGACTAACATACGATGCTTCATACACCGCCATGCTGACCGCTGACTGATGAAAGGTTTCCGGCACCTCGACTGAAATCTCTTTAAATCGGTCATTCAGTAAGGCGCGAATCTCTTTCAATTGATCGGTAGTGTATTGACCACTCGCCAGTGCGATTTTCTCAGCCTCAGACAGGTTTTCAAGCAATTCCCTTAACTCTGACACCATCTTATTGGATAGTCCGTAAAATCGGCTTAAAACCTCATTTACAGCTTGGGTTGATGCTCGATAGCTATAAGCTGAATGTTGGCTTAAAGCATTAAGTATTGCTTTCTGTGCTATTTGGTCGTTCATAGTTCATACCTGGTAAAGCACTGGCCGTTTCAGCTTCGATCCGCTGTTCTTCTTCCTCAAAATCAATCTCAGGGACTTTACCAGTCGTGCGGATTGTGTGGAAAGTTTCACGGCTCAATTTACCTTGCTGCACCAGCTCGTTATAGAACTTCAGTGAATCCAGCGAAAGCTTACCTTTTGCGAAGTCTTGCTTAATTGTGAACTTGGCTTTATCACCAGAACCGAAGTACTTGGCACACCAGCGTAAAACCACTTCAGAGGCTTCGTTGAGGTTCGCCACACATAAAGACAGGACAGAGTATTTTGCCATGGACTCATTGTTGGATTCGGTTGCAGTTTTCACCACCTGATTTTCCTCAAGCAGTTTTGCACCCAAAGCCTTCATGTGCTTCTCTTTGGCTTCCATTGCCTCTTTGGCAATCATCTGTTCCTCTGCCTGAGCAAAGGTGAATGTCGCCCCCGTTGGAAGCATCAAAGGAGTTGTAGAGCCTAGCATTACACCGTTTTCTTGCAGCCAATCGCGCCAATCCGTATCTAGACCAGTCATCACTGGTTGAATCTGACCACAAAGGAACACACTGTTCTCGTACTCAGCCGAGTTGTGATAATGCGCGATATTCATCAATGCCAGCGACTCAAGCGGGATATTGTCGATTTCCCAATCATTGGCCACCGATCCAAGCGGGATAAATGGAATCTCATTCCACTTGGCACCATTTGCGTCAGTTGGATAATACGGCTCGCTATCAGCCTGCAAGGTACCGGTGCGATCAGAATAAATCTGAACACAATACTCACCGTTCTGGTCCAGTCGCAATACCCGATAAAGCTGAATCTCTTTTAGGCTAAACTCGTCATTCGGATCCACAATAGAATCCTTCTCAGCAAGGACTACCAAAGCTGTCTTAAAGTGAGCACCAACCTTACGCACACCCCAGTTGATAATGCTTAAAGTTTTGTAATGCACCACAGTCGGCAGAATGCCTAAACGTTCAACCTCAGCAACCGAAGTCGCACCATCTGTCTGCGGATAATCCACAAACAAACCACCACGACCTGCATCAAGCAATCCACCCAAAGCACTTTGCATTAAGTGATAATAAGACTTGCCTGTGCCATCAGCATTGTATTTTAGGAAGTCCATACCATCAGGATCGAAGTTCGGATCTTCTGAGAATGCAATCCCAATCAATTCCTGCTTGGTGTCTTTGGTGATTTCATACAGCACAGCACGATCACGATACGCCTGATTGCGTAATTCATTCTCACGCTGATCTTTGCTTACATTGATTTCAGGCAGATATAAAGCACCTGCCTTCTTCACTGCATTTGCACCATCACACAGATCGTGAACGACCTTCCAGCGGCCTTCAAATTCAGCATATTTAGGATGTTTTGAATTGACTGCCATTTAGTACACCGTTTTAAGTGATAGTGTTTTAGCGCCAGATGGTTCATTTAACTCATTGAAACCATCGCTTAATCCATCCACCTGGTCATCATGCTTACCATTTGGAAAGTTGCGCAATTCATTGATAAGGGCTTTATTCCAATCACCGCGCAACATCTTCACATTGCCAATGTTCACTTGTGCCGCAAATGGTTGCGCACGTGTAATTTTGTCGCCAGATACAGTTTCGGCTTTAACATTGAAACCAGATAGTTTGGTGATAAAGTTTTTAGCTTGTGATTTACCCGCCTGCCCCGGATCTTGAGGTAGACGAATCATTACTTTTTTTCCATCCATTTGAGCTGTTTGCTTAAGGGTGTTTTCAACCCCATCAGGCCCCCATCGACCTCTAACCATGTCGACTATATAAATAATATTGTCTTTGGTTCTTAGCATTCGAGGTCCAGCAGTCCAGTCACCTTCGTTTTCGGATGCAGCAAAATCCCAAGCGCGAACCTCTTTGGCTATATTGACTGGTAGGGCGTCAACAATTTCAATTCGATCGGGCTTAAAAAAACCACCCGCAGGTGGTGATGGTAACTGTCTATACTGGCCCGAGAACACATAAGGCGCTGCATCTTCCATAACCTTTAGGCGTTCTATGGAGTGTTTTTCAGGCCACAAGGCTGTGCCATCAGGTTGAATAGCCGAAAGACACAAATGTTCCCATTCTTCACCATTGCCGCCAGATAAAAGCCACCCTGATAAATCTTCTTCATGCAAACGCTGCATGATGACAATAATCGGTGTATCCGGTGAGTTGGTGCGTGATTCAAGTGTATTCTGAAACCACTCAATTACATTTTTTCGGATAGTATCTGAGCTTGCTTCAGCGGCTTTATGCGGGTCATCAATAATGATTGCCCCACCGAACTCTTTTCTAATCTTGCCAGCACCAAAACCTGTAATTGTACCGCCTGTACCTTGTGCATAACACACACCACCTGCGGCAGTTCGCCAATCATCTTTCGCCTTACTATCATCACGTAAAACAAGGCTTGGAAACACACGTTTGAATGCAGGCTCCTGAACCATATTTCTTGTTTGAAAGGCGTTATTGGCTGCTAGTGTTGCCGAGTAACTGATATGAATGAATTCACAATCAGGAACTTTACCAAAGCACCACGCCATAAAATTAATTACAGCAATTTCAGTCTTTGAATAGCGCGGTGGAATATTAATAATCAAGCGTTTAGTTTCACCACGAAACACCTTCATTAGAGCATCACACAAAACTCTGTGGTGCCAGTTATGCAGCCACTTGTATTTTCGACGCTCTTTAAACATGTATCGGGTGAAGAAATACAAATCCTCTTGTGCTTCAATCTGAATTGCTAAATCTCGAGCTGGGTCAATAATCATTTAAAACCTGCTCCCTTGCTTTCAGGTAGCTTTCGGTTGGCACGTTCTGATTTATGGTTTCAATTGGCTTTCCATCTTTACCAGTGATCTCTTGACGATTAGTGAATTGACCACCAGTGTCTTTAGCTGCCTGCTCAAGAATCTTGAGTGACATCACTACATTTTTGGAGTTGCGCTCTAATTGTTTTTGGTACTGCTTCAAACGGTAATGCTTATTTGCAATCGGAATATCGATTAAGCCAGCATCAAAGTCAGCACGTGTTTTATGGAATAGATCAACAAATTTTTTGCTTAAATCCTTTCCTCTAACCTTGGTTGGATCATAAGCAGCTACTTGTTGTCGTTCTATCTGTATACCAAATTCTTGTTTTACCGCGTCTGCCACTTCTTGAGGGGTATCACGGCAAGCAAGAGACTGAACTATAAAGATTTTTACAGGCTCTTTTAGTGTTGCCATAACCACTCCTTCGTATCAGCACGTATCAGAAGAATGGCAAAAAAATTAAGCCAACTTCAATAAACACGTACCGCATGCATGAGCAATATTAGCCCGAGATATAGTTGGACCATCATTTGCAAGCTCTACCATTTTTTGGACATCTGGTGATGCACCGTAACGCTGGACCACACCATGGAATTCTTCGACATCGTGACCACGCAAGAATAGTCGAGGCTCACCCATTGAGGTGTATTCAAACTCACCATGTTTATCTTTCTTATGCCCAATGTGATATAGCTCATGTTCTACCAGTGCACAGAAATCCACATCACTCATCACCTGGCATACACGAGCATCCAATGTGATGATGTATTTAGGCACATCACCAAACCAGTCAATCAGTTGAAGTTCTTGCCGGTCTTTACGCCAACCACCTACATTAATCATTACTCGTTCAGTCTGACCTAGCACACGACGATCTTTAGCTTCGCATTTGGTATAGGCCCACAAGAATGAAATTTCAGGAGGTTGAAAGCTTAATAAGTGCTCATGGTCTGGATTGTGGAGTTTCCCCCATGATTCAAGAAAGGTTTCTCTAATCCATGGCCATAAATCATTGTTTGCTGGCTCGAAGTGAAGCAGACCACCACTTTCAATAAATTCGTCATCTTCAACATCTGTATTTTGATTATCTTGAATAGGGGGATAAGGACGCTTCATCTTGATAACACCACTTCAAATCATCCGGCACAGTTAAATGCACACCCAACTTCACTACTGCAAAATCATGCACGTAATTCAAATACTCGGTCATCTGCTTAACGCTTAATTTGGTTGTACTGCAAAGTCTTATCACTTGCTCTGCAATCACCCGGTATTCTTCACACTCGTTCTGTTTGAGCATGGCAATCGCATTACAGGTCTCGGCAAACTCTTGATCATCACGACGATAGATATAAATCAGAAATCGTTTCTTAAACTCGTAATGCAGTGAATCTTTATCCTGACCAGTCTTTTTCTCTATCTGACCAAGCCACATCCACATGAGTCTGTTTTGTGCAGTGGATCTATCATCCTGCTTCTGATCAATTACCACTCTTAACGGCTTACCCTCATTAATCGCCTGGGTGTAATTGGTATGCATGTAGTTAATGGCTTTGGTGATGTCGGCATGACTCTGGATAGGAAACACGGCTTTTTGCATTTCCTATCTCCATTTCTATTTAAAAACTGGTTGGTTGAGCTACAGCACGAACCAGATACATTAGACCTGTTTGAAAGTCTGTCTTAGCCATAGCAGCAAATCGCTCAGGTGTTGCAGCTTCAAGGCGATCCCATTCCTCCGCATCGACAACTTGCTGACCTGCATCACACTTACAATTGTACCGTTGTGTTGATAAGTGCTTTTGCACTTTCTCAATCACGGCCTGAACTTGCGGGCCAATAGCTTTGATCTCATTCATTAGATC
>OKVI01001329.1_pt1 | contig 10154 bp, 6 predicted proteins | sample 1607001 | NCBI WGS metagenome assembly OKVI01 (sample SAMN03281018, study PRJEB24777) | human gut metagenome | isolation source: fecal sample PR128 from 1 month old male Malay infant, vaginal delivered...
ACGCAGGAGCCACTGTTCGAATCGCTCCGGGTGACCAAAAGGCCGATCCAACCGCGAAAGCGCCCCCGTGCAGATCCACCTTGTTTTTGGCGCTTTGCGCACACGAGCGTTTGGTCTCAGGACCAACCGACCAGAGAAAAGAGGGCAGGAGAGAGGGGAAAACGGCCCAATTCGACGCCGCGCCGAAAACCCCAAAACCAAACGCCCCTCGCAAAGGCCCGCCAGTAACGGGGCTTGCAGAGGGGCGTGCGGACAGCGGAGAAACTTCCCCGCTAGGAATTGGCGCGCCCACGGCTCCCGGATTCGAACTAGTAGGTTCACGGTCGGCTACAAATCTCCGGCTCCAGCTACATCCCGTGGGTGGGATAGTCCTACTTGGGGTGCTTCTTCTTCCTCTTGCGGGCACCAGGTGGCGGCGCCTGCGTCACGACGGGGAGCGGAGATCTAGGCGCGACAGATGTAGGGTTCGCCGCTACCCCCGTTGCAGTGACGGCAGGTAGCGCGCCAGGGACCGGCGTTTGGGACACGACAGGCGCGGCCTTCGCCAACTCGGCCAGTTTTCGGCGTTTGGCGACCGCTGCTCGGTCCAGTTCGAAAGCCAGTTGACCGAACTCAACCTCGGCGTACAGCCAGAACAGCAAGCTAACCGCGATGCCTAGGCCAAGCGCTGCGGCCATAGTTCCGAGGTCAAAGGGGGTGGTGCTGGTAGGGCTGGAAACAAAATCCTTGAAGCCTCCCAGACTTGTCATCGCCGCAACGATCGCGCCACCAAGCGCGCCCCGAGCCTTTGCGTCCTTCAAGTGCTGCTCCACTCTCGCCTTACGCTCTTCAACGTCGTCCGCGCTCGCGGAGTGGATGTAAGCCTGAAACTGGAGCGCCACGGCCTCACCGCTATCGATAAGATCGGATTGGATAACCGTGAACCGCCGTGCGACCTTCCATACTTTCGCTAGTCCTTCAATCGCTACGGTGCCGCACCACGCGATGAAGACCACAAGCAAAAGAACGTACGTGCCCAATACGAACGGCCTCAAAGCCTCTTTAGAAACCCAGTCAAGCACGACTAGGCCGACACAAGCGAACAAGGCCAGCCCGCTCAGACAAACCACCAGCATTGCGGTCTTTTCGACGACTCGCGTAAATAGGCTGTATTGGAAGATCGGCGTAGCCCTGTCGGCTTCTTTCAGCATGGATAGCAGATCGCGTGTCGGTGGCAAGCTACTCATTCCCTGACCTCGAAGGTTTACTGTAAGGATCGTTCGAGTCCGCCTCTGAAAAGGTAGGGCGGGTTCCAAATTACTAAGTACAGATTTTGAAGATTGGGGCTCTCGGGCGCTAGAGGAGCATGCGCTAGGTCGCGAAACCAGAAGAATGTCATGATGTGAGGTTGAGCACTATTGGCATGTGCTGTCTCTCCCTGGCATATTCGGGAAGAACCAAGTATCCACGGATAGGATGGACGCGCGATCATGCGGCTGCAAACAATCTGGGTAGTTCTCGCCGCGAGCGGCGCCGGCGTCCACGGAACCGACGCAGTTTCGACCGAGTGGGCGTTGCGCCAGTACGTAGATCAATTGACGGATGAGCGTAGTTGTCAGGTCAAGGCGAAGGACGGAGACGCATCGCCAGTGTTCGTCGCGCGACAGAACGGCGAGAGCTTCGTATTTATCTCGGGTGCTGATTTCCCCTCCCGGCCAGTACAGATTCGCGTAGACAAGAATCGCGCGCTAGAGGCCGAGGGGGACTTCAGTCCTGCGCAGGTGGCGGCCGTGATCAAGCAGGTCCGCGGCGGTGGCGCGCAGATCCTGACCAAGTCATATCAGTGGCCGAACGACTACCCGTTAGTCGAGGAGTTTTCCACGACCGGGCTGACGGCGCAGATGGACGAATGCCGCCGATGGGTTCGCAGCACCGAGCCGGCTGCTGGCTCGGAGTAGGTGTAAGCCAAGGCGAGCGCTACCTGCGCAGCGGACCACGCTACGCTCTAGCTGTTCGATTTGTCCTGACCATAGTAGCGGAGGGGGCGCCAAGTCATTGGCGGTCGTGCTGCTGGGTAGCGTGTCGTCCGATATGGTTGTTACCAACTGCGGCGCCAGAGTTGTGAGATTGCGTAGCCCGGCGATGTAGCTGAAAGCCTTACCGACCCTTGCGATTAGGTCGTTGAAGGACGTGGCCGCGCCAGATTCCAGCGCGACGCTAACGTTCCGCGCGGCCCAGCGCACGCTTGAATCCGGAGCACCGGCTGCTATTGGAGAATGTTCGGCGCGCTGGTCGGGCTTGGATGGTGGACCAGTCGCCCTCAGTTCTTGGCGCTAGGCCGAAGGCCGACGAACTGGCAGTACACTGAGCTAGGAGCGGCGGACTCCGGCTGTAGGCCTGGCCCGCTAACCTTGAGTCCATCATCTGGAGCCCAATGGAATGAGCGCCTCACACAGTCATTTCGACGGAAGAGTGGCCGTCCTCGTTGACTGCGATAACGTTTCGCCCGATATCCTCGACTACGCCCTGTTGATGGCTGCTCAGTTCGGGAGAGTGGTCTTGCGGCGCGGGTATGGGAACTCCAGCACGTTGGGGAGCAAATGGCAGGATGCCTTGGTCCGCCAGGCATTCACGCCCCATTTGCAATTTCAATATGCGTCCGGGAAGAACACAGCGGACATTGCACTGGCTCTAGACGCATTAGAGGCCATGTTCGATGAGCGGGCTCAAACATTTTGCCTGGTAACGAGCGATTCCGACTTCGCCTACTTATGTCGAAAGCTGCGCGAGCGCGGAGCAACCGTATGTATTGTCGGTGAGGCCAAAGCCCCGGAAGCATTGCGCAATGCAAGCGATCAATTCTTCGAGTGGGTCCGCGAAACGCCCGGAGAGAGCACATCGGGCGATAGAGGGTACGACCACACCGCTAAGGTCGAATCAGCCTCCAGAGCGGAAGTCATCAGGGCTGACATGACGAAGCCGACTCCGAGGCGTCGTCCACGCTTCGTGGTCGACGCTGTCGAGCTGCTCGCTGGCGCAATGCCCGACGGCAAGGTCACCCTAAGTGGGCTCGGCCTATACCTCCGCCGAACCGATCCGGCATTTTCGCCACAGGCTTACGGTCACTCCGGACTCTTGAACATGCTCAAAGGCTACGACCTGCTTGTCCTGAAGCAGGAGGAAGGCAGCCATTGGTCAGTCAGCCCAAAGCCACAATAGGGCCAGCCTTTGTAAAGTTTGCTTGCTACAACGGAGTCGGGACCGACGCCGGGCCATGACTGCCTTGGCCGCAAAGGTCGGAGACGAATTGCAGTTTTAAGTGGGAATGCGCCCGCGGGGCGCTTTTGCACTAGCGCTTCGGCCGAGAAGCGGAGGCGCCGGATGCCTTTAACGCCACGTGGGCCCCCATGCTGTCGTGAACGGGCTTAGACGCCTAGGCGAGCCGTAGGCGCTGCAACCAGAAATGGCGCGCGCCCACGTGGAGTGGTGCGTGAAACGGGGCCGCCGTGGGCATATAGCTAGCTACCCGATTAGTCACTATTCTTACGTCATCAAATCAGAAGCTGATCTGCCGTGCCCAAATCAAGCCAAAAAACTAGCACTCGGTCTGCGAGCGGAGGGGGGGCAGCCACTAGCGCAGGAATAATTTTTCAGCAGCAGGTGGGGGCACTCATCGGCAGTTGGATGCTTACGCGAGCGACAGTCATCTCCTCCCTTGGATTGCCGCCTGTCAGCGTGGATTGGGTGCGCTTCGAGACGGAGGCGCCGGTCGACGACATCCTCGCGAAGACATCGGCGGGAGGGTTTATCGCGATACAAGCCAAGACTAGCCTTTCGCTCACTACCAATTCGGATCAGCCTTTCGCGCAAGTTATCAAGCAGGTCATCAAGCATTGGCTCACATGCCACAGCGGAGACGGCAGTCTTGAGTGGAACCGTCCATTGGATCCAGCCAAAGATAGGCTCGTGCTAGCCGTTACCCCCAGGGCACCGGAAAGCCTTCGGATAGACCTCCCTGCTGCTATCAAAACTCAACAAAACCCCGGCGCGCAGGTGTTGACGCAGAGACAAAGTCGCGCGTATCAAGTCTACGAGGATTGCGTTCAGGCCATTTGGTCTGACCTGACCGCGCAACCAATCGGTGCCGATGTCCTATCGAGAATCTCCAGTCTGTTTTCGATAGTTACGATCGATTTGGATGTGGCTGGAGTTGCTCAAAGCCTTGCGCCTGCGGTAATTGAGGCGAGAGATGCGGTTCCGCTAGTGGATCTGCTGACGCAAGCTGCAGGCGAAATGATGACCAGGCGCGGAGGAGCGGACGTGGCGATGCTACGCCGAGACCTCCTGTCGCGAGGCGCTCGGTTGGCATCCCATCCGGACTATCGCTCGGACATAGATCGATTGCGTCAACAGTCGGCTAGGGCGATGGATGCGTTGGCGGGCTATGAAGTCGTCAATGGCGGCGACGGCTCCTCGATCGGCATAGATAGAGACTGCCAAGACGCCGTATTACGCGCGGCGAAAGCGGGCCCTTTACTCATTACCGGAGAGCCAGGCGCTGGCAAGAGCGGCGTTCTGATCTCTCTTGCGCGTCAGCTAACGGCGGAGCACAAGGATGTGATTGTGTTAGCTGTTGACCGCCACTCTGTTGAGACTTTGGAGGGGTTGTCTTCCGACCTGCATTTGGAAAGGCAGATTGTCGACGTCATCGACGCGTGGGACGGTAGTGAACCGGCGTGGCTGATTATCGATGCGCTAGACGCGACAAGGGGTGGAAGATCAGAGGCCGTCTTCAGAACGTTGATCGAGCGCGTTATGGAGAAGGAGGGCAGGTGGATAGTTGTAGCGTCAATCAGGTCGTTCGACCTCAGAATGGGACAACGCTTCCGAACTTTGTTCGCTGGGTCGCCACCCGAGTCGGCTCTTGCTGAACATCAATTTCCGGATGTTCGTCATGTTCGAATCCCTGTGTGGTCACCAGCCGAGCTTCAGCGATTGCTAGAGGCGGCTCCGGTACTTCGTGCAAGGATGAAGTTGGCAGATGCACGTCTACGCGAGTTAGCCGAGGTGCCATTCAACACTCGGCTGATCGGCGAACTAGTTGCCAATGGAGTTGACACTGAGTTGAACCATCTAAGCAGTCAGGTCGGTCTGCTTGGCCTGTACTGGCGCTACCGAGTTGAGGCGCACGGCTTGCCAGCCGAGGTATTGCTGCATAGAGCCGTGAGCTTAATGGTGTCTGCGAGGTCGCTCAAACTAACGCTCTCGGAAGTGGCCGGGAATGATCCCCGAACACTTGAAGCGCTTGTGCGCGATGGCGTACTTGTTCTTACAGCGGATGGACGGCAGGTTAGTTTCAGACATCACCTGCTTTTCGACTACTCCGCTAGCCGACTTTTCGTATCGTTCGGGGCCGAAGGTCAGACAAACTTAAGGAAGGGAAGCGATGCCGGTCTGATTTTGGGCCAAGCCGTAACTTTCCATCTTCAGTCGTTGTGGACACAACAGAGTGACCACAGTGACTACTGGAAGCAAACAGTTGATCTGCTATCCGATGAAAGCTGCGACCCCGTCGTCCGTAGTGTTCTCGCGAGGGCCACCTCGGAGCTTCTCGCTGCTCCAGGTGACGGGGACGTGTTTGGCAACTTAATTCGAGCTGGCTACGGCCCAGCGTTACTCGCTTTTCCGCACATCGTCGGCGCCTTGGCTGTCAGGTTTGAAGATGGGGCGCCCGTGGTCATTGATGCCTGGGCGCATCTTGCGCGGGCCATTGCAGTGAGTGCGGCTAAGATCGAATGGCCGCTGCGCGTGCTGTGTTTTCAACTGGTGGAGCGTGCTGACTCAGCGTCTGCGCGAGATGATCTCGGTATTGCCTGCAGAGCCCTTTTGGAGCATGCCTTTACGGGCGTGGATGCGTCTCAGCCCGCTAGCCCGGCGATCGGACTCGTTGCTCGCACGTTCGATACTGACCCGGTCGAATCGAGGCGCTTGCTGACCCGGATCTTCGATGACAAGCGGTTCGCAGATAACGCGTCGGCGGAAGTGCCAGAGCTGGCTAGGTACGTAGAGTGTGTCGGAAAAGTTGATGCGGACTTCGTTGCCGAGATCTATGCGCAGACGTATCGGCGTGATGTCGAAGTGGACAAGCCGACTTCCATGGGCGATAGCAGAATACTGCCGTTACGCTCCAGTGCGCGGCAGGACTATGGGCTAGGAAAGTACGCACTTGGTACGTACTTTCCCCAGTTTCTCCGAAGCAACCCGCCACATGCCATAGGAGCCATGGTCGCCGCGGTCAACGCGTACATCGAAAGGGAGCATCCACCAAGGGTTGCGGCCTCGACGTTCGAGCTGCCCGGAGCCAGCACCTTAGTACGCCTGCGCGATGACTATAGTTACATTTGGGCGAGTGACCCGCAGTCACCCCATGCCGAAGATGCAGAGGTTTTGCTCGTCGCTTTCGTGAAGGAGCTTTTGGACGCGCCTGAAGAGAATGCCTTAACGACGACGCGTCTCATGCTGGGCCAAATTGACTACGCGATCTATTGGTCGCGATTGTTCATGTGTGCGGCGAAGCGAGGTGGCGCTACAGTTGACCTGCTATGGCCGTATGCCGCTGCTAAAGAGTTTCTTTTGTCCAATGACACTAGGAAGGACGCAATAGACGCAGTTGCTGCGGGTATCGATAGAAGGTCCACGCGGGAGCGCATGGACTTTGAAAGAAGCATACTTGGGCACGAGTTCAGCGAATTGCCCGAACCGGACCGCAGGGGCGAGTGGTTCCAGCGGATGATATTTGGTGCTATCGGTAGCACTCGGCTTCTAAGCGACGACGCCCGAAGTGTGGCGGATTCAGTTGACGGGGAGGAGGTAAACGGGCGCCAGTCTTTCACAGTGACCTCGCGTCCGATGAGGGCGTATGAGTGGATCGACGGCCTGGACAAGGAAGATGAGTCCAATGCGGCGCTGATTGTGGAAATAGAGGCGCTTAAAGACGTGCTAGGTATTGAACGGACCCACGGCGCAGCCGTCGAGGTGAGTGCGCAGGGGGCCGTCCATGCAATCAAAAGACTATCCGACGCGCTCGCTCGGTATCCGAACGCGCACATTGGATTGAAGCGAGCAGCCGAAGGCGCGATTGGCGCCGGCATACAGCGAGTTCTGAGCGCAAGGTTGCTGCCTAGCGTGAAAGACAGCGGGGACGACCCGGCATCTGGATTAGTACCTCTGATCTCCGAGATCTCTTACTCCTTTTGGCCAGAGGTAGATGAGGACACGGAGAGCAGATTTGAGAATTCTCCGGCGTGGGGAAGTCCGGCCCCGAGGGTCGATGCAGCGGAGACCTCACTCAATCTGCTCCTTCAGCGGCCAGCGCTTCATGCAGCTTTGATGCCGATGGTGGATCGTCTCCTAGTCGATCCACATCCCGCCGTTCGTCTTCAGGCTTCGCTCCACTTAGTTCGAATCTGGGACATGGATCGCCCAGGCTTTTGGGCAAAGGTGGAGCAAGTGATGCGGCAGGAGACGAACTTCGGTGTTCTTGCTCATTTCTGCGCAGATGTCCTCGGTCGTGTTCTACACCATTCTCCAGCCTTCATTGAAGAACTAACGCTGGAGTTGCTAAGCCGGTGCGGAGTAGGTGAAAGGGCGAGCCGCCTTCGAAGGCGCATTGCTAGCGTCCTAGCGATTTTGTGGGCCGTGCACGGCACCGAGAGATCGAAGCATGTCCTTGAAGATTGGATTGATCGTTATCCCTCAAACCTCGACGAAGTAAAGCAGCTATTGGCTGACTGGCGAGAAGGGCTTGTAGTTGGACTGGGTGTTCCATTCAAAGGTGACGCAGCAGCTGTAAGAAGGCGTTCCCGCGAAATGCTGCGCAGAGCAGTGGGTCGCGCCAATGAGGCGATGTCAGCGCATGTTGCCGAGCCTGGCAGTGTCGCAATCCCTGAACTCGAAGGGGCGGTCGAACTGATCGACGGCGCTTGCAGAGAAATCTACTTCGCCTCCGGTGCATCTCGATCGGAAAGCGGGCGTGACTCGAACATCGATCTGTCGGCGTTTTACGATGAGGTCAGGCCGATCCTGTTCGACATTGCGATGCATGGAACTCCATCGACAATCCATTACCTGCTTCAGCTGCTTGAACAGCTCGTGCCAATTGATCCTGGCGGTGTATTCGACATACTCGTGTTCGCGCTGCGTAACGGCGGCGCGAAGAATGGCTATCAGTACGAGTCTTTAGCATCTGATTTGTTGGTGCGGATTGTCGGTAGATATTTGGCCGACTACAAAGAAATTTTTGAGAACGACGGTCGCAGGGCGAACCTTGTTGAATGCCTGGATATGTTTATCCGGGTAGGTTGGCCTGCCGCTCGTCGGCTCTTGTACCGTCTGCCTGATCTCATCCAATGAACCACGCTAAGGCTAAGGCCGACTTCAAGCGTGCGGTGCACGCCCTTCTAGCTGCCTACGAGCGTATCAACAGGCCCGGCGGGCCGTTACCTTTTCAAGGGGCTGACGTCAACCCGCCTCTGGAGCACTCAACCCGCGAGGACTTCCTTGATGGGTTCATCGAAGCGTTGGGCTGGACGCTAGGTGCGGCTGGAGACGTTGTGGAGGAGGCTAGAATTAAGGCCGATACCACCACGTACATGGACTACCTCGGTGTCTCGGCAGACGAACGGTATCCCGTCCTTATTATTGAGGCTAAAGCGTGGGGTATGCCATTTGTTGCATCCCGACGTGGAAGTGGTGTGGGTGGAGTTGAAAGCGTTGAATTAATCATTCGGACCATAATGCACGTGCGCAATGGTGGCGGCAGCGCGAGCTCACCAGCGATCAAGTTGTGGCATGAGTACATCGAACAGGTGCACGGATACGTTCGCGACCTAAAGGAACAATATTCGCACGACGTAGCCAGGGTGCTCTTAAGCAGTGGCCAATGGTTAGTGATTTTTGTACGGCCGGTGGTGTCGTTTCTCGGTGACGCTGCTGTTGAGTCAGACGATATCGTTATCGTCCATAAGAATGAGTACGTTGCGCGGTCTAGCGAGATTTTCGAGTTATTGGGAAGGCATAGGCTCGCCGATTCGCCCCCCAAGACGTTGCGACCTGCTCAGCTCAAGAGCTATGTGTCTGCGGTAGATGTAGTTGCGCTCTATCACGCAATGGTCATCAAGTTTGAGAGTTCAGGTAGCTCCCGGTTTACGCCACGCCCTCTCGTCCTCGCGTATCCGGCCGTTCTGGTTCAGCGCACGGATGGGGTTCTTTTGACAGTGCTAGGTCAGGAGGAAGGGATTGCACTCGACAGCCGCGACACTTCGGGGCATTTCGATGAAGTGGATGACGCGGCGAATGCGTTGATTGCAGTTTGCTGCGATGAGCTCGGCGTCAATATTGACGCTGCAGGCGTCGACCGCTTCCCAGGATTTCCACAGAAGGCTAGTGCAGCCCTCTCCGAGGGCTCGGCTTTTGTCGGGGACGTGGATGAAGTACCCGATGAGTGGCTTCTTGTTACCGGTACGGAAGCACACTATCTACGACGAACACCTGCCGTTGATGCATGTAGATTTCATTCGTGGGCGGCTTGTTCCGGCATAGGAAAGGGCGTTGGGCGGAGCGCGCTTGCCGCTAGATCGGTAGCTAATCCCAGGGCTTTTTTTGTGGACGAGGAAGATCATCATTGTGCTCATCAGGACGTACTAGACTGGCGTGAAGTTAGGTGTCACATCGCGCCTATTGATGAGCGATTGTGCTGTCAAGCATGCGTTTACTTGAATGTATGTTGGTCTAATGACGAAGCCGCGCGGCTGCCGTGCGGGTGAAGACATGGGAGCGCCGATATGGCTCGCATTCTTGTCGGAACAGCCAGCTGGGCTGATCCTAGCTTGATCAAGACGAAGCGCTTTTATCCCAAAGACGCTTCGAAGCCGGAACCGATGCTCCGGTACTACGCCACGCGCTTCCCCGTGGTCGAGGTCGACGTGTCGTACTCGACGTCGCAGGCGTCCTAGGTCTCGCCGACCTCGAGGGCGTCGAGCAGGGACGCGGCGCGGGCCTTGGCGCGGCGGATCGGGAGGGGCATGCGGCGACTTAGGGCTGGCGGCTACGCGGGACCGGGCGCGCGGCGCGGCCGGCGGGGGCGGGGTGGCCTCGGCGTGCAGGCGGTCCAGCGC
>OKVI01001334.1_pt1 | contig 10138 bp, 6 predicted proteins | sample 1607001 | NCBI WGS metagenome assembly OKVI01 (sample SAMN03281018, study PRJEB24777) | human gut metagenome | isolation source: fecal sample PR128 from 1 month old male Malay infant, vaginal delivered...
CAAAAACATCAATACACTTGGAACTAACAAACGCTTTATAGTAGGCCACGAGAACCGATTCCCAGCACCTACACCAACACCTACCAAGGTTGGGACAGCTACCAGCTCGCCTCGACCAGCGGCACCAGCAGCCACAGCAGCTTCAAGCCCACCACCAACACCCTCACCTACGACGCCCTCGGCCGACTGACCTCGCAGCGCGAACACACCACGCTCAAGGGCGGCGGCATCGACGACCGCATGCGCTACTACGCCTACAACGGCGACGGCGCGGTGATGCAGCGGCGCGAAGGCAAGATCGACGGCAACGGCCAGTTCGTCCAGGACTACAGCTGGGGCGCCAACGGCTCCGGCAACTACCGCCTGATCCACGCCGGCGGCGTGCAGCAGGCCGAACTGCGCGAGGCCAATCGCAACCCAATGCCCGGCGGCGGCTTCGTCTACCTCGACCAGTTCGTGAACCTCAACGGCCTGGGCGGCTACGAAGCCGGCGACGCCGGCAAGGCGATGCCGCTGCCCGGCGAAACCCTGCGCGGCCTGGCCCAACGCATCTACGGCAGCCAGTCGATGTGGTACCTGATCGCCGACGCCAACGGCCTGAGCGACCCGGCGCAGGAGTTGGTGCCGGGCGTGGGGTTGGTGGTGCCGAAGGCGATGGTGAGTCGGAACGACGCTTCGACGTTCAAGCCGTATAACCCGGCGGAAGCGATCGGGTCGACGTCGCCTGAGTTGCCGTACATCGCTCCACCGTCGAAGGATGGCTGCGCCGCATTCAACATCATCATCATGACGGTCGTGGCGATCGCGGTGGCTTACGCCACCTGGGGCGCCTTGAGCGGACCGATGGGCGCTGTCATGTCGAAAATCGGCGCTGCCGTCGTCACAGGCGCCATCGCCGGTGCGGCTGCCAGCACCGCGAGTCTTGCGGTCGGTAGCATGATGGGAATCGCCAGCTTCAACTGGCGCAGCGTTGCGGCTGGCGCAGTTACCGGAGCGATCACCGGCGGCATCGCCTCGCAATGGGGCGGCGTCGCGGAAGTTCTGGCGAACAGTCCGCTGAAAGCCGCGGGATTGGCGGTGACGAACTCCGTCGTCGGCGCGGCCTCCGACAAGCTCTTCAACAACGGGTCGTTCAGTTGGCGAAACATCGCTATCGGCGCCGGTTTGCAGCTTGGGCTTAGTGCACTGGCGCTTGCGACGGCACGCGCGAACAGCCCGACGAAGACACCTATCAACCCCAATTCCCCCGCAAGTAGCGACGCGAGTGACACGGGGAGCAAAGGAATGTACTCACGAGACAGTGCAGTGGCCGCCACGGATGGAACGTTGCCCGGCTATAGGTGGGTTAAGGGCAGCGACGGCTCCTACTTCCGTGTCGATAACACTACGAACCAGCGCGTAACTGCCGCACAGGCCACGGGCGATGTCGCCAAAAGCGATGACATCGCCAATGCCATACGAGTGGACGATATCGCCAACGCCCAACGAGTGACGGTTCGTGCTGATCCGGTGCCGACTGGGATCCACAATTTCCCAGCGATCACCGTCACTACGATCAAGCCGGAACCCGTGCCAACGCTATCCCCCTACATTTCGCAGTTCATGAGCGAAATGCGCAGCCGCACAAATGAGCAAATGGGACCGCCTATCGCTACCCAGCTATCTCAGGAACTGCGTATCGCGCAACGAGCTGATCTGAATCCAGTCAAAGATATGTCGTCGGCCATCCGCGAAGGGATCCTGAACACCTTACGCGAAAAGGCAGGTCCCAGAGGGATTGGGCATGTTTTCATTGGACCACTAGATGATTACTTGCATACGCCAGAAGCGCTGGCGAGCATGTTTTCGGCGCGTGAACTGCTAACCACCGGAGGGCAAGCGCAAGCAGCGGGAGCCTTTATTGAAAACGTGAATGAGGAAGGTTGGGGAGCTTTCGCAAAGCGAAGTGCAAAAGCCGTAGGCGACGCAAAAGACGACTTCTTGCATGGAAATGGAGAGACCAGAGGCAAAGTGCTATTTAGTGCCCTTACCTCGTACAGCGCGACCAAGCAACTTATTAATCGATTTTCAAAATCGTCCCTTGGCGCAACCCCAGATTATTCGTCACTAGCTCCAAAGCTTGGAGGGATAGGTCGAACTCGAAACCCTCAATTACTTACCAGGGAATCGACACCCGCTGGCTTCGGCAACAACGAAGCCGTAGCGGCAGCCAGTGCCGACGACGCGCTCAGTGCTTCCGGTGTCTATGACACCGTAGAAATCGACTTGGCGCGGGCCGCGCAGCGCGCTCGCATTATGCAAAACATAGAAGCCACGAGACTGGGCAACGCCGGTATCGGAGAGAAGTTCAAGCGATTTGAAGTTATCGCGGAAATGAATAAATTGCGCTATGACATGGGACTTACATCGAACACGAAATGGGAACGGAACTTCGCCTATATGGACTTCGATATCGAGGGCGTCTCCGGTCGGCGGTTTGCATTGAGTTCGAGCACGAACTCACCGGGTATGGCGCCTACGCCGACGGAGCGCTTCTTCGATACATTCAGCGTCCGCAATACCCCCCGGGCGAACGACACAGAGGTCAAACTCCTGGAAGAGCTAGCTTGGCGCTATAATCCACAGAGATTGGCGCGCGTTGAAGACGTCAGAGGATCTGTGCGGATAACCTCGGAACTCAGGATTTGCGACTCGTGCGACAACGTCATTAGGCAGTTCCAGACCATGTTCCCCAATGTCGAAGTGCTGTCACCTAGGACGGGGCCACACACATCGATTCCGCAATTTGACTGACACAACGACCGAGGCAGATGATGTTTAGCGAGTTAATTATTTCTTCGGGATTGGATCAGAAGCGTGCGATCCGAGGACTGACAGAAGAAGAAATTGAAGCCGTGGAGAATGGCCAAGGCGTACAGCTTCCTGCGCGCTACAAGGCTTTTTTGCGCGAATGCGGCAGATCTGCTGGCTTGCTTTGCTACGACATCCACTTCTTTTATCCCGCCATCAAAAGACTGAAAGGGATGCTGCAAGAGTTGATCGACGAAGAAAATGTCGATTTCAAAATCCCCAATGACGCGTTTATCTTCGCAGGCTATCAGGGCTCGCAGTTCCATTACTTCATTTGCGGAAACGACGATCCACCCACCTTCAGAGTTTTCGATAATGGCGTGGTAGAGCCAGGAGCGTCTTCTTTTACGGAGTACTTTCACGCCGCGATTGGTGAGTACCACCGGACGTTCTCTAGCGAATTCGGAAAGAAGCTGCTCGAGGATTGGTGACAACGGGATCAATAGAAAACGGAAAAAGAAAACAGGAATCAGAGTGCACTTTCTAACCCATCCTCATTGGACGCAGGCATCTTGCGGGGCCGACCGATCTTCGCCGCCCCCGCTCGCCGCTGCAGTTGGCCTTCAATCATTTCGCGAAATGGATCGGAGCCCGACGATGCTGACGCTGAAGCCGTAGACGAATTGGAAAATTGCACTATGACCCTGCTTTTCCTAGATTCAGAACCAGATAAAGGAATACCCCCAAAATGTACAGAGCGAGAATCATCGACGCTGGCTTGGAGGGCCACCTCCCTATTCAGGGACTATCGCCCAAGCAAATTGCAGATATTGAAGCCGCCCAAGGAGTGGTTGTTCCGTCGGCTTACAGGGATTTTTTACTGGAATGTGGTGAATCCGCTGGCTTGCTTTGCAATGACGCGGAATTTTTCTATCCCGCCCTCAAATACCTGAAGCAGGATTTGCAGGAAATATTGAACGACGACGACGAGGACGTGCGGGGTTTCGAGTTTGACCTCCCCCCGAATGCGCTCGTAATCGGCTCCTACCAAGGACGGCAGCACGACTACTTGATTTGCGATGGCACGAACGATCCGCCCGTCCATCGCCTGGTAATTATGAAGGGAAGCACTCAACTCCATGAGTCGTTTACCTATTACATCGCCAGAATGATTGGTTCTTATCAGAAGGCACAACAAGATTCCTGAGAATTCCATTTCTAATCGCAGGGTTTCGACCGCTCAGGCCTAAGAGCAATCTGCGCGCTGCGAGCAACATCGGCTAGTCGCGCTCAAATACTGAAGGCCAGGACGCGCGCCGGCACGGCTCCTTTGGATAGCGACAGCGACGGCCGCGCCGCAAGGCCCCCTAACGCATTCGCAAGCGCCCGAATTCCAACCGCAACACGATTCGGCCAACGCGCGAAGCTGTGAGCCTCGCGCGCAGACCTCGGCAGCCCGCGCGCAAGTCAGCGGGCTTGTGCGCAAGGGCTCTAGGCTTGTGATCGCAAGGCTTTGCGGGCTGCGCACGAAGCTAAATCCCTTGCGACTGGCTCGAAAAGTGTCTCCCGCAAGGCGATTTGTCCCGGTCGCAACGCAACAGGACTCGCACTCGCAACGCTTTGAGCCATGCGGTCGGGTGTTCTGGGCTTGCGACGGAATCGCGCGGGCCGGTGACGAGGCTCGGCGGCTTGCGTTCAAGGCGGAGTGGGTTGCTGCGCGCGTCGGGCGTTGGGGTGGTGGTGGCGGGGTCGATGGTTTGGGCGATGCCGATCAGTTCGTCGCGGAAGGCTTGCAGGCCGTGGTAGGCGTCGGCGGGCAGCAGGACGTAGTCCGCGGTGATCGCGGGCGCTGTTCTTCGGGGCATAAGCGGTACTCCTCTCCATGAGCCAGTGGCCCGCGCTGCGCGGATGCGCAGGCGGGATGTCGGGAGGCTAGAAACCGCACGTAGACGGCGGGCTTATTCCCCTTGCGGGTGTTGTATTCGCCGCCCTCCCGACGCTGAGAAGCGCCGAGTTTGCGCCCAAACTACGGGCACAAAAAACCCACCGGTTTGTCGGAGGTGGGTACCGCTACGTGAAGGAGTTTCTAGGCTCCGACGCATAGCCTGCTACTCGCGAAATCACTTGTCAATGACTGTTCGCGAATTCTCTTCTCGCTATGCGTAACACTGATGCACTCAATGCACATCAGGCCGAAACCATGATGGAGCCGCGGGCATGAAGCAGACTCGCATCGCCTAAATTGAGTTAAATTCATCATCGCCGCGAATTTGATCGCAACCACGATCGAGCCTTAGGTATTACGTATTGGCCGCGGCGCACCGCGCCTACTTGCCTTCTTTATGGCAAGTAGTTAAAGGAGCGGCAGCTTGCTCAGCGGTCCAAAGAAGCACCTTGAGTAGGAGGCTAAGATCTTATGAACACTACCGACGGAAAAGTTGAATTCTACAAATCCGAAACGTTCTCTAGGGACGGGAAATGGGGTTGGTTCTACTTTGAAGTCAGAGAGCAGGAAATCGTCCGGCACGCGACCGTCATAGGTGGTACGTATCGCTGGGCAGACTGGCAAGGCAGTTCCCACGCAGATTACATGTTCACTGAAGCGCCTGATTTCGATGAGCCATCAGAAGAAGAAAAATCGATAACCAAAGAAGAGTTCCAGTCCATTTGGATAGAAGCTGGAGGACCGAAAGAATTCCGGGAAGGCCCGCCTGGATTTTGATTCGCCCGAAATTGCCGCCCGAGGGCAATTTAATCCCTCGGCTACGCCATCAAAAGAAAGAGGGCGCCTATAGGCGCCCTCTTTCTTTTGTGCGAATTCCTATCTACGCGGTTAGTAGTAACCCGCCAGATTGAGGAACCACCCCTTATTGTCGTACTCCAGATCCGTCAAATCATCGCTGAAGTCGGTGAAGTTGTACCCGATGCCGACCTTGAAGTTCTGACTCAACTGCCGATCCACCCCGACCAGCCAACCGCGCCGATCGCCGCCGTCCTTGACCGACAGCCAGCGGTACTCCGCCATCGCGTCCCACTTGGCGATCAGGTGGTAGCGCACCTGCCCGGCCAGCAAGTCGGCGCGGCTGTCCAGCCACAGGCCTTCGCCGCGGCCCATGCGGTAGTCGCCCCAGCGGCTGGCGGCTTTGGCGGCCAGTTCCCACTTGTCGTCGAGGCGGTAGATGCCTTCGAACGACAGCACTTGCGAGCGCTGGTCGTATTGGTTGCCGCCTTCCTGGCCGATGGTGGCCAGGTCGTACAAGTAGATGTACTTGCCGAACGCGGCCCAGCGCGAGCTGTCGTGCGGGCGGTAGGCGAAGCCGAGGTTGCCTTCGACCGTCTTGGCGCCGCGCGAGGCGTCGATCTGGTCCTTGATGTCGGAGTACAGGAAGCGTGCGGCGATGCGCCAGTCTTCGTTGATCTTGTAGAACAGGCGGTTCGCCGTGGTCCAGGCTTCGCGGCGTTCGGCGCCGCTGTCCTTGCGGTATTCGAGCTTGCTCGACCAGTCGGTGCGTTGGTCGGTGCGGCCGCCGCTGAGGCTGTAGGCGCGGCGGTCGATGTGGCCGCTGGCCGCGTCGAGGTCGCCGTCCATCACGCTGAAGCCCAGGTTCCAGCCTTCCCCGGGATAGAAATCCATGCCGAAGGTGTGGGCGATGCCTTGGCTGGCGTCGCGCGGGTCCTTGAGGAACTGGCTTTCGTTGTAGAGGTTGGTCTGGTTGTTGAGGCGCCAGCGTTGGCCGATGGTCCAGCCGGTCTGCAGCACGTTGTCGAACAGCGGGTCGCGCTCGGTGCGGTCGGTGCTGAAGGTGTAGCCGCCGTAGATCGTGTGGTCCGGAGTCAGGCGGTATTCGGCGTCGACCTTGCCGGCGTCGCCGCGGCTGCCGTTGCTGTATTCGGCGTTGATGCTGGAGCGGTCGCCGAACAGGTAACGCGCGCCGATCGTACCCAGGTCGTTGCGCTTGTACTTGCCGCCGTCGTCGTCGACGGTGTACTGGCCGGCGACGTACAGCTCCAGGCTGGAGCCGATGCGGTGGGTGTAGCGCATCGCGAACAGCATCGCGTCCAGGTCCGGCGTGGTCGAGCCCACGCCGCGCTCTTCGCGGATGCGGCGCAGTTCGGCGCCGAGCTGGTCGTCGTTGGTGATGCGCCAGTCCATCGTCAGCTGGCTCTGCTCGAGCGCCTGGTCGCCGCTCTCGCGCCGGGTGTGGCGGCCGAACAGGCTGAAGGTCTCGGTGAAGTAGCCCAGGAACTCGGCGCCGTATTCGCGCACCGCCTGACCCTGGTCGTAACGCGAGATCGAGAAGCCCGGATCGATGTCGCGCCACCACGCGCCGGCGCTCCAGTCGAGCTGGGTCCAGCCCAGTTCCTTGAAGTTGGCGCGCGCTTCGATCTTGTCGGCGTCGCCCTTGCGCGGGCCGTCGATCGGGTTGATGCGGGTGAAGTCGATACCGCCGTTGGTGGAGTACCACAGCGGCGCCGAGGTCGACTCGGTGCGGGTCTTCTCCAGCTTCAGGTAGGTGCCGCGGCCGGCCTGCAGGGTCAGGTCCACGCCCTTGAGGGTGTAGTCGTCGCCGCTGCGGTTTTCGTCGACGTAGGTGCCGCCGACGGCGAAGTGATCGCCGAGCCACTGCTTGCCGCGGAAGCCGGCGCTGACGTCGTCGGTCTGGAAACCGGCCGGGACGTATTCGTAGTCCACCAACAGACGCTGGGTGTAGCCGTCCAGCGGAGTGTCGCGGGTCAGCGTGCGCACGTTTTCGCGGGTGATCTGCGACAGCGGGCGGGTCAGCAGGATGCGGCCCTGCATGTTGTTGATTTCGTAATCGGCGCCGCGGGCGAGGTCGACGCGCGACTCGACCCGGCCGGTGCTGACGTCGCGGATTTCGACGGTCACCTTTTCCGAACCCGGCAGCAGGTCGGTGTGGCGCAGCATGTACAGGCTGTTGCCGGTGCCGAGGAATTCGGTGTGGCCCAGCGCGCTCTGCGCTTCGGAACCGAACACCCGCAGCTCGCTGCGCGGATCGCCGAGCACGGTGGTGTTGCGGCTGCGCCAGGCCAGCGCCGCGCCGTACAGCGAGCGGTTGTACTGGGCGTATTCGGTGCCGGTGATGCCGGTGTTGAAGTTGCCCCACACCGCCTGGTTCTGGTCCCAGTCCACGCGCAGGTACAGCTTGCCCTGGGTGTCGACGTCGCGATAGGTGTTGGAGTCGTCGCCGTAGACCGGGTAGTACAGGTTCGGATCCAGGCGGCGGAAGATGTCCTGCGCGTCGGCGTCGAAGAAGCCGTTGAACAGGCGCTTGATCTCGTTCTCGCGCGTATCGGCCTGGGCGGTGATCAGGTACTTGCCCTGCACCTTGCCCTTCAAATAGAAGGCCAGGCGGCCTTCGCTGATGAAGCTGTCGTCGTAACGGCCGCGGTCGCCGGCGGCGAGCGGCTCGATGTTGCCGCTGACGCTGTTCTTGGACAGGGTGACGTCGGCCAGCGCGACCAGGAAGCTGTACTTGCCGGTGACGTTGACGTCGAGGCTCTTCTCAAGCGTCGCCCCGCCCTGGCTCTTGATCTTGACCGCGTAGTTGTGCGGGCCGATCGGTTCCAGGAACTCGGCGGCGAACTTGCGCTCCAGATCGATCGGGAAGCTCTGATCGTTGATGGTGATCTGGCTGTCGCGCGGGATGTCGCGGCCGTAGATGCGCACGCGCGAGCCGTACACCGGGATGTTCTGCAACCGGATCGCATTGGTGCCGTAGATCGAGCTGGTGACGGCCAGGTCCTGGGCGTTGCGCTCGTCGATCGGCTGGCCGAGGGTCTTTTGCACCTGATCGCGCTGGATCTGGATGCCGCGCTCGTACTCTTCGGGCTTGAGCAACTGGATGCGCTGCGGCTGGATCTCGTCGAACACGCCGGTCTTGCCGTAGGCGCGCGCGATGTAGATCAGCTCGTCGCCGGCGAGCAGGTTCAAGCCGGCCGGCAAGGTGCCGTCCCATTCCTGCTCGGAGACGTTCTCCACCGGCAGGTCGATGGTCGCCAGCGGCGTCACCAGGTCGGTGTCGCTGCCGCGGTACACGGTGCCCTGCAGTTTCTCGATGAACGAGGCGCAGTTGGGGTAGCCGTGGAAGCGCACCGGCTTGGTGATGCGGCCGTTCTCGAACGGCGCGGTCGAGCCGGTCTGCACGTTGAGCACCGGCGGGCCGAGGGGGGGATCTTCGGTGGCCCAGATCACGCCGCCGTTGGGCAGGTCGATCTGGAACTTGCCGGCGATCTTGGCCGAGCCCGGCGCGACGTTCTCGCGCACCACGTCGACGCGGCGGTTGGCCTGCAACGCGGCTGCGTCGTCGCCTTGCGCCACCGGCTTGTCCTCGCCGCGCGTGCGCACGCGGAACAGCAGGCCTTCGTCGCTGCGGCATTCGTCGCCGACGCACTGCGTCGGCACCTCGGGCACCAGCGCTTCGCGCGCCGGCGCCGGCTTGTCGAGCGAGCGCAGGTCGACCGGGGCGGTGCCGCGGCCGCCGTCGCCGGTGGACTGCGGCAGGCTGGGCTGGCCGGTTTTTTGCGCGTAAGCCGGGGCGGCGGCGCCGGCGGCGAACACGCCGCCGGACAGCAGGCCGATCAGGGTCATGTCCAGAAGCTTCATCTTGATCTTCATGGCCATGTCCTCAGCGGTTGCCCACGCCGACCGGCGCCTGGGTGTCGTCGGTGATATCCACTCGCACTTTCTGCCTTACCTCGGGCTTGAGTTCGGCCGCGATCGCTTCGAACACGGCCTTGGCGCGACGCAGTCCCAGCTGGACGTTGTAGGCGCTCGCGCCGCGCTTGTCGGCGCGGCCGACGATGCCGATCGCACCGCTGCCCTGCTGGTTGAGCGTCTTGGCGATTTCGCTGATGAGCGCGCGGTACTGCGGCTTGATCGTGGCCTGGTCGGTGTCGAACAGCACCTCGCCCAGGCGGATCGCCGGATCCAGGCTGACCAGGGTCGCGTCGGTGCCGGCGACCACGTCCACCTTGACCTTGCTCGCCAGCGCCGGGTCGCCTTCGATCTGCTTGAGCAGCTCGGCCTGCACTGCGCGGGCGCGGGCGAAGGCCAGGGCCTCCTCATCGGCCTGCGCGGCGACGGTGACGCTGCCGCCGCCGGCATCGCGCAGGCGGGCGGCGATCTGGCCGAACATCGGCGCGTAGCTCTCCTTCACCTTGGCGCTGCCGGCGTCGAACATCACCTCGCCCAGTTCCACGTCGGTCTCCGACTTGGTCCCGGAGACTTCGCCCGGCGGCAGTTTGACGCCGAAGTCGAAGCGGGTCGGGATGCCCTGGGTGATGCGGCGCACGCGCGGGTTTTCGGTGGTGAACACCGAGCCCGGCG
>OKVI01001335.1_pt1 | contig 10133 bp, 10 predicted proteins | sample 1607001 | NCBI WGS metagenome assembly OKVI01 (sample SAMN03281018, study PRJEB24777) | human gut metagenome | isolation source: fecal sample PR128 from 1 month old male Malay infant, vaginal delivered...
ACCGTCTCTAAACGCTCGATTACCGCGTAAAGCAAGGATAGCATCACAAAGTCGATCAAGAAGGCAAGACCCATCCGGAAACCAGATACTCTGGTTCCTACTCGGAAAGAATGCTCGTCAATTTCGTCTCGTGTCGGCAATAACCAAACCAGGAACCAACCGAGCAGATAGCCCACTCCACCACCAGTGGTATTTTGAATAATATCATCGACATCTGCTAGGCGGTAAGGACCTGGATACAGAAAGTAGAGACCTGACAACTGGGTCAGCTCCAAAAAGAGACTAAAGAAGGCTGTCAGAAGGATCGTTTTCTTAAAACCACACTTGAAATAATAGCGCAGATACATCCCAAAAGGAATCAACATCAGGACATTAAAGGCGGGCACATAAAAAGTCGGATGCTTAAGGGCTTGAATCCAAGTACCAGTCTGCGCTAGATCAAAGGGGCTCTCCTTGAAAAAATCTACCACAAAAGCAAAGGGATAAAGATTGATCATTTCCGAGTAGCTGGTATGGATCTTACTAGGATCCGGCAGAGGCAAGACAACCAGCAGATAGACCGTCATCAAGTAAAGCATAAAAGAATAGAAAATCAGCACCCGCAATTTATTGACCGAGCCATATTTTCGGTAATTCAAAATCATGTAGGGCAAGGTCAGCAAAAATGCCAGGAAAGGAAAGAGCTGAACAGCCGTCTTAATAGTAGAGATATAGCCCATTGTGTCTCCTTTTTTTCGTTATAAAATCACCCTTTGCACAATGACAAAAGGTGATTTCTTCATTGATATAGAATATTATACGGCGCAGTGATGGAAGAGTCAAGGAAGCAGGATGAAAATCTCGCTTAAGAGCCAGCTTAATAGTTACTTCTCCCCTTCAAGCTGTTACTTCCAATAAAGACCAATAGATAACTGGCAATCCCTGAAAGGTGCAGCCAAGTCGAGATCCAGCCGGTGATGGCCGGTAAGAGCATGAGGCCAGATAGAAAAACTAAGAATAGATAAAACAGTTTTACGGAGAGTGAATACTCTTTCCACATATTTGGTAGGATCAGGACTCCTCCCGTTACAAAGGCATAGCCTACAGCAGAGATCCCTGTTGCCTGAATGTCCTGCCCTTGCATTAAAAGGTGAAAAACGATGGAAGAGAGAGCTGCCGCCGTCACAAAAACAAGCAAGACATGTTTGGAGCCTCTTTTTCTTTCTAGCAGTCCACCAAAAGGAAGGACCATGAGTCCATTTAAAATCAAATGGACCCATAAAAACCAGACAGGGGCTCCTTTACTGCCATGCATCAAGGTCCCACTGACATACTGCCAAGCATAGGCCGGCTTCGAATGAAAGGCCAACAGGTCATACATAGCATCCCCATAAAAGGAAGTCAACAGGCCGAGCAACAAACAAGTTAAAGACAAAGTACTGACAACGGGGTAGGTTTTGAGGATTCTTTTCATGTTTCTCTTCTCTTTTTCAAAAAATAGCGTTACGATGTATCCATTCACGACCATTATACCATTTATTTTATTGGAGACAGAAAAGTTTTTGGCTTCTTTCGTTATCTTTGCTGGAAAAACGAAATATCGTGACTTATTAGTCGCTCGCTATTTGCCATCAGATCAAACGTCGATCCTGCTTTCAGAATACCGTAGCAAAAATTTGACTTTCCATTTTAAAAAGAATATACTTATTCTAATCTGAGACAAATATTTTTTATTTTTTTAAATCAACAGTATTGCATTCAGAGAAAAAACTACTAACTTCATGGAGGTGACGCTATGTCATTAGAAGAAAAATTGAACCAAGCAAAAGGTTCTGTTAAAGAAGGCCTTGGTAAATTAACCGGCGATACAAAAACAGAAGCTGAAGGCACTGCTGAAAAAGTTGCTTCAAAAGCAAAAGAAGTTGCTGAAGATGCAAAAGAAGCTGTTGAAGGAGCTATCAAGGGCGTTAAAAATATCTTTCATAAAGACGACAAATAGTCTTTAACATCCTAGACCTACTCTATTTTCTACAGTCACATTTGACTGTGAAAGATAGGGTGGGTTTTATTTGCTTCAAATTCAGTTATACAAAAAGAACACCCCGAAGGGTGCTCTTTGTAAGTATAGTAATTCTTTCGAATTAACATTTTGAGTGCAGTGGTTGCCATCCAATCAAACATCGCTACGCTTGTTTTCTTGGGGCAACTATGCATAGCATATCTCTACGCGACTAAAGTCGCTAGAGCTATCCTAATTGCGCACCGCCAGTTCTCATACAAAAAAACACCTTGCAAGATGCAAAGTGTTTTCGTTTGTATTCTGCTTTCCAGCAACGAATTAACGTTTAGAGAACTGGCTAGCTTTACGAGCTTTCTTAAGACCTGATTTGGAAGGTATGGGTTTCAGTTGGACTAAAAACAGCGTCATATCAAGGCTTTTCAGAACGATATCTACTGATTGATTTCATAAAATATGAATCAATATTTTTTAAATGGGGGAATAGTTTAGGTCTGTAAGCATTAAAATAATACACCTAACTTTGATCACCATTTTTTAGTTATTCACTCTTTTTTCAGATAGTGTTTTTAAAGTTATGATGTAAAATGCCGCAATTAAAACACTATACATCATAATCGGAGGATAGACAATTAAGGATAGAATCAATCCCACTCCTTTAATTATTAGGTCAGGTATCAATAACTTCCTATATTGTGCGGTAGCTTCAAGTAATTCTTTCTGATCTATATTGGGTTTATCAATTACTTTATGTAAAAACCAGTTTGCTACCGTTGAAACAACAACGATTATAATCTCCCTATAATCATGGAAAAGTAGTAAAAATAGTTGTTATCCTAGTTGATTAAAAAAATCTCTGATTTCCTCATCCTTTATAAAATAATATATAATTTTCCCCTCTCTTCTAGTGTCCAAGATATTTTGATTGGCTAGTTTACGAAGATGGTGGGAGGCAGATGCCATACTGAGATTTAATAAACAGGCTATATCGCAGACACAGAGTTCTTCGACGGCAAGGAGATAAAAGATGATATTTATCTGTTTATTATCGGTAAATTTTGATAAAATGCGAAGTGATTTTTGGACTTTTTCCTTTTCAAGGTAGTTCGTTGCGGTTGTAACATTTTGTTGATTTATAACATCCACTTGACAGATACTATCTTTTTTCATAATTTTTTCTCCTAGCCTAACACAGCCCATAGCATGTCAAAGCTGTTGTTTTCAATCAGGATATACATCCCCAATCCTAAATAGACAACGGCAATAAACCATCTGCTATATTTTTCCAAAGTTTCTCCAACAGAAGGGACTTGTGCTAATTTTTGGGCAGAAAAAACCAAGAGATAAATCATGACTAGAAAAGTAAGTAAAGTCACTATCAAATTCGCTAAATTTAAGGTGGTAAAATATGGGACAAAGACACCAATATTGTCAGCGCCACAACTTGCAAAAGTAATCATAGCGACTAGAAAAATCAGGTTTTTATTGTCTTTTCGCAAACCATCTTTTGCAATAGCTTCTCCATCAGAATCTCCTAAAAGCAAAACTTTGAGGCCTAGGAAAATTGGAATCAAACCGAGTAAACCTAAAATCTCTTTACTAGGAATATAATTTAAGACAAATGCAAAAAGCAAACTTAGGAATATTAGACTAACAGAGCCTAGAAATTGTCCTAAATAGATGTTAATGATGTCTTTTCTGCTTTTTCTTTTGGCAAAAAATAACATTAGGATAATAAGTAAGTCTACGGCTGTCCCAGAATACAGGATTATTGAAGTAACAATATTTTGAATCATAAAACACCTCATTCAAATATATTTTTGAATGTATTCTAACATTAAACTTTGTAGATGTCAACTTAAAATCCACCAATTAATAATTGCATGTCAATATTTGTATTGTGAAACTAGTTTCAGAAATATATAGTCTTAAAGTATGTCCACTGCCAATGGTTTTTTCAATATTTAAAAGGAGAGAACCAATTTGGTCCTCTCCAGGGTATAATTTTCCACCAACCCACTACAGTTGACAAAGAGCCGTTATTCTCAAATGAGACAACTCCTTTTAGTTTTTATAACCTCAGCTTCTCGGTCTCTTACCTACTTTTAATAGAAAGACTACGAAGGACGATTCTTAAAGTAGTCAGATTGTGCAATATCGAAAGATTAGATGGGCTTAACCAATTTAACAACCCAAATCCAATTAAACTTCCATTTATTACAACTGTTTCTTGAATATTTCTTTGAATTAATTTCTGCAACGATTCAGATAAAGAATTCAATTCCTCGAAGAAATCTAAACGATTATCTAATAATAAAATATCACTCATCTGCTTAGAAATATCAGCACTTTCATTCATCACAACCCCAATATCTGCAAGCGTCAAGGCAGCAGAGTCGTTTAACCCGTCTCCAACCATCAAAATAGTTCGGCCAGCTTTCTGTAATTCCTGAACCAACTGAAACTTACCATCTGGTTTTAAATCAGTATAAACGTTGTCAAATGGCAGATCTTTAACCAACTCTTCTGTTCTAGCCAACGTATCACCAGTTGCCAGAATCAGTTTTTTCCCTTGGCGCTTTAGCTTTTTCAATGCAACTTTCGCCTCGCTTCTCAAGGGAGTGTGGATACAAAACATCCCAATTAATTCTTTCTTATAAGCCAAAAACAATAAATTGTAATGAGTCTTATATTGCTCAATCAAGGCCAGCTGCTCAGAACTAATTCTTACCTGTTCGTCTTGCATTAGTACATAATTTCCAATGACAACCGATTGACCATCAATTTGCGATTTAATCCCTTTGCTTGCAACATACTGAAGCTTGCCATGCATTTCTTCGTGTTCAATGCCTTCAATTTCAGCTTGTTTAACAATTGCATTGGCAATAGGATGATAGATATGTTCCTCCAAACATGCACTTATTCTTAAAATATCTTTCTCAGTATAATCTCCGAAAGGAAGAACCTTTTCAACCAAAGGATAACTCGTCGTGATGGTACCCGTTTTATCAAACAAGAAAGTATCCACTTCCAGATATTTTTCTAATACATCACCATCTTTAATAACCATTTCTCGATTTAGACCTTCCTTTATGGCCGTAAGGTAGGCTACAGGTGTGGATATTTTTAGAGCACATGAAAAATCCACCAATAAAAAGGAAATGGCTTTTGAAAACGAACCTGTTAACAGATAAGTCAAACCAGCACCTAAGAAGTTATATTTTACAACCTTGTCTGCCATCCTAATAAAATGACGTTGTTTTGTCTTCTTACTCTCTTCAGATTTTTTCATCAGATTGATGAGTTGCAAAATACGACTGTTTATCTGATTATCAGTCACACGAATTCTTAACTCTCCTGTTTCCAAAACAGTATTCGCACATACAGAATCTCCCTCTTTCTTTTCAACAGGGAAGCTCTCTCCAGTCAAGGAACTCTCATTGACCATGCCTAATCCTGAAACCACTTGGCCGTCAAACAAGATTTCATTACCTTGGGAGACAACTAATACATCACCTACTTGAACATCAGAACTCTTGATGCTGATGACCATGTCTCCCCGCACTAAGAAAACATCACTTTCTTTAGCAAGAAGGCTTTGTTCCAAATCTGTTGCTGTTTTTTTTAAAGACCACTGATCCAGATGATTACCCAAATCAAGCATAAACATGATGTTGCTAGCTGTCTTGGATTGGTTCATAAACAAGGACAACAAAATGGCCGAACAGTCCAAGACCTCCATGGTTAGTTCCTTGCGCGCTAAAGTTTGATAGGCTTCTTTGACATAACCCAAAGCCTGATAACAAGTCCAAATATAACGAATAGGGTAGGGTACAAAACTTCGAAACAGCAAACGCTTAATCGCTGCACCCGATACAATTGAATAAGCACTCTCTTCTCTACGAATGGGAAGAGTCATCAAGTCCGAAACTTTCCCCTTGTCAATTTTTTTTAAAAAGGCCTCTGCATTTTCTAATACAGAGAAGCCTTCTTTCATACGTAGAGTAAAGTGCTGCTGATCCATATAAAACTGAATAGAGTCGATCCCTTTTTCATCTTTAGCCAAGGAACGAAGATAATCTTGAATATCCAAGGTCAGTGAAAACGAGGACGATAATCGGATATGTTGATATCCTCTGTGTAGCACTTTAAAAGACATATTATTCACCTGTCAGGCTATCTAATTGTTCTTCTTTCTTTTCCTGTTCGTATAAATATTTAGCGTCTTGTAAAACATCATCACCGTGTTGTTTTACAACAGAAACAGATGCATCCAGTCCATCTTTCAATTTGTAAGCTTTAGCCAAGGCCTTAGAATAGCCTTTCTTAGCTTCTTTACTTGCTAAGACTTTCAAGCCAAGCGTCCCAAATGCTACCCCTCCTAAGAAGAGAGATGATTTTTTCGCAACTTTTGCGACGTTTAATACTTCTTTTAACATGTTTATTTCCTCCTTGTAACTATTGTAGCGAAAAATGACAGCAAAAGCAATTGCTGATATCTGATATATAGATAAAATTCTCTATACTGATATTTAATTATATTATGATGAAAACAATATACTTTATTTTTTGATACTGTAAATAATTATGTGTAAACACTTAAGTAGAGTTACGGAGTGTTAATTAAATAAGCTTTCAAGTGTATCAGAACATTGACCAAACCCTTTATGGATTCGTTGACTTTGCTTGAAATTATAATCTTCAAACAACGTAACTAAGTAACGTTCCAGAGCCTCCTCATTAGGAAAAAGAACCTTCTTTTTCGTTTGATGTTTGATTTCTTTGTTAAGAGACTCAATGAGGTTTGTCGAATACATGCTGTGCCAAATCTGGTAGGGAAACTGATAAAAAGTTAAAAGATTATCCGTCTTCTCCAGACTTTCCATGACTTTCCTATACTTTGGTTTCCATTCGGCGAGAAAGTCCTCTAAAGCTTGTCCTGCCATTTCTAAATTTTCAGCACGATAAATCATTATAAATTGCCCCAGAATAACCGCTCTATCTGCTCGTTTCACTTTACTAGCTAGATTTCGACTAATATGAATTAAGCAACATTGTTGTTTAGCTAATGGGTGAGCCTGACTGATAATCTGCTCAAGCCCCTTAAAGCCATCTGTAACTACAAGAGAAATCTGTTGGATTCCTTGGTTTTGAAGCTTGTCTAACAGGGTGGACCAAGAAGCATTGTTTTCTTGAGGCAACTGTGCATAGCATATCTCTATGCGACTAAAGTCGCTAGAGCTATCCTAATTGCGCACCGCCAGTTCTCATAGAAAAAAACACCTTGCAAGATGCAAAGTGTTTTCGTTTGTATTCTGCTGTCCAGTAACGAATTAACGTTTACTAAATTGTGATGCTTTACGGGCCTTTTTCAAGCCTGGTTTGGAAAGTATGAATTTCAGTTGGACTAAAAACAGCGTAATATCAAGACTTTTCTCCGCTTTTATAAAAGCGTTTTTCCAATCAAATTCAACTAATTTTATCTAAATGGTGTGGATTTTACCCCCAAAATTACAGAGAATGGAGCTGATAAACACTAAACGTTCACACCATTAGTTAAATGATTTTTTTCATCATTTTTCTTAGATGATAGAACTTCTAATTTATTTCTTATTCAAGCAAAAACAACCTGCTATAAGTAAGAAAGAGGAAGATACAAGAAAAACACGGCGTAAAAACCGATTCAGTTCATTGTCCTCAATCCTTGTCTGCTTCATTTTCTTTTACGAGATCGTTTTGTGAATCTTTTTCAGAGAGTTTTTGATCAATATACTTGTCAATGTTTTCATAAAATTCCTTGGTCGCTTCACTATCTAATGTTGGCGAGTTCTGAACTTGATTCACTTTCAATTGAACAGATTGAATACCGTAAGAGGCTTGTTTTTGGTGGAGTGTTTCTAATTCTTCTTCTGAAATCGGATCTCCAACAACCGTCAAGACCAATTCATTGTTACTTGACTTGTAGACTTGATTAATAACCGTATAATTGGCGAACTCTTTTCCTACAAACTGTTTGATCCCTTCTTTGCGCGCTTGTTCTATTGTCAGAGTAACTGCCGAATAGCTAGCTGGAAGAATCAACAATACAATCAAAGAAATCAAGCCAATTCTCATTTTAATGCTCAGCTCTTTAAATGAAGTTAAAGGAGATTTTCTCATCAAAATTCTTGTTCCAACAATGTTGGCTAGCATGATAAAGACACAATTGATCAAGAAAAGATAGAGAGCCCCCAATAAAAATCGTACATTCCCATTAGCTAAACCATAGCCAGCAGTACAGATAGGCGGCATCAAAGCTGTAGCAATGGCTACTCCTGGCACGATATTGTTTGCTTCTTTTTTCCTTGAACCGATCACACCAGCAATCCCACCAGCAATAGCAATGAGAACATCCCAAATGGTTAGAGAGGTTCGTGCGATCAACTCGCTACTTGCATAAGACAAGGGAGAAATCCAGAAATACAGAGTCGAGACAAGCAAACTGACCAACACTTGAGTCAATAAAACCTCTAGAGATTGCTTGATTAAACGCGTATCAAAAATAGCTAAACCGAATCCCAGTCCAACAATCGGTGTCATGAGAGGTGAAATTAACATGGCTCCAATAATAACAGCTGTTGAATTCATATTTAGACCGATAGAGGCAATAAAAATTGCACACATCAAAATCGCTGTATCTCTCAATCGAACATGAAGGTCATCGTATAATTTCTCACGGTATTCCCGTGTTGAATAATTGGCAGTCATTTGTCCTCTCCTCTTTCCTTATTTAAATCGGTATAATAATTAATAATAACAGCTGATAAACAGCCAAAAAATATGAGCCCATAAATCGTCAAGAAGACACTGGTAATCCTTCCAATCAAGGTCACAGCTAGGAGATCCCCGTAGCCGACAGTCGTCGAAGTCACAAAAGCATACCAAAGACCGTCTCCGTAATTTGTGATAGCAGGTTCAACTAGGAAAAGCACGCCTCCTGACCCAAAAACAAAGGTCACAAAACTCAGAGCAAACCGAGTAAAACCCGTAACCTGTATAATATGCCATAACATTTTTAAACGTCTCATTTGTTCTCCTTATTCATACTAGCTCCTGACCGAGCCGTTTTTTCCAATAATCAAAGTGAAGATAGGACATGATCTCCATCAGAGAAAGATAGACAAACTGATAGATCTGATTTAAGCTGATTATCAACTGATATTGTTTGAAAAATGACTGGAAGAAAGACCAGATATGACTGTCTTGAATCAGTCCCTTCTTAACATCAGACAGGATATTAGCTAAAGCTCCCAAGGACTGAAACGGTAAATCCTTGACATTTATATAGATCCGGTCCACCACATCATTCAGACTGGTATCTTGGATGGCATGAAATTCTCCAAAGAGAACTCCTGCCGCTCCAAGAGTAGAAACAAATTCCACCAAATAATTTCTGAGGAAATTTTCTCAACCTTTTCCCATAATGTGTTTAGTGCCATCCATAACGATCCCAACCAGAAAAAGGAAAGAAAACAAGCAAAGAAATTTTGCCGTAAATCCCAAAAAGCTTCAAGACTTGGTGTTGTTGGTTTTTCTAACTCTAAAATCAAGATGGTCATAATAATTGCTAGAACAGCATCTGTCAATACAATTAATCTGTCTTTCTTCATCGGATTGCATCCCCTTTCTTTTTTGTAACATTCTATCTTATCGCATAATATTGGATATTCTTTCATAATCCGACTACAAACAAAAATAAACCAAAAAGTCTGTCCCTATTATGCTATATTTAACTCTAGAAGTATTCATCCATCTAATTAATAAATATATCATATTTCACAATAAATGAATACTATCAAAGATTCATCCCCTTTCACTTCATCATTTAGTGTTGCTTAGATTTATCAAAAACAACCAAATTTGTATTAATTTCAAGTATCACCTAGTTACAAAAATTTGGGGTGAACAGAAAAAGCATCCCGTATTTTTGATACGAAATGCTTTCAATAAGTTTAAATAAGTTTTAACGTTTACTAAATTGTGATGCTTTACGAGCTTTTTTCAAGCCTGGTTTCTTACGCTCAACTTTACGTGAGTCACGTGTAAGAAGTCCTGCGCGTTTCAATGAATCGCGGAAGTCTGGGTCTACTTGAAGAAG